>ENA-OPAV01000833-OPAV01000833.1-human-gut-metagenome-genome-assembly--contig:-NODE-833-length-23418-cov-5.851817_pt1 | contig 23418 bp, 13 predicted proteins | sample MGYA00241056_ERZ501428 | MGnify/ENA primary metagenome ERZ501428 (study PRJEB25962, sample SAMEA2042621) | human gut metagenome | biome: human gut; feature: human-associated habitat; material: faeces... | reverse complement strand
CTCGGGCAACTTCTGAGCCGTTGCTGAGGAACACACTATCATCCCCAATAGGACACATAATAACCAATTCTTAGACGGTTGTTTCATCTGATTTTCAATAAAATTTAAGTTTAAAACGATATTTCATATTATCTCCAAACCATTGCGGATAATTCGTCCCCCATAGAGTATTCAATAAACAGAAATGGATACCGGCATCGGGGTCTGCAACCTTATTGTCGAATGACAATAAATCACGATTATTAAACGCCACCAAAGGAGCATCCAAAGACTCAAGACTCAATTTTCCCTTTCCACTGGAAAAGAGAACGTCTCCCGTCACTCCGTGTATCTGCCTCGCTCCGTTATAAACAACATCTTCCACATCGACACGCTCTCCCATCTTATCAACATAAACTTTCGAATCACAGGCTTTTGGAAAGAACGAAAACCAAACAGCTTCCGGAACACGATTCTTCGGTTTATCAAACCAATTGATCTCCACCTTGATATCAGGTGAGTCATACGGGAATACATATATTATTTCAACATACTCCGGTGCACCATAAACAGGTTCATTCAATTGCTGGCGAATCCGGACAGTGGTCTGTCCGACCTCCTTTTTTATCCGGATATCCGATGCCTTATAATTCCATATCCCATGGGTAACAGACAGTTTATCGAGCCCGGGCTTTCCATAATCCGCCAACATCCATCCTTCCGGATTCTTTGGACAATACCTATCAATAAAATGTGCAAAATCGGCTCCGGAATAACGTTGATAGGCAAAGTCCCCCCAACCCTGCGTATCATCTACCCAAACAATGCCCTTTTGTTTATCTTCCAGATAGCATAGTGTACCATTCTCCTGATTGAAAGCAAACCGAAAAAATGGGGTATTTATCTTTGCTTTTGAACGGTAGGAACGGAAATCAGTATCTTGATTTTTCACCGGAACCAGTTTCATGAGAGCTTGCATCGCTTCGTATTGCAAGGCCGGAGTGAGTTTGGATATAGCCTGATAAATATATTCTCTCTTTTCACTCCAGGAGCGTTCGGAATACCGGGCTTCTTCACTGTCCAAAAAGGAAGGGTAAAGATCGAACTGATATTTATCAAAATTCCTCAAATACCACTTTACATCCACTCCCCATGTATGCTCAGCCATTAACAGCAAAGGAATACAAAACTGTGTATCCATTTCACTATTAACCTTTATAAATCCGGAAAAACCAGACGTGCCGCTTAACAAAAACGATGCGTTTCAAAAAGTACAAAAACGACACGTACAAGAAAAAAGGTGAGCGCGGTCCTATTCAGCATGATCAAAGCCCACCGTTTTTCTTTCACTTGAACCCTCTTTAAATGGCTTTAAAATATCATTTAAAAGCCATTGCAGATTCAAAATAATTCACTATCTTTATGCAATGTTAGGCTGCTATACCTGACACCTCATCCGGCTTTGTGTACAGCATCATGTCTGTATATTTAGCTTGATAGTTTACGCTTGCACTAAACTCCACTTTCCTGCATTCCTTGAATGGGCTGCCGACAAATGGGTTTCGGTCCATCCAGTCGCACAGTTCTAAAATGGAAGACTTGTTCGAAGTGAAATACACGAACGAATGCCCTTTCAGAACGGTTAGTACATCCAGATAGTCAGCCAGACGCCAGAACATCTTGTAAGTACCCACCTCGGTGGAGAGGTACGGCGGATCAACCAGGAACACCACACCCGGAACATCCTTGTAACGTTTGAACACTTCCTTGTAGTCTTCGCCGGTTATAGTCAGTCCTTCCAGATAATCCTTTGCTTCGGGATAGTCTGTCTGCCGAATCCTATTGTAAATGGCTTCTTTCTTCATTCCTTCCAAACTGGTCACATATTTCATGGCGAACAACAAGGATGCGGAAACCGTGATATAATCCACGTAGCCGTGCTCTTTTTCTTCCCTCTCAATACGGGCAAACATTTTATCGCGAACCTCCCCGGTTATACGTTTGTTTCTGGGTTCCCCTTCAGCTATCCGACGCAAATCGGATAACAGCACATTAGTGGCCGGGATATTTACAAGTCGGCAGCGGTAGTTGTCGAAGTCATTATACACAACGGTGGCATCAGACCTGACACATTTGGTAATATGTGACAGCAGGCCCGAGCCACCAAACAGGTCCACAAACACGGTGCTGTCCGGGAACTGTCCCAGCACCTTGATAAATTCCCTCGCAAACATGCGTTTCTGCCCCACGAAAGGAAGCGGGGCGGACAAATACATCTTTTTCATTTCATTCTGCTTTAAAACGGCCGCAAAGGTCCCCAGAATAAACGAAAAACAGCGGGAAACATGAACTGTTCCCGCTGCAAGACATATACAGCAAACTACACGTTCAACCCGAAGCGGACCGTCTCGTCACCGGCGATCAGCGCACGGGTGCCCGGGATATTATTCTCGTAGATATGTACATTGCCCAGGTAGAGAGTGATCGACTTCAAGGGAAGTTCTATCTGCCGCGCCATCAGGTACAGGTGGTAAATATCGGAAGGCAGCCCGAGGTTCGCGTCACTGCTACGCTGGTAGGCGGATAGAACCAGTTCACCGCCATCTAACTGGAACTGTACCAGACTCAAACAGGGTGCCTGGTTGCTCTCGGCACCGGTTTCGCCCAGGAAAAGCACGTAATTCTTGCTGTTGCGCCTCTCCCGGTTAATTTTCGCTATCAATGGGGGCAGCTTCTCGAAATAGGTCGGGTAACTGTTCACCAGGATAGAGCCGCAATAGTCCCACCAGTTGATGCCAGCCTCCCGGTACTTCTCCACATTGCGCTCACCCTGCATAAATAACTGCAACTCGCTGCGGAGCTTCTTGCGGGCGATATTATGCCCCTCGAATATGTCGAGCAGGTCCGCCGGTGTCAGTGAGAGCTGCTCGTTCAGAAGGTACTGTATATTTCCCTTCTTATTGGTCTGTGTCTTTCCCGTGGCAAGAATCTTGTCCAGGATGCGATAATACTTATTCATAGCCTTTTCCTCCTAAAATTTGGAACTCTCCAAAGATAATGAGAAAAAGCCGCGTAAACCGCGTAAAACAACCTGTTCACACTGCAAGCGTCTTGCAGTCACTCTGGAACCGTTTCACCAGTGCATAGACCTTGCGCTCACTCACCGAGTACTTCTCGGATAGTACGGCCACGGCATACGAAACCTTCTCACCCTGATCCAACATGCGGGTATAGTCTGAATACAAATCAATATACCGGGCATCTTCCAGGCGGATTCCGGATGCCTGAAGCCTTTTCAACAGCTCCCGGTTAAAGTTTAATATCTCAATCACTTTCATACAACAAAAAAATTATATCTTTGCATCGCCAATCATTTTTTAGACAACAAAAAGCCAGAGCGCGACAGAGGGTATTTGCCCCCGGTCGTGCGCTCTGGCGTACTTGTTGTTCTAAGTGATTGGCGTTACTTTTAACAGGCCGGGGGCTTTTTTCTTATCCTCCCCCGAAGGATTTATTCCACCCGGTACTTCTCCGGATCAAAAGCGTCTTTCTTCCTCCAGCCGTCAGACAGCGTGTCCTGAACATGCTTCATGGCTTTCGTGTAGAAATCGGTCAGTTCCTCCAGTGTGACGAACTCCCGATATTGGGGAACCTCATCCGTACCGAACTTGAATGTCACGGGAAGCGTAGCACCACCAGTCTGTACGGCCAGATCATACGCTGCCTTATAATTGAACTGGTTTTCACTTGACAGCCATACCGGCATACCTTCATAGAGAAAGCCGGAAAGTATCTCACGGTCAATTTGCTCATTATACCAGTCTGTAATGACGGACTTTATAGTATCCATGTGAGGTCTGCCGACAAAGCTTTCCTCCATGTAGGAGGCGGATCCGTCTTCACGTTCCTGCACATCCCAGCGGATGCGCCATCTGTTGCGTGCCGGGCTCACGCACTCGATCAGTCTTATCCCGGATGTTCCTTCTACCCGTTTCATGTAAATATGTATTTAGTTCGACCCTTGCCGAAGGTTTCCGTCTTGATGGTGGTCTCGAACGGGAAGCCGTCGGGCATATCCTTCACTTGCAAGAGGATGTTCTTCATCTCCTCGCTGTTGGTAAAGAACTTTTTCGGTTCGCCGTTCATCTCAATGGCCACGATACAGCGGTCCTCGCCCTGTTCGGTCTTGATGCCCGTCTCAAAGTCCTTCACAATAATCGGTAAGTTTACCAGTTCCCGGATGCTTACCACCACCCCGGGAAAACGTTTCTTGCCGTCCTCCGGCTTGTAGGAAACGTTCAAGTCTTTAAATGATCTCATGTCTTTGCCTGTTAATTTTTTAAACAACGTATGACAGTCGGCGTGCTTGGCCATCCCGTAGAACGACGCTATCAGCTCACGCCTCCTCCTTCTCGATTTTACCTCGTGCATTTTTCGGGCGAACTTCTGCTTGATGCGCTTGCGAAGGCGGACATGGTCCGCACCGAAAGTCACATACCCCAGAAAGTCGATGCCCTCGCCCGGCGGGAACACGCGCTCGTTCCCCTTCACCAGGAGACCGGCACACTCCATGCGCCCGTGGACGGCATCACGAATCTTCCACAGTTCCGCTTTCGTTTTACCCAGTACGACGCCGTCATCACAATAGCGGTAGAAATGACGCACGGCATACCTGTCCTTCAAATAATGGTCCAAAAACACAGACAAAAGCAAATTACCCAAGCCCTGTGAGCTACGCAGGCCGATACTCAACCCGTCAGGCATCAACCGGACAAAATTGTCAAGCATGGCGATGAGTTTCCTGTCCTTGAACACGCGGTTCACGCAATACATCACAAAATCCTGCTTCACGCTCTCGTAGAACTTGGTGATGTCAAACTTGTAACAGTAACGCGTGCCATCAGGATCCTCGGCCATGTCACGGCGGACATACGCCAGGAGGTCGTGCATACCCCGTCTCTTGATACTGGCGGAGGTGGTACGGATGAAACGTTTCCGCAGATGGCGGTCCACCACCGCCATGATGGCGTGCACGGCGATGCGGTCCTTCATCGGGATCACCTGGATGCGGCGCAGCTTGCCGCCCTCGATGATCTCGCGCTCGCGGTAGTCCTTCACGCGGAAAGTACCGGATGCGATCTGCGCGGTCAGTTCCTCCAACACCTCGGGCTTATGCGCGAGCAGGTGGCGCCCCTGGCGGCTGCGTTTACGCTTGCTGCCGCGAAGGACCTGCCGGAAGGAAGCCTCCATGTTGGAAGGCTCCACGATCTCCTCGATGATATACCCAACCCTGCGCATAAATTACTGTTTACTGTTTTTTAATACGGGGCCTTCAATCCCCCGGGCCCGGCTTCTTCGAACCGTTTCCGGCCTACCAAACCCTACCCGACACTCTGTTTTTCAGTTTTCCAGCCCTTCCGGGCCGCTGTTACTGAGGCTTGCCTCCCTCGGCACCACGGTGGGGACAAGTCCCCGGTGTTGTACGCCGATTAAAATTTCTTTTCGATTGTTGTTCAGACGAGAACCGATGTTCGTGTTCGTATTCGAGGAATCGTTGTTCGCATTCGACATCGACACACCGCCATTCGGGTTCGCGTTGTTGTTGCCACGATAAACCACACGGCTTATGGGAGGCGCCACCTTTTCATCACAAAAGTACGATTTTCACAATTTATTGTTCAACAAAAAGGTACAAAACCTGGAAACAAAAATATATTTTCGACGGGCTGACGCCCGTTATGGGACGGTGTTCCCCTCATCGGGAAACACCGGACGTTTTGTCGCTTCGCTCCCGCTTTGACGCTTTACGCTGCCGCTTATGCCACCTCGCTTATCGCTTTATACGCCACGACGCTTGACGCCCTGACGAGCCGGCCGCGGAAGGCCAGACGAGAACCGATGTACGTGCTCGAAACGAGGAATCGTAAATCGCATTCGACATCGACACACCGCCATTCGGGTTCGCGTAGATGCTGCCACGATAAACCACACGGCTGGCAGCAGTGGATATATAATAGATATCACAATAATGCGTCGAGGAGGAACCCGAAACGGAACCCACCGGAATCACGTCCATATACTTGCCGTGTGCCACGGCGGTGATCCAGATACCGGAACTCACGGAACCCTTTACCAGGCGGGTACTGCCGTCGGGCATCCAGATACGCCACTTGCCGGCGTTGCCCGTGTCATTGGGAAGGTCCACGCCGTCCATCATGTCATATTTATGACCGTAGATGTCCTCGTAGCCAAGGCAGCAGATGTTATTCACCTGCGTCACCGTGGCGCCGCCGTAGCTGTCCTCGCCACGGTACCAGGCGTACTGGTGCACGGAGTTTTCTATCAGGCTGTTCGTCACGTTAGGGTTGATGGAACTGGCTTCCTCGTAACCGATCGTGTCCGTCATCCCGCGGCTGGCCGTGCCACCCGTCGTGCGGCTGTTCGTATGCTGGCCGGCTCCGCACTGCTCCTGGCTGTCGCGGCGGCCGTACTTGGCGTAGAACAGGTTCGCGATACGCGAGTGCATCAGCGCGTCTATCTGCTGCATGCCTCTTTGGGCACTGTAATAGTGGAAATCCGTCCAGCTCATGCTCGCCGTGGTACTGCCGCCCGTGATACAGGCGCGCAGCTTCGTCCCCACCACCGAGCTGCCCACAACGGCGCAAAGGTGCTCGTCATTGGCAACCCAGTCGGGTTCCAGGTCCTCGATCCTGTCGCTGTTCGATAATACTACCTTGTCGAACTCCGCCGTGTTCAATACGGAGAAGTGAAGGGCGGTGGCACCCGTCGGGACTTCCGCTATCAGGTACATCCCCGCCTCGAACTTGTTGCTAAGTGTGGGGACGACAATGGAGCTGATGACAGTGCCGGCATCGTCCGTGAAGATACTGCCCACCAGGTTCGTGCCGGGAACACTCGGGAAACGAACTTTCTTGTAGCCGGCGACGCTTACCTTGCACACCGAATACGTGCTGTCGGTGCTGTAGCTCTCTGACAGCGTGGACTTGCCGCTCATGATCTTACGCCCGGAAAGATAGTCGCCGCTCGTACCTTTAATATCGTCCAGGGTGAGGACGGTCGCCTCCGGAACTTCAGGCATGTCATCTTTGCCGTTGCTGCTGTAGCAGCTGTAGTGTTTTCCGTTCAGATAATCGTTCACGCCTTTGCTCCAGAAGAACGGCTCGTACATCATCCAGTCACCCTCGCTGCCGTCCAGTTTGGCCGCCGTGCCGTCGGCGTACTTGTTGCTGTCGGTGTCATCCAGCGGATAGTAGGTCATCTCACCGTCCAGGTTGTTCACCGTGGTATCCACGTTCGCCATGTTCACGCTGCGTGTCGTGGGCTTCTTCGTTATCTTCGCCAGTACTCGGTGGCGTTTGGCGAGGATGGCGGCGATATGGCCGCTCGCCACGTAGGAGTTACCATACTTGTAGCCGGTACCGTTGTCGAGGTTGCTCACGTTCGCGTCGTCCGATACGTCATCGTCGAACTCGATCATCGTGTACTCCGGCTGGCGGATATTCAGCTCCGGAAAATGCGCCGTATAGGCGGCATAGGTGTCCTCGTCCAAGTACCGGGTCAGCCGTACCGTGCCCACCAATGCGCAGGTGTCCGTGGAGTTGCCCTCCGCGTCCACGCCGCCCATGTTCACAAACCTGTTCAGCCATGTGCCGTCGTCCTCGCGGTCGATGCCGGTGACGCGGAGCCTGTCGATGTTGGCGCAGCGCGACAGCAGCGTCTCCCAGTTCAGGCCGGGGCAGGTGTCGAAGATAAGCGTCCGCACGTTGCTCCAGGTCTCTAAGGTGAGGTTCGCCGCGGTCAGTTTGGGAAGGTACTCCAGGCACAGGGTGGTAAGCGTACCGGGAAGGTAGGCTTTCGCCACAGGCGCGCCCTTGGCAAAGGTCACGCTCTGCACCTTCGTACCTCTCGCGTCCAGTTCCTCCAGTTTCGTCTGCTCCGTCAGGTCAAGGGCGGTGCTCGTGCTGCCGCCGGTCTTCGCCTGCGCCTGGTTCCGTACGTTCAGTTTCCGGAGCTGCCGGCAGCTGCCTATCGACAGCCACCAGCCGGTACTACCGGTGGTCGCGGACTGCAGGTTCAGCTCGCGAAGCACGGTGCATTTGCCCAGGTCCAGGGCGTTCTTCAGGTGGTCGGCCGCACCGGTCATGTCGAGTACCCTCATGCGGCTCGCGCCGTACACACGCAGCGGGTCGTTCACCGTGTATGCCCCGGTGATGGAGAGCGTGGCGGTGTCACCCTCGTCCACGATACCGGTACCCGCGATGTTCGGGCTGTTGTTCGTGCCGTAACCGAAGGCGTAGGGCTCGGCGGCGGTCACCTTCAGGGTGTCGGCCGTATCGTCTGCCGTGCGGCTCAGGTACAGGTCGATGTTGTCACTCGTAAAGTTGCTCGTGCCGTACTTCGCGTCCAAGAGGGCGAAGCGGTTTTTGATGAAGTACTCCCGGTGCGAACGGTTGCTGCCCTGCAGGGCGTAGATGAACGGCCAGACCTTGCCGTACATCTCCTGCACCGCCGGGGCGATGTATTTCAGGTAGCCGGACTTGTTGAAAGCGCGGTCCGACCAGTTGCCGCTCTGCTCCTCGTTAAGCATGGACAATACACGCTCGTTGGTCATCACGGCGCGGAAGCTGGCGGCACACCGTTTGAGATCGTCCTGAAGGTTGGCAAGCACCAGGTTCCACAACCACGAGTCGTGACCCTCGAAGGCGTACTTGCTTGCCTCCGCGTCGTAGGTGTCGCGGTCGGTGGTGTACGTGTACACGAGGAAGCAGTCGTTGCGCTTGCCCAGTTGCGTGTCGCCGTCGTAGTACGTGATGTACCATTTCTCACCGTCCCACGTGCGCAGCATCATGTTCTTCGCACGCTGGTCAACGCTAAGGAAATAGTCGGTGAAGAGGTAGTAGGTCAGAAGGTAGTCACGGTCGAAATAGCTGTCTATCTCGCTTGTGAACTTCTCGCTCACGAAGGTGGAGAGGTCATTCGCGGTGGCACCGGAGGGGACGCACGCACGTATCCAACCGTACAGGCGTTTCAGGGCGGTCTGCCCGGCCGTGGAAAGGCCGCTCCACGTGATGTCGCCGTCGCTCTGCGCCTTGCCGGACGTGTCGATGCCGTAGTTGATCTCCGCACCGGCGTCGAAGTCGGCCTCCATCTGCGTGTCGCTCGTGGTGGCGAAAAGGCATATAGGCGAGGTGTTGTTCAGCATCTCCAGGGTGACGGGACATTCCGGGGTGTAGCCGTCCACGCCCTCCATGCCGAACACCGCACCGCTCTTGCTCTTCTCGTTGTTGAAGTTGTACTGCCCGTAGTAGCTGTTCTCGCCGTCGGCCGTCTCCGCGCAGAAGATGTCGATAGGCAGGCCGTCGATGGCACTGCGGATATTGATCCCTGCGAGGCTGTTTCCGGCCTGTTCGTACTGGTACCGCTGCGGAGGGGTCAGAAGGCCGAGTTCCTTCATCACGTCGTTGAACAGCTTGGCGCCGCCGGTGTTCAGGGACATGGAGGAGTCGGAATAGTCGCTCTTGCAGCAGAACAGGTTCACGGGCACCGCCCCGGGGCGCATCGTGTACTTGTTCCCCGCGCTGACGTGCTGCCCGCTCATCGAAAGAAGCTCGCTCCCCTTGGCGCAGTAGATGCGGAGGTTTTTGCTGGGGTATTTCGTGGAGCTCGTGCCCTGGATACGAATGTAGCAGTTCGTGAGAATGAAGTCGTATTCCCTTCCGAGGGGCGAGTAGTAATAGATGTCGGCCAGGAAGTCGGTCTTCTTGTTGTTCTCGGCGTACACGTCATCCAGCCTGTTCTGACGCACGATGCGCAGCACGCCCTTCCCCTGTGCGAGCAGCTTGTCCAGGTCCACGTCGCCCGTGTCCCCGAGGATGTCGTTCTCCTCGTACAGTGCCATCATCGTGTCCGTGCCGTCGGCGTCCACCATCGCGTTCTCCAGTTCCTCGTCGTCGCTGAGGGCACGGCCGTAGACGCGGATGCTCCGTATCTCCACGTCCGCCCCGGAGCTGTCTATGGTTATCTCCTGCGGGGTGTCCTGCTGGAAATTGAAAGACGCATCATAAATATCCGCGCCGGTGCGGTTGCCGTTGACGTAGAGCTGCATCAGCCGGTTCTCCGCCGTCGTGCCTACCATCAGGGCGACCTTCATCTCCTCCCCGTCGGCGTAGTTCGTGGCAAGTTTTACCTCGCGCGTCACCTGCTCGTCGTCCTCGTTGGTGTAGGTCACGGTCTGCCCCGTGCGGAAGCCCGCCTCCTGCGTGGTGACAAGAAGTCCCTTGCCGCTGTTGATGCAACTCACAACGGCGGCCGAGCGGTCGGTGACATTGCTCACCTTCATGGTGATCTCTATCGTCAGCCCGGTGGACTTCACGTCGGTGGCGAAGGGCTTGTAGCCTATCGTCGCTTTCGCCCCGTTCACGAGCTTCAGCGCGTTTCCCGTCCAGCCGCTGCTGCTCCAGTCCACGTTCTCGAACGTGGTCTTTACGCCGCCGGCTTCCCATACGGCCGGGTCGCTCTCCTCGTTGCTGCGCCCGGCAGCGTCCAACTTGAACAGCAGCCCGTAGCTTGCCTCGGCGATGTCCACGCCGCTTTCGGTGACGTCGATGTGCAGGGTATAGGCGGTCGCGCCGAGCTTCAGCTGCAGGGTCTGTGTCCCCTTCTCGGTGAAGCGGTTGCCGTACGTCTGCACACTTCTCGGCACGCTGACGCTGCGAGAGAGGCTGCCGTTACGCCAGATCTCCACCGTGGCCGGAACGACAGCCGGATCATAGGCCACGAAGCTGAAGGAGCACGGCTCGTACTGCCCCACTTCCAGGGTCGGGACGGTATGGCCCGTACCTGTTATGATGCGCCCGTCGGCGTGGGTGATCTTCGTGCCGATGAACGGCGCGCTGCTGCCCCTTTTAAGGATATCCATATACACGCTCTCGCTTTTCAGCGTCAGCCCGTCGGTCTCCATCTCGGCGACGATCTGCACCGTATGCCGGCCTACTGACAGCCCGGACATGCCCAGGCTGAACGTGCCGTTGGTGGTGCCGCTGCGCGTCACGGAGTGGGCTTCCTTCTGCGCGCCGTCCACGTAGAGGGTCACGGTCTTCGTCCCGGTACCGGTTACGGCGTAGGGGATGGTGGCGGTATCGTCAGCGCCAAGGCCGCCCTGCGCGAGGCCGCCCGCTATGTTGTAAGAACTTGACAGGCTCAGAGTAACGCTCTTCACGCTGACGTAGGCCTGCTTCTTCTGCGTCTTCCCCGTGGACGGGTCGGTGGCGGTGGCAACGACGTAGATGTCGCTCGTGCCCAGCAGCAGGTACTTGGTCAGGTCAAGGGTGTACGTGCCCTTGCTTACCTCCTGTATCGTCTCGCTGTAGGTGGTGGTGGCGCCGCGCTTCACCGTGATCTGCACCGTGGCCTTCTGCCCGGTGCTCTCCCCCTTCTCGTCGCCGGCGGTGTACTGGTGGTCGTAGCTCCACGTGAGTTTCACGCTGCCGCCCTCCTTGACGGTCGGGTTGTCCACCGATGCGCCCAGGACGATCCGTGTGGTGGAGGTGTCACCGCCACCGCTTCCGCCGCCTGCCGGGAGATCGACGGCCACCACCTCCGCGCCGTTCTTGTTGGTCAGCGTCAGGCGAACGGTGCTCTCGTCGTCGCTAAGCTCGGCGTCCGCGCCGAAGATGGTGTTAGCCTCCAGTTCGGACAGTTTCACCGCCACCGCCGCGTTCTGCACGGGGTTGGTGCTGTCCGCGTTCAGGCTCTCGTCCACCTCCACCTTGTCAATGGTCAGGCTCACGTTCCCCTCCGCGTCGGGATTCTGTTTTTCACCGTTCACCGTCAGGCTCTTCACCGTGCCCGCGCCGCCGAAGTCCTCCCAGGCGCCCGTGCTCTCCCACGCCGTCAGGCTCGTGCCCGTGAACTGCTTCGTCTCCCACCTCCCCTGCGACACCTCGTAGGTGATGCAGCGGCCCTTGTAGCGGTATTTCTCGTCCACCGCCACGATGGCCGTAGCCAGGGTGTAGTAACCGCTTTGCAGCGGGACTTCCTCCGTCACGTTGTACGTGTTGCCCCCGCTGCCCGTGCCCCCCGGAATGGCGACGGAGGCGATTTTCTCTCCGGTCTTCCCCAGAAGGGTGAGTTCCACCGTGTCGTTCTCCTCGTCCGGAACGGCCGTCATGCTGCCCACCAGGCTGCCTTCCACCGCGTCGGCGGCATCCTTTGCCTTTGTGGCGGCTTCATTGGCAGCTTCGGCAGCTGCCTGTGCCACGCCGGCCTTCTCGTTCGCCGTGGCTGCCGCGCTGCCAGCGGTACTGGCGGCTTCCGAGGCATTGGTGGCCGCGTTGTTCGCTTTCGTGGCGGCGGCGTTGGCTGTGGCAGCGGCGTCCGTGGCGGGTTTGCCCAACAGGGTAAGCGGGGCGCTCACCAGCTCGGTACCACGCAACGCCGGGAGGCTCTTGATGTTGTCCAGCGAGGTGACCTCGGTCAGTTCGTCAACGCCCTGGCTCTCCGCCTTGATCGCGTTCAGGATGTCGTTCTTAAGTTCTGTTTTCTCCGCGTCTGTAAGTGCCATAGTCTATTCCTCCTTCTCGTTTTCAGGGTTGTTGTCAAGTGTTTCGATAATCGCATCGCCCACGGAAGGCACACAGAGGTTCACGGCGGCAAAACGCACCAGTTTCTCGTCCTCGGAGTCCAGTTCCATATCACCCTCACTGTTGAAGATCTTAAGGGCAAGGTTCTTGGCGCGGACACCGTTTACACGGGTGTACAGCACGTCGGCGAATGACTCGCGGGCGTCACCCGTTACCGTTTCCTTACGGGATATGCCGGTATAGACCGGCAACTGTTTGAAATTGATTCTTACCATATTTTTATGTTTTACGATCCAATACTTGCGCGTAATAATTACCGCCGTCATAAATCAGCAGCAGTTCCAGAATATCACCGGCGCCCATCTCTATCTTGTTGCCATAATGCCCACCGTTGTTGTTACGGAAATACAGCGAGGACTGGCCGTCCTGGAAGGTGACCAGGAAACTCTGGCTGTTCTCATAACGGGCTACCAAACGCACGAACACAGCAAACACACCGGTGGAGTTCATCACCTGCTTCATGATGGAAAGCGTGGGAAGATAGACATACCGTTTCACGGTGTTGTATATCAGCTGTGTGGTGCCGAAAGAAAAGTCCAGTACGGTCACCGAGTTGGTGTCGTTAAAGTGGCCGGAAGAGAGAAGGCCGCCCTGGCAGACGATGGCGCCTTCCGTATAAAGGGCAACGTCACGGTTTATCACGTTGTCACTGATTATCTTTACAGCGGGAAGATAATAATCGCCCGAAGAGGGGTTCATCTGACGATAGAAATACCCGGCGCAGTTACAAAGTGATGAAGAACCGGTGAGCGTAGGATCGGCACCATTGCCGATAGCCACCTTGACATTGGCGATATCACCAGGTGAAAAATAGCCTTCCTCGGACTGTAACCGGATAAGTCCCGGACGGATGGCAGCCAGGTCCTGCTTGTAACTGAGGTCAGTCCATTTGGACAGGTCTCCGTAATAAAGCCCCTGACTATCGATGGAAAAATAGCCTATCTTGCCGGTATCGGCATCGATCTCGCCCGTGAATTTCCCGTTCTTGGCCTCGATACTCCCGTCCTCCAGGATCTTGAAATTATCGTTGGCCGTCACAAGGCCCTCCAGCTTGATATGGTCCCCGGTCAGCTTCACCACGCTGATCTTGTTGCCGTCAGCGTCCGTCTCGTCCACACTCACGCCGATAAGCGCCAGTTTCCCGTCCGCATCCTGGGCGTAGATGCCCGCGCCTTCAGGCTTCACCACAAGGCCGGTCTCTTCCAGCATGTTCTCGTCACGGTCAAAGACGGCGGCCGTTATCTTCACCAGACGCTCCGACTGCTCGAAAAGCGTCCGGTAGCGGTGCGCGAGGCTCTCCACCTTGTCAGTGGACAGCACGAGCATGTACAGGTAGATGTCACCGGTAAAGGACAGTTTGAAATCACCGGTACCGTTCCAAAGTCCGCTACAGGTGTACTGCACATAACCATCAGTTGCAGACAGTTCCTCCTCCACCTCCATGCTGTTGAAGTTCGCAAAGCCCGTCTTGTCAACGTCCACGAACTGGACTCTTAGAGTCCCTTTGGTTGCGCAGCGGTAGAAGAAAGAAAGGTACACCGGCACGGCCTCCTTCTCCCCGTCACCGTTCACCGGCATGGAGGGGATGCTTTTCAAATTCGCCCGTTTCTGGAGGATGTACTTGTTACGGATGCGCACCACCGTCCGCCCGTCATCCACCGTCACGCTCGCCCCGTCGCCCTTCCTGGTCAGCACGTTGTTGTTTGCCCAGATCCATTTGTTACCTGCCAGAAAGAACACCGTCTCGTTCTCCGTGTTCCATTTCTCCAGCCCGTCGTCGAAGGCAGGATTGTTCAAGTAGCCCTTCTCCGTGGCGAAGTCGCTGCGAAGGGCGGTCACCGCGCTGGTGATGCGTCCCTCGACTATCTCAAATTTCGTCTTGATGTCCTCGCCCGTCACCAGCAGGAACGTGCCGCGCAAATAGGCGTTGTCGCTGTAAAGGCCGTTGCCGTGCGGCTGGTTGTCAGCCGGGAACCAGTCGTCGCTGATGCCGTCAAGGTTGCCCAGGCGGGTGCGGAGGCAGCCCGAAAAGTTCTTCGCCTTCACCCCGTCCATCACGTCCACGCGGGGCTGCCCGTCCTCGGTGGCGGAGATCAGGATCAGGTTCTGCCGCAGCGGGTTCTCCGTGTTGCCCATCAACACGCACTCATCGCCCGCCTCCGGAAGGGAAGCACCGAACTCCCCTTCAGGCACGAGGATGGAGTCACCCTCCACGCCGGCCACCTCCACCCAGTACCCTTTCAGGTTACCGCCGGTGAACGTGGCGCAACGCATCAGGTCATGGGCCTGAAAACTGTTGTCCTGCTCGAAGGTGATCTTCCAGTATCCGTCTTCCAGTACGGCGGTCTTTATCTTCCCGTTGGCGGCACTGACGCACAGCATTCCGCCCACGCTGCGTACCTTCTCGATAAGCAGTTCCAGCACCACCATGACCTGGCGCACCGTCAGCTTGTCAATGGTCAGGTGCGAAAGTTCTTTCTCCATCCAGAGCCGCCACCCCTCACCGAAAAGACCGTCTACGAATTTCGGACTGCGAAGCAAAGTCTTCACGACGAGCGTCAGCAGCTCGGCGTTGCCCTTGTCATCAATACCCGCATTATCCTCCTGCCCGATACCGATGCCTTCCTCGAAGGTGATTTTCTTCTTCGCACGGTCGGCCCTCTTCTTGCTGATGAACTCGGCCTGGCTCCGCCTAGCCGAGAAAAGGTTGTTGTCGGTGGGAAGTGTATTGTCCCAGCTCCGGATAATGTCCGGAAGGTTCGCGCCGGACACGGCGGTCTTCGTATAGCTGCGCACCTCGTCGATGCTGTTCGTCAGGCTTTCCATCACGCCCGTGGAAAGCGCGTCGCCGATCTCAAGGTCCACCTGCGAGGGAAGCGCCACCTTACGCGTGATTTTAGTGATACGGCTGCTGCGGAAACCCGTTTCCGGGAAATACTCCTCACTTTCCAGCCGCACGCGGCGGCCGGGGTAAAGGTCTATTCCACCTCGCTCGACATACACGTGGTCCGTCGGGCCCTTGTACACGGAGACGTCGATGGCGTTCTCCGCATTGTACGCGTTGACGGCCGTCAGGTATTCCTCCTCGGCAAGCGCGTAGTACTCGTCGGGCATGCGGATGTTCCAGAGGATATATTTGTCACCGGCTTTCGGTATGAGGTTCCCGCCGGGAAGCTGCATGTCGTCGTCATACGGCCAAATGGTGATGATCTCGAACTCCCGGGTGTCGCTGTCGTAATTCACCTCGAAATAGTAGGTGCCGTCCTCCTCCTCGCCAAGGCCGGCCAGTTCGCCGCCTTCCTGGAAAGAGACGCGTTTCACCTTTCCGCCAAGCTCGTAGTCGTTGGGGTCGAAGTTCAGCGTGTCGTCCCGGAAATAGTATATCGTGAAGGCGGTCCCGTCCTCGCCCGTCGCCTGCTCGCTGCGCACCGAGGTGACTGTACCGACGCGCCGGGGGTAGATATCCGCGAAGGCGTCCTTCTCGTAGTGGTGGTGGATGCCGTACTTCTCCACATTCACGTCCACGTATTTCGCGCCGCCGGGAAGCTGCAGCCGGCTGTGCCCGTATTTATCCGGGTCGATGTTACGGGAACTGCCGATCGGGAACAGGCGGGTGTAGAACTTCGCGCCGTCGGCCTTGTCGCGGGAGAGTTCCGTCAGCCCCTTCCCGTAGGCCAGGGTGACCTCCTCACCGTGTTCACAGCGGCAGAGGTTCACCGTCTGGCCTTCCACCCACCACTCGGCACCCGGCACCTTGCCGGCGAGTTCCTTCAGCGCGTCGGGGCAGTACTTCCCCTCGTAGTCGATCACCACGTTCTCCGTGCCCTCCACGCGGCCCACCTTCCAGTCGGTCACGCCGCCCATGCCGTCATTGACCGACTTCACGATCAGCGCCACGTGCTCACGCGGAGGGGCCGTCAGCGTGAACACCGGCTCCGGGTCGCCGTCCACCACGTTCAGGACGAGGAACCTCTTCATCAGGCTCTCGATCCCGTAGAACTTCACGTCGTACTTCCACTCCTGCATGCTGCGTTCCTCCGGAAGATACCGCTCCTGAAGCCAGTAGCGCTCACCTTCGAAGTCCACGTAGTCGTTCACTTCCAGTGCCACATATTCATACAGGGTGAAGGAGAGCGTCAGCACGTTGTCCGACTGGATCTCCTTCACCTGTGTCGAGCTGTCGTCCGGGGAAAGGACCGCCTTCGCCTGCCTGTTACTGTCATATACCGTTAAAAGCATCTTTGAACGTCGTTTGAATGGGGTTAAATGATCGGTTCGGGTTCACGGAACTTCACCTTGAAGCGACCCGCCTGCACGCCCTCCGTCCAGAGGTAGGTCAGCGGCGTGAAGCCGGAACATTCCAGGTAGTGTACGCGCAGCGTCAGGTCCAGCTGCGGGAAGTGCAGCGAGAGCCAACCCCTGTCGCCCGTTTTCAGGAAGGAGATGAAGGACATGTATCTCTTCAGCCACTCCTGCTTGGTGGCGGCATACAGCGCGAAGGTCAGCGTGACGTCGCGCGCAGCGTTGGCAACGACCAGGGAGTCGGAGTATTTCTCCCCGTTCTCCTCCCGGATGTCAACCGCCGTGTGGCCCTTCGTCCCGCTCGCGGCGAGGATGGCCTTCAGGTTGTCACGCCCCCCGCGCTTCTCCTCCGTCAGGAATACGCCGTATTCCGTCCAGACATCGGTGCCGTTCACAAGGAACAGCCCGCCCATGATCGTTTCCATGCTCATGATGATTTCATTCTTAGTCCGTCACGTATGATCCGTTTGATATCTTCCTTTATCTCGCCGAGGAAACCCGCGCTTTTACCGGTGTTCTCCGCGATCTTCGCCAGGTGCCCCTCGGCGCTGGCCATGCGGCCAGCCACGTCCTCGGTCTTCTCGTCGATGCTCACCCAGTGGTTCAGACCCGAGGTGAACATCCCCTCCAGCTTCGTGCCCTGGTCCTGCGACATGGCCGAGAAGCTCCCGGACTTGCCGCTCTGCGTCGTGGACCCGCTGTCCTCCGTGATACCGGCCGCGTCGAACAGGGCGTCCTTCTCCGCCTGCGCGGCGCTGAAGATGTCCTGGTATTTCCGGCGCAGCTCGTCGGCCTCCCTTTCTGAGAGGATGCCGTCGCTCATGAACTCCGCGAAGACCTCCTGCCACTTCTTCAGCTCGTCGGAATACGTCCCGTCAACGACGGACTTCAGGATGGCGTTCTCCAGGAACTCGTCAACGCTCGCGATCACGTCCTCCGAACCCGTCTCGAAGTCCTTCAGCAGCTCCTTCATGCCGCTCTTGATGTTATCGAACGACGTGTCCGTGATGGCTTCCTGCCACTGCTGCTGGAGTTCCAGCAGCGTGTTCGCGTCGGAGACGTACTCGTCCAGCCACTCCGACTGGTCGTACTTCCCGCTGTGTATCTTCTCCCAGATGTCCGGAAGCTCCTGCAGTTTGGCAAGGTCCTCCGGGGACAGGCGCCACAGCGCGCCCGTGTCGCGTACGTTCCGGCCCAGGTAGGAGGAGATACGGTCCCAGTCGCTGCCGCTCATCGCCTTACCGATATAGTAGTTGTTCGAGTGGTGCGAGCTGTGGTACCCCATTTTCGCCTCCAGCATCTGGCGGTCGTTCTCGATCTTCTCCCGCTGCTTCTCGTACGCGCTCCGGTAGTACTCCGTGGACTGCGCACCGCCCGAGTTCTCCATCTCGTCCGTCAGCTTCTCGATGGCGGTCGTCAGGTACTTGTTGCTCTCCGTCAGACGGTCCACCAGCGCGTTCACCTCCCTGGCGTTGCCGTGCGAGGAGAACAGCCCGAAGGTCACCGTGTCCAGGATGTCCCGGACCCCGTAGAACAAAGAACCGCCGATCTGCGTGAAGAGCTCCCCGGAAAGGATGTTCTCCAGGATGCCGTTCACCGCGCCCAGCACCGAGTCCAGGATACCGCTCACCAGCGTGCCGATGCCTTCCTTCAGCACGTCGAGGATGGAGAGCACCGCCGCGATGATCTGCCCGATGATACCGCCGCTACTGAACGTTTCGGCAAGGGTACTACCCACGCTGCCCATCACCCCGCCCATGTTCTTCGTCGCATCGCCCAGTTTGCCCAGCCCCTGGGCCACGCCGGCAAGGGAGCCGGATTTCAGGCCCTGGAGACCTTCGGCAAGACCGGTAAGGGATGCGACGGCGTTCGTGCTGGACGTGCGCAGGTCCTGGGCCGCCTTGTCGTTCGCTTCCGTAAGGGTGACCACGCTCGCCGAAGCGGCGTCGAAAGCCTCCCGGGTAGTGGCGACCACTTCCTCCGCCTCCTTTACGGCGGCGGGATCACCGCTTTCCGTGGCTTTCTTCAGCTTGTCCTGGGCGGCGGTCAGGGCGTCGGCGGCGGCCTTCTCCCTCTCCTTGGCCTCCGTCAGCTCACGCAGCGTCGTCTGGTAGGCGGCAAGGTCACGGGAGACATCCCTGAACATGTTCCGGTTAATGCCGCCCGCGCTCCGGTCCTCCAGCTTCGCGATCAGTTCGCTGATCACCTGCTTGTCCTCGGCGCTGGCGTTCTTATACTCGTCGGAGGCGGCATATTTCCTCAACTTTTCCAGCGTGGGACGCAGCTGCTCTTCAAGCAACCCGCCGAAATTTCCGAAAAGCCCGTCCCAGTCGATATCCGCCTTCAGGCTCGCGATCTCGGCGGCGGCAGTCTCTTCCTTCTGCTCCCGGGAAAGGCGCAACACCTCGCCATAGTTGCCCTCTTCCTGCGCCTTGCGGATTTTCTCCGCGTATTCCTCGGCGATGGCCAGCTTCTTCTGCTGGTAGGTGCCGTACTCTTTCAGGTAGTCGAGCATCGACTGGCGGGCGGCATCGTTCTCTTCTTTGGTCACCTTTGCCAGGTCGCCGTCACGGGCCGCAGCGGCCTTCTCACGCGCCTCCTTCAGGGAGGATTCCTGCCCGTCGGTCAGGCTGCCCTTCTGCGCGTCCCGCCACTTCTTCTCCTGGGCGGCGAGCTCGGCGATCTCCTTATCGTAGTTCAGGCGGATCTGGCGGCGGCGTTTCTCGCCGCTCTCCTTCAGAAGGTCGATCTCCGACTGGCGGTTCTTCATCTGGAGCTTCAGAAGTTCCGAGGCGCGCTGCTCCGACTGTTGCTCCTTTTTAGCGGCATTCGGGTCGGGCTTCGTATGGCCGCCAAGACCGGAACTCTTGGCGAGCTCGACGGATTTCTGCATTTCAGCCTGCGCCTTCTCCAGCCACTCGTCACGCTCCTTTGTCAGACGATCCACCTCTTCCTGTTTCAGCCAGCGCCCGTTGTTGTTCCCCTTGTAGGAAGCGTTGGAGGAGAAGAAACGGTCAACCTTGCCGCCGTAACCCCACCAGGTGTCATAGTCGCTTTCCGGCTTGGCCTGCGCTTCAGCCACCTTGGCGTCAAGCTCGACCGCCTTGTTCACCATGCTCTGGGCTTTGGCCTGGAGGAAAAGCATCCGGATATAGGCGTCGCTCTTGCTGATCAGGATGTCATACCACTGGGCCAATGTGTCATAATAGCCGAAAGTCTCGCCGTACTTGCTGTTAAGTTCCTTGACCTTCGCCTTCTCCTCCTCCCTCGTGCCGGTGAACTCCTTCAGGCTCGCCAGTGTGCTCTCGATCTCGAAACGGGTCTTGATCATCTGTGCACGGCCGTCGGACTCGATTTTTGCCATTTCACGGGCTTTCTCCGCCGCTTTCTCCTGCGCGTCCGAGTATCTGTCCCAGGCAACGACAAGTCCCGTGATAACGGCCGAAAGTCCCAGCGTAAGCGTGGCCATCAGGGCCTGCGCCGCACCGGTGGAGATACCCAGGGCGACGGCCAGCCGGGTATTGGCGGCCGTCAGCAGGTTCTTCATCTTCACGACCGTCACCAGACGGAAAGCGGAATCCTTGTTCAGGGTATTGAACACCTGCTGGAGCCCCATCGTGATGGCCATCACGCTCTGCACGCGGGTCTGTATTTTCGCCAGGTTCTCGTTCTCCGAGGCGAAGAGAGACAGCGCGCCCGTGGCGGTGGTGAACAGACCGGCAAGGCCGCTCACACCGGACATGAACCCCTGGAGGTTCGCGTCATCGTTAGAGAGGATTTTCGTCTGGGTGTTCAGGTCGGCAAGCGTGTCGGAAAGGAGCGCGGCCTGCTGCGCCATCTTCCGGTACTCCTCAGTGTCCTGTTTACCTTCCAGGCGCAGGCGGGCCATGCTGTCCTGGAGCTCGCGCAGCTGCATGGAAAGGCGTTTGCCGCCCTCCCGTGTCTTCTCCTGTTCAGCCTGGAGCCCGGCAAGGGCGCCCTTTTCCTCCTCGAGCGCCTTCTTCGCGGCGTTCAGCTCATCCAGGGCGGCCACCTTGGCCTTTCCCGGAGCGGCACCCCGGTAGGCTTTCTCCAGCGACTTGATGTCGCTCTCGATCTGCCCGATGACTTCCTTCTGCTCCCGGATCCTGTCGGTCAGGCTCTTGCTACCGGCCGCGGCGCGTTCTTCCTCTAAGGAGATACGACTATACTCCTCCCGGAGGTTCCGGACACTCTTCTCCGCCTCGCGGTGTTCCCTCTCAAGCCCTTCAAGGGCCGCGCGTTCCTCGTCCAGCACCTTGCGGCAGGCCGCCACGTCGGCGGCAAGCTCCGCCTGTGCAGGCCCCGGCTTCATGTTCTGAAGCTGCGTTTCCATACGGTGCAGGTCGGAGCTCACCCCCTCGATGACCTTCCTCTGCTCCTCGATACGCGCGTTGATGGCCTCGGCCGCCTTACCGGCCTTCGAGGCAAGGATGTCAACGGCAAGGCCGGCCTTGTCAAGGCCGCCGCTCAAGTGGTCCTTCATCAGGAATTCGATTTCTACGGGCTTCATCGTTTACAGTTCTAAATTGCTTTGGTAAAATTTCACTATGTCACCGGCTTCACGGGCGGCGGATTCCGGATCGATCCCGCCGCCATCGCCTTGCGGAACTTTGGAGTCAGCTACTGACCGGCGCACGTACTTGGGGGCGTCATGGAGCATCATCACCAGCGTCTGGTAGTTTACACCCCTCAGGATATATTGCACCGTCCAGCCTGTTGCGGAAGCGACACTCCAGATAAAACCGAAGGGGCTATGGGAACCTTCGAAAACGGTCCTTAACTCCCCTTCCTTACATGGCTCAGTCTCGGTCTCATCGGGTTCGCCCGGTCCACCGACCTGATAACACTCGTAAAAGCCTCGCTGCCCATCAGGCTGATAAACTCCTCCAGGGCACCCACGAGGAAACGGTGGTCCACCCATACCCGGAGGAACCATGCGACGGGGCGTTCCAGATGACGGGAAAAGGCACCGCGGCAGAGCGTGAGGGCAACCATGCGGGAGAGGGTGACACCGTGACGGGCCATGAACTCCATGCGCTCGCGGACACTGAACGACTCCATCTCACCGGGGGAGACATCCATCGACAGGTACAGCCGGGAGATGCGGATCTGGTCTTCCAGCCGGGGACGACGCATGGTCACACGCAGACGCAGCGCCCTCCTCATGAAAGGAAGCCGGAACTCCCTCAAGGGAAGGGAGACGCCCCGGTCAAGCAACGCCTCAGACGCCTCCCTCTGCACCATTCTTGCCTTACGATCGTCCATACGCTATGCCGATGCTGTGTCGTTGATCTCGTACGGGGCGCTGCCGTCGGCCGGCTTGTTCACCTTCAGCTGGCATTCGATCTTGGAAACCTCCGTAAGCGTCAGCTTGCCGCCAAGGTTCGCAAGGATCGTACCGTTCGGGATCGTCATCGTCTGGCCGCTCACGAACTTGATGGCCCACTCGCCGGAAAGCTGCACCAGCTCGGTCGGGGCCTTCCAGCCCGTGGGAGCGTCATCCGGACCCACCAGCGTGCCGCCAAGAACGGCCTTGATGTTCTTGTAGTCAAGCTGGATAAGGTTGAACGTGGGCGATACCTGCCCGTTCTTTTGCAGAAGCGTCAGCACGGGGGCGTCGGGAACCTGTTCGGCCTCGACATCCACGCTCTCGGGCTTCGTCCCGCCCCAGTCCCAGCTGCCCTTCTCGATCCAGCCGATGGTCGCGGCGCCGAACGTCACGACGGCGATGCCGTAGATAAAATTCTTATTCTTTTCCATTTCGTCTCTTGATTAAAAAGGTTGATACTATGCCGGATGCCATACCGGCGATAAAGGCAATCAGGGCGATTTTAACGGGGTTAAAACGCCGTTTGAACTCCGTTTCAGCGGTTTTCGTGGCACTCACGGTGTCGCCCCGGATACGGGTCAGCTCCTCCCCGTACCAGAGGACCAGACGCTGGAGGCTGTCACAGGTGGAGGTCACCACCAGCGTGTCGCCCCTGGACGTCACGTCCACGCCCGCCTGACCGTTCTTTCCATGATAGGAGGCACCGGCAGGAAGAGCCAGCAGGTCAGCTGCCGGAATCTTCAGCGTCAGGGCCGACGCCGGGAGGCCCGCCATCACCAGCCCCCGACGCACGGACCTTGCGCTGTCCGCGCTTGCCGAGGTACTCTCCTGAATCCGGGTCTGGCTCTGTCTTCGGAAGCTCGCGCAGCCCGTAAAGAACAGGGCAGTCATCATGATGACGGCAACTGTTAGCCGTGTCAATGGCCTTCCTAAGACGCGCCATCTCGCGCTTGGTGGCCTGCAAATCCTTGCGTGTCGCATTCAGTTCGTCTTTTAAGGGTTCTACAATGTTATCGATCAGGATGCGCGTGGCGTGCTCGGCGTTGTCAATACGTACCGTCTCGGCTTCAGCGGTAGCCTTCTCCGCTTTCGCCCTCGCTTCCCTGACCGTTGATTTCAGGGTGA
>ENA-OPAV01000817-OPAV01000817.1-human-gut-metagenome-genome-assembly--contig:-NODE-817-length-23793-cov-9.698922_pt1 | contig 23793 bp, 23 predicted proteins | sample MGYA00241056_ERZ501428 | MGnify/ENA primary metagenome ERZ501428 (study PRJEB25962, sample SAMEA2042621) | human gut metagenome | biome: human gut; feature: human-associated habitat; material: faeces... | reverse complement strand
GCAGATGAGGTGCTAAGGCTTTAGCCGGTGGTTTTTAGAGGTGACCTTTATATAACGGTGATGAAAAAATGGATAAAATGAGCAACGGATTCAAATACAGCAGGGTACTTTCGATATACACGAAGCTTATGGACGGCGAAGTGATAAACAAGACGGCAGAAGCGGAGTATTTCGGGGTAAACCAGAGGACGATACAGCGTGACATTGATGATCTGAGAATGTTTTTCGAGGACAAGGCTGCCGAGGGTGACGTTCGGCGTGAGCTTATTTACAGCCGTGAGGACGGTGGATATCGTCTTGTGACGAGGGGCGAGGACGCGCTGACGAACAGTGAGGCACTTGCGGTGTGCAAGATACTTTTAGAGAGCCGTGCGTTCACGAAGTCGGAGATGGAGCCGATAATCAACAAGATTTTGAGAGGCTGTGTGCCGATGAAAAATCAGCGGACGGTGAGGGAGCTTATCACGAATGAGATGTTCCACTATGTTGAACTCAGTCATCACAGAAAGTATCTTGATTCGATGTGGGATATCGGCGAGGCTGTACAAAAGCAGCTTTGCATGAAGATAGAATACGAAAAGCAGGACGGTACGGTCGTGGAGCGAGTGATCGAGCCGGTTGGGATAATGTTTTCGGAATTTTATTTTTATCTGACGGCGTTTATCGAGGACATTGACAGGGAGAAAGAGTTCCGCAACAAGGATGATATTTTTCCGACGATATACAGAATTGACAGGATAAGGCGTTTTGAGGTGCTGGACAGGCATTTTGACATACCGTACAAAGACAGGTTCGAGGAGGGCGAGTTCCGCAAGCGGATTCAGTTCATGTACGGCGGCAGGCTGCGGAAGATAAAGTTTATATACAAGGGCAAAAATGTTGACGCTGTTCTTGACCGTTTACCCACGGCGAAGATCCTGGAGAAGGTTTCCGACGGATATATTATTTCTGCGGAGGTTTTTGGCGATGGGGTCGATATGTGGGTCAGGAGTCAGGGGGACAGGGTGGAGATATTAAATTAAACAAGAAAGGGTAAATAATATGAATGAATTGGTCTTAAAAGAAGATATCAACAAAGTAGCTGAACTTAACAGCAATGCTTTGAACACGGTCGTTGCACAGATGACATCGCTGGCAAATGCTATCGTATCTGACAGAAATGATATTGACAGTATGGTTGAATCGCTTGAAAAGCAGGCTTGGTACAAACGTATGTGGAATACACTTACGGGAAAAAACAAGGCAGCTAAAGAGGAGATCGCACAGAAAAAAGATCAGATGACAGGGTATATTATCCAATCTGTAGGCAGTCTTTATGAAATGGGCAAGATCAGTCAGGATATGGTTGTCGGTCTTGGTCAGAAGATCAATGATATTTATTATCAGGTATCACTTAACAGCTTTGAAACACTTGCAGCCAAGGAAGCAATTGTTCAGCTAAGAGGCATGGTTGGCAAGATCGCTAATGAGTTGAATGCCAAGATAGAAAGTGTTGACAATTTCAATATACTTAATAAGCAGATCGAGCAGGGCGTTTACGGCAATGAAAAGGCTGTTTCCGCAATTTGCAGGATTTTGTCAAACATGGATAACAGAATGCTTTCCGATCAGAGAAAGGTCGATATTATTGGCAGAAGTATGGAAACAGCCAGTATTATCAATGATACGAAGACAGCTATAACTGACATTATGGCTGATATAGCTGCGGTAACGGATGATAAAATTGGCGAGGTATATCTTGAATTATCATCAATGAGCGGAAATTTCTGGGCAGGTCTGTTTTCACAGGTCATGGAAAGATACACAATGCTGCCCAAAATGGAACGCATGGCAAAGAAAAAAGATGTTATTATCCAAAATATTCTTGAAAAGAATGACATTGATGAAAGTGCAGCGTTTTCAACACATGATCTTTATGGATCGTTTATTGAGAGCAGGCAGGAAATGGCTGAAATGATGTCTAAGGTCAGAATTGAGGATAATGAAGCTGCTGAAAGTGCTGTGTCAAAAGAAAAAGCAAGTGATACACATAATGAGAAAAAAAGTGTAGAGAAAACATCTGAAAACGATAATTCATTTTCAGATGTTGAAAGTTTAATAAATGATCAAGTCATTAGACAAAAACTTATTAATCAAAAAGTTATTGATGTAGTGAATGAGACTAACTCTTTGATGTCTCGTTTATCTCATAGAAAATAAGGATCAAAAGGTATATTATATAATTTATATTTTGGTAGTATAAGCGACCGAAAACTTGATTTGGATAGAGCATAGAAGCAACCCTGTTAATACATTATGTTAAAAAGTAAAGGCAAGACCCCATCTGATTATGAGATAATTTATTTTAATTGAAAGCGTGATACATTTGGAAATAACACAAAATGAGATCATAAACTGCATAAGTGATACTGCAGAGCTTATAAAGGATAAGCAGACAGATAATTTTGCTGTTTCATTCGGTGCGGTGCATAGTGCAAAGGAACTGACCGATAATGTTGAGTTCTGGAAGTGGATAGGTGAAAATTATCATTGCCTTGATTCGGCGGCTGATATTCAGCAAGTGGCGGAACGTGCGCCGCAATGGCTTAAAACAAGTGTCATTCAGGGTAAGGGCTACGAATGGGATTGGATGGTGCATCAGAGAAGCTGTCTTGAAAATGTTTTTTCAAGGTTTGATGCGGGAACTGATCCCAACCAAATCGGAATTGATATCACTCAGAGCGATCTGCTTACAAATAAAGTTACAAGACTATTTCAGAATAAGGCATACACTTCGGGAAATTCTCCTAAACTGACAACTACTTCAAAAGATGTTGTGGTCGTGACCAATAAAGAAAATGTTGCGAGGGTTCAGAGTGAGGGCTATGAGGTCGCACCGTTTCAGAACAACAAGCAGATAGCTAAAGCAAGGGACAGCAGATTTGATCAGGCGGTCAATGGACGTGCTGCAGGTACATACACACTTGGCGGCGTTGGCTTAACAATGGTCAAATCGGGTGCATTCGGAGCGTTGATAGGTATAACGTCGGAAACGATAGCATCATACAAGAGGTGGAAGAATGGTCAGCTTTCGACCGAAGGGTATTTGACGGAAATTGCTAAAAGCGGCGGACAAAGCGGTCTGATCGGGGCGGCAGCCTCTGGCATAATGATACCTATTACTGCGGCAATAACTGCTGCCGGCTGTTCATCGTTGATCGGCATTCCAATTGCTATAGTTTTGAGTACAGCGATAGATAAGATCATTGCACCTGCGTTCGGTCGTGGAGATTATGCAAAGATACTTAAAGAGGCAAGATACTATCAGAACTGCGCTCATTTATACGATTCATTGGCGTTAGAGCTTGATAGGTCGGCTGATGAAATTGATGCTTTCGTTTATCGAATAGCTGAACAGGATCAATTTTTTGACAACATGAAAGAAGTCAATATCCAGTTGAACGAACAGCACAGAAAATATGATGAAATGCTTTCGGACAACACTTTGTTGGAAGAAGTGTTGGATAAGATTTGAGATGCTTTATGGCTGATAATAACAATATTATCAATAAATATCTTGAAAAAATGTGCATTCATACAAACGAACGCTAATTCTCTTGACGTTCCACCAATTCCGTGCTATCATATCAAACAATAAATTCAGAAAGGAGGCAGACTCATGAAACAGTTTAGCATATACTACAGACACAAAACAATATTTACGAAAAAGAGATCGGTTATGAAAATGGGTCTGTCTTACTGCGCGCTATAAAGGTGTTTTGACGTTATACAGACACAATTTTATTTAAAAGCGTTTTCTCTTTCGTACCCGTCAACCCCCCCGCCTTTACCCATAAATAAGCCAAATGCTAAAATAGACTAAGGTATCCCACCAACTCTAATTGGAGTAAATGAGACACTAAAAAGGTCTGACAGACTAAATTAGCAGGAGGGCAAAATGGACGAAATAGCAATAGTGAAAAAGCAGGTACAAAAGGCAGAATGGGCTGAAAGAATACGTAAGTGCAGTGAAAGCGAATCGGCAGTTTCCGAGTGGTGCAGAGAAAATGGAGTTAATTCCAAAACATACTACTACCACCTAAGAAAGATATGTCCCGAATGCGGAAGTGAAATGAAGGTCATAGGCAAGGAATTTATCCGTGATGAGCTTGTATATGTTCCTGCAAGAATGTTTGTAAGAAAGCATTATGTTGAAACCATACGCTGTGTATCCTGTGGTATTGATGAAAGCCGTGACAATGAAAATGATAAGGATATTCCGAAGCAGGTTATCATAAAAGCTGCTTCGCCAAATGCACTTATCCCCGGAAGCTTCTGTTCGTCCGAACTGCTGGCACATATCCTGTATTCAAAATATGTTCAGGCGGTACCTCTTTACCGTCAGGAAAAGGATTATACAGCCTGCGGTGCAAAGCTCAGCAGACAGACTATTAGTAACTGGGTGATATGGGCGGCGGTGAACAAGGCAAAGCCTGTGTTTGACATTATGAAAGAAAAACTGCTCGGTCAGCCTGTTATCCATGCAGATGAAACAGTGGTACAGGTTCTTCATGAGCCGGGAAGAAAAGCTAAAACCGATTCAAGAATGTGGGTGTACTGCACAGACAAGTCTGCCGGCAGATACCTTGCGCTTTTTGAATATTCTCCTACAAGAAACGGAGATAATGCAGCAAAGTTTCTTGGAGATTATTCGGGATATCTTGTCTGTGACGGATATGACGGCTACAACAAGCTTGAAAAGGTCACAAGATGCGGATGCTGGGCGCATGCGAGGAGAAAGTTCGTTGAGGCTTTACCCACAGACAAGGAGCTTGTTTCCACATCAATGGCTGCAAAGGGTGTGAACCTTATCAATGAGCTTTATGAGATCGAACGCAGTTTTGACGGACTTACACCCGAAGAAAAGCATAACCGGCGGCAGGAGCATTTAAAACCGGCTCTTGACGTGTTTTTCGCATGGCTTGAAACGGTTAATGCCTCATCTGGCACAAAGCTATCCAAGGCAGTAAGCTATGCGCTTAATGAGAAGAAATATCTTTACAGATTTCTTGGATCGCCGTATGTTTCAATAGACAACAACAGAGTTGAAAATGCGATCAGACCTTTTGTTGTAGGAAGAAAGAACTGGCTGTTTTCCAACACTCAGAACGGAGCAAGAGCAAGCGCTCTGATATATTCTCTGGCTGTTACTGCCTGCGCTAACGGTCTGAATGTTGAGGACTATTTTTTCAGGCTGCTGGCCTCCGATGTGCCTGTTATGCCTTGGAATGGGTAATATGAATAAAATGCCCTCCGCTGATCGATTTCGGCGGAGGGCTGGGTTTTCATGGTCGGGGGTGAGTTTGACGGGTACGGAATACAATCCTGATGAGCTTGTAAACAGTGATTTATACTAAAAACCAATTAAAAACTATACAAAAAATCAAGCAAAAACTCTGATATATAGATTTTGCGCAGATTTTTGTCTATAGTTTTATTGGTGTTTAGTATTAAAGCGTTCGGTCGGAAGCAAGGCTTCTTCGCAATCAAAAGAGGAACTGGAACATAATGTCCGTTCCCATCTGAAATCTTTACAGTTAAATCCTTACAAGATCAGTTCCTTTTTCAATTCTCCATGCCGAATATTTTTCCGACTCTTGACAAACGAACAAGCCTTGGTGTATAATATTTTTACTGGAGGCTGAACGGAATGAATACAGAAGAAATTTTACTGCAAATACTTGATGAACAGAAAAAAACCCGTGCAGACATAAACGATATACGCACGGATATCAACGAAATGCGTACAGACATCAACGGTATCCACTCGGAAATCAATGAAATGCGTTCCGAAATGAACGAAATGCGTTCCGATATTACGGAACTGCAAAACAATCAGCGTGAAATGCTTGACAGACAGGATAAGTTTGACGCGAGAATGGCAGGCTTTGAAAGCAGACAGGATAAGTTTGATGAAAGAATGGCAGGCTTTGAGAGCAGACAGGATAAGTTTGATGAAAGAATGGCAGGCTTTGAAAGCAGACAGGATAAGTTTGATGAAAGAATGGCCGGCTTTGAAAGCAGACAGGATAAGTTTGATGAAAGAATGGCCGGCTTTGAAGGCAGACAGGATAAGTTTGACGCGAGAATGGCTGGCTTTGAAGGCAGACAGGATAAGTTTGATGAAAGAATGGCTGGCTTTGAAGGCAGACAGGACAACTTTGATAAAAAGCTGGATAACGTTGAAGCGAAACAGGATACCCTCGAAAAAGATGTCAAGAGCATCAAGATCACACTTGAAAATGAGGTTTCACCTGCTATCAGAACACTTACTGAAATGCAGGTCCAGAATTCGGGTCGCCTTGTTGTTATCGAAAACGATGTGCGTGACCTTAAGGATAACTTTGCTATAAATGAAGTTCTCTTCGGACTTGAAAAGATGAAATCACACGGTTAAAATGCGATAAGACTTATTCCGATGAATAGGTCTTATTTTTTACAAAAGCCTTGATTTTGGAGGAACACCATGAAAAAGCTTCTCTTTACGATACTTGCGTCTGTCCTTTTATTATCCGCCTGCGGAAAAATGAAAACCACAGATGATCTTATCAAAAAAGCACGAAAAGAAATACCTATCTCCGATGCCGAAAACACCGATATAAGCTTTGCAGGAAAATGTCAAAATGACAGCTATTCCCTGCTCTGGTTCATCTCGGGAAATGAGTACCAATCGCACTATTACCTTCCTATGGAATGTATTGAAGCCAACGGCGGCTGCGAATTCAAACAAACTTTCAAGCCTATCGACTGCGGAAAAGACATCGCCGCGCTCCAATGGCACGGCTATGCTTTCATCATCAATAATAAGGACTGCAAAACGCTGAAGATCACCGATCCGAGCGGCGTTCACAATATTGAGGTAAGCGAATATCCTTTTATATGGTATAATGAAGATATCCCGAGCGAGTATCTTTTTCTCGATGAAAACAACAACGATATAACATAAACGGAGCGTGAAAATATGGGTGAAAATGCAACAAACAAAGTTGGACTTGTACTTGAGGGCGGAACATTCCGCGGCGTTTATTCGGCAGGCGTTATGGACGCTTTTCTTGAAAACGGCGTTGAATTTCCATATATAATAGGTGTTTCGGCAGGCATATCGAACGGTGTTTCCTACGTTTCAAAGCAGTTTGCGAGAAATCGTGAAATTATGGATAACTACCGCAGCGACAAGCGATATATCGGCGCAAGAAATTTCCGCATTTGCAAAAGCTGTTTCGGACTTGACTTTGTTTTCGGCGAAATTCCGAACAAGCTTGTCCCATTCGATTATGATACTTTTTATAAATACAAAGGTGAACTCAAAGTAGGCGTTACCAACGCAGCTACGGGAAAATTCGAGTGCAAAAACGGACTGGAAAACGGTACGGACTTCAAATATCTCCGTGCGTCCTGCTCTATTCCCGGACTTTTCCCTCCTGCCGAGCTTGACGGAAATTTCTACTATGACGGCGGACTTTCCTGCCCGATACCGATAAAGCCTGCGATAAAGGACGGCTGCACAAAAAATGTCATTATTCTCACACAGCCTGAGGGTTTCGTCAAAAAATGCGGCAAAGGCAACATCATAATGAGCCAGCTTATCCGCAAGAAATTTCCCGAGATCGAAATGCTTCTGCTCGACCGTCACAGAATTTACAACCGTCAGACGGAATTCTGCAGAGAGCTTGAACGCCGCGGAAAAGCGCTTATTTTCCGCCCGAAGATAAAGCTTGACAGCCTTGAAAAAAGCACGGAAAAGCTTCGCGAAACGTGGCAGATGGGTTATGACGACGGCACGGCGAGAATCGAAGAAGTCAAAGCTTTTATCGGCACACAGTACGATATGTACAATTAAGCAAGTATATTTTTTATTGCCTTGGAAATAATAATCCTGAGGTGATAAAAATGGAAAAAGGACTCGACAAGCTTTTATCGGAGAGCAGCTCGGCGAAAATTTTTTACGGCTCGCTGCCCGATTATGTCCGCGGTGCGATAATGAAAAACGTTGACAAAATAACGGACGAGGAAACTCTCCGCCGTGAAGCCGAAAAAATTATGCACGAGTTTAATTAAATTCGGAATTAGGAATTCGGAATGCGGAATTATTTTGTTCCGAAAATCACCGTAAAATCATAGGGGCGGATTCTATATCCGCCCGTTGAAAAAACACAATTATGGCAATATCGCTTTGTCCGTACCGCACCGCAAGCCATCATGGAGTAAATGAACGCCCATGATTTTATCAGAAAAAGATAAAATCATGGGCGTTTTGTTATACGATAAACCATACAAAAAATGCGCCGAAAACTGCTTCGCGATAAATATGCGGAACAAAAATAATTCCGCATTCCGAATTCCTAATTTCTCTTGATCCCCTGCTTTTCCCACTCGTCCGTGAGCCATTTCGGGAGTTCCTTTTCCTTTGAATAATAACCGAGCTTCGACGGGCGGAGTTTGTGGTCTTTGAGCCAGATCTGATACTGCTCTTCTATCCAGTCGAGCATTTGGTGATAGCCGTCATTGCTCTGCCCGAAAACTTTTCCGTCAACCATTTCTGAAAGGTCATAGCATTTCACGCCATACCAGACATCGACTTTAATTTCGTCTTTCGGCACGATATGAAAATTGAAATCGTCGAAATTCATTCCTCGTTTTGAGCCGCTGTAATGACCGCCCATCTGAAAATACTCATACTCTGGGATTTTTATTGAATAGTTATTCTCCGTCACTTTTCTTCCTCCTTACCGACTTTTTTGTAAGATAAAAGCTGTCATCGATCATTCGCTTTATTTCGTCATCGGGTACGTCCGAGCCTAAAATGACCGAGTTCCAGTGCGTTTTATTCATGTGATAAGCGGGAGTTACGCCCTCATACACAGAGCGCAGAAAATCCGCATTCATCGGTTCGCATTTAAGGTTGACGATATACTTTCCGTTGAGCTGCATTATCAGCCCGAACCATTTTCCGCTGTCCGAGTGGCGAAGCACGACCGTTTCACCGTCATTTTCAAACGGCGAATCCGCCGCCGCGCCCGAAAGCGTGAGTGCATATGCGATAACTTCCGTCTTTGTCATAATATCACCTTTTTAGATGAAAAATATAGGCAAAACCGTGCGAAACCAAGAATTTTCGTGTGGCTTTGCCTATAATATTATAACATAGGAGGACGTTTTTTTCAAGTGTTTTCTTTGAAGCGCGATTCGTGCGAAATAAAGACGGCGTGGGATATCGAGGGTATGCTTTCGCCCTGCTGCGAGGCGGTCGTTGACATAAGTGCGCCCGTTGCGCAGAAGAGAATGTTTTTCAGTGTGCCGTTTTTCACCTTGTCAAGAAAGTATCCGCAAAGCACCGATGCTGAGCAGCCGCAGCCCGAACCGCCTGCGTGAACGTCCTGATTTTCACGGTCGAACATCATCGATCCGCAGTCTTTATGCTGTTTGCTGATATCAATGTTTTCTTTTTGAAGAAGCTCGATAAGAAGCTCACTGCCGACAAGTCCGAGGTCGCCCGTAATGACAGCATCAAAGTCGCCGGGCTGCATTGCCGTATCGTCAAGGAACTGCTTGATGACATACGCCGCCGCAGGAGCCATTGCCGCGCCCATATTGTTCGCATCGGTCACGCCGAGGTCAACGATCTTTCCGATAGTGACAGCGCGGATAAACGGTGCTGAAGCTTTTTCCGAAACAATGACTGCGCCCGAAGCCGTGCAGGTCCACTGAGCAGTCGGAGTTCGCACTCCGCCGTAGGAAAGCGGAAAACGAAACTGTCGCTCTGCCGAGCAGAAATGTGACGAAGTTACCGCTGCGACCTTTCCGCCGATGCCGCTGTCGGTCATAAGCGAGGACAGAACAAGTCCCTCCGACATCGTGGAGCAAGCACCGTAGATGCCGAGAAGCGGTATCTCAAAATCACGCAGACCGTAAGTTGAACCTATGCACTGGTTAAGCAGGTCGCCCGCAAACATATAGTCGATATCGTGAGTGGACAGACCGCCCTTTTTTATCGCAAGGGCAAGCGCACGCCTGACAAGCTCACTTTCGCCCTTTTCCCATGTTGACTGCCCGAGATATCCGTCCTCCACGCACTCATCGAAGTAAGAACCGAGCGGACCTTCCGACTCCATTTTGCCGACGATCGAAGCATAGCTGTGAATGGATGGCGAGGATTCCATAATAAAAGTATTCCGAGAAATTTTTTTAGCCATAATAACCTCCGAAAAGAATTTATTCGGGATTATTATGAGAAAAAATTTTTATATTATACAAAAACCGCCTCCGTTTTCACAACGGAGGCGGTCATTATTAGCTTTTATGCTGCTAACGGATTATTTGCCGGTAAATTATTTACTGGTAAATTATTTACCATAGTATGCAAGTCTGAGGAGTTCCTTGAGCTCGTCAATTCTTGGGAGTCTTGGGTTAGCAGTTGTACACTGGTCATCGAATGCCTTGTATGCAAGCATTTCAATTGCATTGTCGTATACCTTAGGATCGATGTAGGATCTGCTGTCTGTCTTGCCTGCTTCGGAAATGGAGAGAGGAATATTAACTTCCTTCATGAGCTTTCTTACTGCTTCAGCAAGTGCCTTTACGCCCTGTTCAACTGTTGCATTCTGAGGAACGAAGCCCATGAGCTTAGCGATCTCAGCATAACGCTCAGGAGCGATATAGTGATCGTACTTAGGCCATGCAGCGAACTTTGTAGGTGTCTGCTGACCGTTGTATTCGATAACGTGTGGGAGGAGGTATGCGTTTGCAAGTCCGTGAGGAATGTGGAACTCACCGCCGAGCTTATGAGCGAGGGAGTGGTTTACACCGAGGAATGCGTTTGTGAATGCCATACCTGCGATACAGGAAGCATTGTGCATCTTCTCTCTTGCAAGCTTATCAGCTGTCTTGTAGGAATCAGGGAGATACTCAAATACGAGCTTGATAGCGTGGAGTGCGAGAGCGTCTGTATAGTCTGTTGCAAGAACAGAAACGTAAGCTTCGATAGCGTGTGTGAGAACGTCAAGTCCTGTGAATGCTGTGGAAGCCTTAGGAACTGTGTAAACGAACTCAGGGTCAACGATAGCGATATCAGGAGTGAGCTCGTAGTCAGCGAGAGGATACTTCATGTTCTTGGACTTATCGGAAATTACTGCGAAGGAAGTAACTTCAGAACCTGTACCGGAAGTTGTAGGTACGCAGACAAGCTTAGCCTTCTTACCCATCTTCGGGAACTTGTAAACTCTCTTACGGATATCCATGAACTTCTGAGCCATGCCGATGAAGTCAGCATCGGGGTTCTCATAGAAGAGCCACATTGCCTTTGCAGCGTCCATTGCGGAACCGCCGCCGATAGCAACGATGCAGTCAGGCTGGAAGGAGTTCATAACGCCTGTACCCTTACGAACTGTTGTAAGGTCAGGATCAGGCTCAACTTCGCTGAAGATCTCGATAACGGGGTGATTTTCGTTCTTATTGAGCTGATATGTGAGTCTGTCAACATAGCCGAACTGAACCATTCCGGGGTCAGCTACGATCATAACTCTGTGGATCTCAGGCATCTTAGCGAGGTACTGAACAGCGCCCGGTTCGAAGTAGATCTTTTCAGGAACCTTGAACCACTGCATGTTAAGTCTTCTCTTAGCGATCTTCTTAACGTTGATGAGGTTCTTAGCTGTAACGTTCTCGGAAACGGAGTTCTTACCGTAAGAACCGCAGCCGAGTGTAAGGGAAGGAGCCATGGAGTTGTAAACGTCACCGATAGCACCGAAGGATGCAGGAGAGTTAACAACGATACGGCTTGCATTCATTGATTCGCCGTAGAGGTCAGCGAGTTCATCATCAGATGTGTGGATAACTGCTGTATGACCTGCACCGTGCTTGAGCATTTCCTTGCAGAGCTCGAAAGCGTGCTCGTGTGTATCAGACTTAACAATTGCAAGTACAGGAGAAAGCTTTTCGAGTGCGAGAGGATACTTGTTAGCGTCTGTGCCGCCGATCTCAACGCAGAGTACCTTTGTTTCCTTAGGAATTGTGATGCCTGCCTTTTCAGCGATCTGCCAAGGATACTGACCAACGACCCAAGGACGTACAGCCATCTTTTCTGTGTCGATAATTGTATCCTGGATCTTCTGAACTTCTTCAGGCTTTGCAAAATAGCAGCCGTGATACTTCATGAAGCCAACAGCCTCATCATAGATCTCCTGGTCGATGATAGCAGCCTGCTCAGATGCGCAGATCATACCGTTATCGAAGGACTTGGAAAGAATGAGGTCGTTAACAGCCTGCTTAACGTTTGCAGACTTTTCGATATAGCAAGGTGTGTTGCCCGGGCCAACGCCGAGTGCAGGCTTACCTGCGGAATAAGCAGCCTTAACCATTCCCGGACCGCCTGTTGCGAGGATAGTTGCAACGTCAGGGTGGTTCATGAGAAGACCTGTTGCTTCGATGGAAGGATATTCGATCCACTGAATGCAGTTTTCGGGAGCGCCAGCCTTGATAGCAGCGTCACGAACGATCTCAGCAGCTCTCTTGGAGCACTGCTGTGCGGATGGGTGGAAACCGAAGATGATCGGGTTTCTGGTCTTCATACAGATGATAGACTTGAACATTGTTGTGGAAGTCGGGTTTGTTGTAGGTGTAACACCGCAGACGATTCCGAGAGGTTCAGCAACCTCAACGTAGCTTTCATCAATGTTGTCTTCGATGATGCCGACTGTCTTTTCGTGCTTGATGGAGTGCCAGATGTATTCTGTGGAGAAGATGTTCTTTGTAACCTTATCCTCGTAGATACCTCTGCCTGTTTCTTCGATAGCCATCTTTGCGAGTTCGCTCTGAGCGGAAAGACCTGCAAGAGCCATAGCCTTTGTGATCTTGTCGACCTGAGCCTGATCAAGCTTCATGAATTCTTCAAGAGCTTTCTTTGCGTTAGCAACAAGGCCGTTGATCATTTCAGCGGTTTCAACCTTTGGTGCTTCAGCAGCTGCGGTAGTTTTCTTGTCTGCCATTTTCAAATTTCCTCCCGATTTGATTTTTAGGTTTAAGCGCATTTCTGCGTTTTTCCCTATATTAAATTAATAATTCTGGGCATTTTCTTCGGGGTCAGAGGATACTTCTTCCCCGACCCATTAATATAATATCACATTGTTAAAGTTTTGTCAATACCGATACATTAATTTTTTTGGAATTATATGAATTTTTTTGTAAATGGGAACGTTTTCTTCCGCATAATTCCAAACAGCTTTTACGTCTGCTGCAAAGCGGATATTTTCCCATAAAATAACAGCGTTATGCTTTTCTTTTTTCGATGTCGGCTTTGAGCTTGGCGAAGACCTCGTCGCTGAAATCGTGTTCAAGGCGGCAGGCATTTTCGGCTGCCGATCCCTCGTCAACGCCGATGCTGACGAGCCACTCGGTAAGGACGGTATGGCGCTCGTAGATGCGTTCCGCCTGCTTCTTGCCGTCCTCGGTGAGGGATATATAACCGTTCTTGTCAACAGTGATGAAGCCGCCGTTTTTCAGCAGACCGACCGCTCTTGAAACGCTCGGCTTTGAAAGCTCCATTTCACGGGCGATATCGACCGAACGAACGTCGTTTCTCTTGCTTAAAACAAGTATGGTTTCGAGGTAATCTTCCCCCGACCGTCTTAATCTTGCCATTAAAAAACCTCCGTTTTTTCATACTAATTCTCGATCGTTCTATAGACAAAATCGACAGATAGAATAAGTTCAGTCAAGGAAAGCGACCGCAGACAGGCTGTCGCCTGGCAAGGGAGCTTGACGCAGAATGAACTTATTATAGCCGAGAGTTTGTCTATAGGTTGATCGAGAATTAGTATCAGTTTTGTCAACTTTTGTTGTGGTGCTTTACGGGCTTTGCCTTGGACTGGTGGAATTTCTGTGCGCTGTAAAGTCCCGTGTAGCCCGAGAGCATATAGCTTATTGCGATAGCGGCTGCGTAGAAAGGCAGTCCGTTCATGCCGAAAAGCTCGCAGCTCAGAATTATCGAAGCGAACGGGCAGTTCGTAACGCCGCAGAAAACTGCGATAAGTCCGACTGCTGCGCCGAATGACGGGTCAAGTCCGATAAATCCGCCGAAAACGCAGCCGAACGTTGAGCCGACAAAGAAGCTCGGTACGATCTCGCCGCCCTTGAAGCCGCAGCCGAGGGTGATTGCCGTAAAGAGCATTTTCAGCAGGAATGCCATGGGGTCGGCATTGCCCGTGAACGCACGCTTTATAACGTCCATGCCTGCGCCGTTGTAGTCGGTCGTTCCGAGGAGAACGGTCAGGACGGCTACTATAAGTCCGCCCGCTGCGACACGGAAATAGGGGTTTCTGATATATTTTGCATATAATTCGCCCGATTTATGTATAACGCTGCAAAAAAGTACGCTTACCGCCGCACACGCCATACCGAGGACGATAACGAGGAGCATCTGAACTGCATTTTCCGCAGAAAGGGTCGGAACTCCGCTGACGATGAAGCTTTCAGCCTCTGCGCCGAGTGCCTTTGCGGTCATTGCGGAGGTCACGCCCGATATCATACACGGCACGAGCGCGGAATACTGTGCCGCCGCAACGATAGTGACTTCGACCGCGAAAACCGCCGAAGCAACAGGCGTTCCGAACAGAGCCGCAAAGCCTGCGCTCATACCGCACATTATAAGTATCGAGCCGTCACGTTCGTCCATTTTGAAAAGCTTTTTCAGCGGCGAAACGAGCGCTCCGCCTATCTGGAGAGCCGCTCCCTCACGTCCTGCCGAACCTCCGAAGAGGTGCGTGATGAACGTTGCGATGAAGATGAGCGGTGCCTGACGGAATTTTACCTCCGACTCCGCTCTTGCGGCGAGTATTATCGTATTTGTGCCTTTATCATCGGACATTTTCGTGATATTGTAGACGAAAACGAGCAGCAGACCAGCTATCGGCAGAAGAAGCACCATAAAATGGTGTCCCGTGCGGAATGTTGTCGCAAAGCTGAGTGCTTTTCCGAAAAATGCGCCGACAACGCCCACCGCAAGTCCGACGATAATGGACGGAATGAACCATTTTGCGAATGAGAGCGAAATTCGCCCATAGCTGTTGCCCTTTATCCTTTCAATAAGGGTCAGCTTTTCGGTATTTTCAATTTTTTCTTCCATAAAAACTCCAAAGCCAAGCATAAAACGTTATTCGGGCGTTTTATGCCGAAATTACAGGGGAAAGTCCCTTTAGGACAGCATCAGAAGCAGCTCACGGAGGAGCTTGCAGCAGAGAGCTGTCGAGATGCCGCTCGGGTCATACGGCGGCGAAAGCTCGTTCATATCTGCGCCGACGATGTTAAGACCTTTCATTTTCATAAGCGCAGCCAGAAGCTCAGTGTAACGCGTGCCGCCTGCTTCGGGCGTACCCGTTCCTGGGAATTCGGACGGGTCGAGAACGTCCATATCTATCGTAAGGTAGACATTTTTGCCCTTTAAATCTGCAACCATACTGTCGATTCCGTCAAGGCTGAACGGATTCATTACAGTATGCTCCTTGGCGAAAGCGAATTCGGTGCGTTCGCCGCTTCTTATGCCGTGCTGATAGATGTGCTTTTCGCCGACAAGCTCGTAGCAGCGGCGCATTACGCAGGCATGGGAATTCTTCACACCGAGATAATCGTCACGGAGATCGGCGTGAGCGTCAAACTGGACGATGTAGAGGTCGTCATACTTTTCCTTGACGGCTCTTACTGCGCCGAGCGTTACAAGGTGTTCGCCGCCGAGCATAAGCGGCATTTTTCCGTCGGTGAGGATTTCTCCCGTCAGCTCCGTTATCTGATCGAGCGCAAGGTCGGACGAGCCTATGCAAAGCTCGATGTCCCCTGCGTCATAGTATGTATAGTCGGTGAGGTCTTTGTCCTGATAGGGCGAATAGGTTTCGATGCCGTAGCTTTCCTGACGGATAGCCTTTGCGCCGAAGCGTGTGCCGGGACGGTAGGAAGTCGTACTGTCGAACGGTGCGCCGAAAATGACTATCTTCGAGCGGTCATATTCGCCGTCACAAGCGATAAAAGCGTTTCTTTCAGACTGCATTGTCAAGCAGCTCCTTTACATAGTTTGGTATTGCGAATGAGCCTTTGTGAAGCTCGGTGTTGTAGTATCTCGTCTTTATGCCGAGGGCGTTCCACCTGTTGGCATCGAATCCAAGCGGCTTGACTGTCTTTGAAGCGAAGCCGAAGAGCCAGTGTCCCGAGGGATAGGTCGGGATATGCGCCTGATATACTCCGCAGATCGGGAAAAGCTCGCGAATACGCTTGTGCGCCCTCTGCATAGCCTTTGCATCGTCGGGGTAATAAGGGCTTTCGTGCTGATTTACGAGGATACCGTTCTCGGTGAGAGCGTCATAGCAGTTGCCGTAGAATTCGCTCGTGAAAAGCCCCTCCCCCGGTCCGAACGGGTCGGTGCTGTCAACGATGATAAGGTCGTATTCGTTGTGCTTTCTGCGGACGAAGCGAAGTCCGTCATCATAAAAAATATGAACTCTCGGGTCATCGAGCCTGCAGGCAGTCTGCGGGAGATACTGCTTTGAAACCTCGACAACGCGCTCGTCAATCTCGACCATATCGATATGTTCGATGCTCTCATATCGGGTAAGCTCGCGGATAGTGCCGCCGTCGCCTGCACCGATAACGAGGACTTTTTTTATGTCGGGGTTCGATGCCATAGGAACGTGAGTTATCATTTCGTGATAGATGAACTCGTCCTTTTCGGTGAGCATCATAATTCCGTCAAGCGTTAAGAACCTGCCGAATTCGGGTGAATCAAAAACATCGATGCGCTGAAATTCGCTTTGCTCACTGCAAAGCTGTTTGTCTATTCGTATGGACATTTTAACGTCCTTGGTGTGCATTTCGCTGTACCACAATTCCATCAAAATTCTCCTTTCCGTTTGTATGATATTGAAACGGGCGGATATAGAATCCGCCCCTACGGAATTCTGTTTTACAAAATATTTGTATAACTGCACGGGACGGGAAACCCGTCCCCTACAGTATTTAAGGTTTTATAAGGAAATCTCAAATCAAAATAATTACGCATTACGCATTACGAATTACGCATTACGCATTACGCATTAAAATAATTCCGCATTCCGAATTCCGAATTCCTAATTCCGAATTTATTTAAGTACCTTTATCCTCTCCATATTCATGTCCTCCGTACCCGTCATTGAACAGCCGCGCTCTTTGGAGTAGCGAATGTAATCGAGTATCTCCTCAGTGATAAGCTCACCCGGAGCAACGATAGGTATTCCCGGAGGATAGCACATTACGAACTCGCCGCTTACTCTGCCTGCGCTCTGCTCTATCGGGAGCGAGACCTGCTCACCGTAGAAAGCCTCCTGCGGAGTGAGAACGACCTGCGGATTTATGTATTCGTGGTCGAGCATTCCCGACTTGTCCTTTGAGAAGCGGCGCTTTATCTCGGCGAGTGCCGCAACAAGGCGCTCTATGTCTTTCCACATATCGCCTGCGGAGATGTATGCAAGAATATTTCCGATATCGCCGAATTCTATCTGGATATCGTAAATGTCACGGAGCTTGTCATATACTTCAATTCCTGCAAGTCCGATGTCACGGGTGTGAACGGAAAGCTTTGTCATATCGAAATCATAGATATCATCGCCGTTTACGAGTGCGTCCGAAAATGCGCAGTAGCCGCCTATCTTGCCTATCTCCTGACGGGCATAATTCGCCGTTTCAACGACCTTGCGGACGATGTTTTTTCCGTCAAGAGCGAGGTTTCTTCGTGAAATATCGAGTGAGGAAAGGAGCAGATACGATGCGCTCGTTGTCTGCGTGATGTTTATTACGGCACGGACGTGACCCTCGGTGACTTTGGCGTTTTCGCCTACGAGGAGGAAGCTGCTCTGCGTGAGCGAACCGCCCGATTTATGCATCGAAACTGCGGCAAGGTCTGCTCCTGCCGCCATAGCGGAGAGCGGCATACCCTCGCCGAAATAGAAGTGCGTTCCGTGCGCTTCGTCAACGAGTACAGCCATTCCGTGTTCGTGTGCGATGCGGACGATACTGCGGAGGTTCGAGCATATTCCGTAATAGGTCGGGTTGTTGACGAGAACGGCTTTTGCATCGGGGTTTGCCTTTATTGCGGCTTCGACATCACGGACGGACATTCCGAGAGGGATACCGAGGCGCTCGTTTACTCCGGGGTTTACATAAACCGGCACTGCGCCGCTGAGGATAAGCGCATTTATCGCGCTTCGGTGAACGTTTCGCGGCATTATTATCTTATCCCCCGATTTGCAGACGGATAAAACCATTGTCTGCACTGCGGAAGTCGTTCCGCCTACCATAAAGAAGCAGTGTCTTGCCCCGAAAGCTTCGGCGGCGAGGGTTTCAGCGTCCTTTATGACGGAAACGGGGTGGATAAGGTTATCGAGCGGCTTCATCGAGTTCACATCGACTTCCATACACGTTTTTCCGAGGAATTCCGTGAGTGCAGGATTACCCTTACCGTGCTTGTGACCGGGCACATCGAACGGAACTATCCTTGCATCACGGTATCGGAGGAGAGCTTCATATATCGGAGCGTTATGCTGATCCATTTTTATCAACACTTCTTTCAAGTTTTCTTTGTTTATGGCAGTAATGCTAAAAACCAATAAAACTAAAGATAAAAAATCTGCGCAAAAACCATATATCAGAGTTTTTGCTTGATTTTTTGTAAAGTTTTTGATTGGTTTTTTGCATATACCGCCGCAGAAATTATCCATACTATTATATTTACTATCGGCACGGCGGCGAAAAGGAAGATACACATAAGAGCCTCGCCAAGTCCCGCAAACAGTTCGCCCGAGGGCGTGAAATAGAACTTATACCATATATAATAAAGTATCGGTATCCAGCCTGATATGACGCTGAAAATGACGGTTTTCTTATATCGGTCGAGGTACTCCGTTTTGTAGCCTTTGAACGCCGAGCGGCAGAAATATATCAGCAGAGCCGCAGGAACGCCGAACGCAATTATGAAGAAGAGGTTATTCTCGGGATAGGCATTGTGTTCGGGCTCTCGCTTGTCATAGTAAAGCTCCGCCGTATCGCCGATCTTATATTCACCGCGGCGGTCACAAATATCGTCACGGAACATCTGCCCCTGCTTGGTCATATATTCAACGCCGTAGGAGTAAAGATTTTCTTTTTCGCCATTCACATCAACATAAAAAAGGTTCGGCTCGGCGTTCATACTGAACACCGTTCCCGTAGTTTTCACGAGGAAAAAATTTTCATAGAGCTGATGAAAAAGGAATATTGCGGCTATGACTGCGAGGGTAAGACCGATATTGAGGAAAATTCGCTTTACGTTTATGTTTTTCATAGCTATCACCCTTTTCATAAAGTAAACGGCGAAAGCGGCTCATTACCACTTCCGCCGCACATTACAGGCAACCATTGTATAAATTTGGAACTTAAATTAATTCGGAATTCGGAATGCGGAATTAATTTGTTTTGCCGAATTTCGCTTATAAACAATGCAAAACGTTTTTTCGGGACGGGAAACCCGTCCCCTACATTATTGTGGAACGCATATAAATTAATGAAAATCAACAGGCGGATATAGAATCCGCCCCTACGGATCAACAATAAAATCACGTATTCCAAAATAATTACGCATTACGAATTACGCATTACGAATTAAAATACGTTTTGTCCGCTGAAAATTTCTATCATCTCACGGCGGAGAGCGTCGTTTATTTCAAGTCTGCGCTTCGGCGCAAGCTCATAGGTATCGGTATTGAAGAGATAGTTCTGGAGGAATATCTCCTTTATCATCATTTTTGTATGGAAGATGTTCGACTGGTAGACGTTAACGTCAACTGCGTCATATTTTTCGAGAGTTTCCCTTGCGATATAGTCCTGAATGGAGGTTATTTTGTGGTCGATGAAGAGCTTTTTGCCCTGCTCATCGCGTGTAAAGCCTCTTACCTTATAGTCTATCGTTATAATATCTGAGTCGAAGCTTCCGATAAGGTAGTTGAGGGATTTCAGCGGAGTGATCTTTCCGCAGGTGGAAACGTCGATATCAACACGAAACGTTGTGATAGCGTTATCGGGGTGAAATTCGGGATAGGTATGCACGGTAAGGTGGCTCTTATCGAGGTGACCTGCTATGCTCTCCTTTTCAACGGTCGCTGTCATTGTATTGCCGAGGTTGCAGGATTCGTCGATACCTGCGTTTTTGCGGTGTTCGTCCGAGATGAGGAGCGTTGCCGAAGCACCCTGCGGCTCATAATCCTGTTTTGAGATATTCAGCACTGTTGCGCCGATCATCTCCGTTACGTCACAGAGAATGCTTGTAAGTCTTTCGGAGTTGTACTGTTCGTTGATATAGTTGATATAGTCTTTCTGTTCTCTCGGGCTTTTGGCGTAGCAGATATCGTAAATATTAAAGCTTAAGGTCTTGGTAAGATTATTAAATCCATAAAGCTTGAGCTTATTCTCCAATCCTATCCTCACGTTCCTTTCAGAAAGGGTGACCCCCGAAAAAACGAAGTTCGCCCAAATTAATTCAAGATAAATAATACGACAAAAGCCGCAAAATGTCAATAGATTTCAGCAAATTTCTTTGAAAGCTTTCCGCAAATATTTTTATTCTCCGAAATCCTCCCGATTGCTCGCGAATACTCCCGTTTTCTCATTTATTAATTTTATGTAAAGGGAAGCCCCTTTAGGCAATTCGTATGAAATTTTATAAAAAGCTCTAATTTCGCTGCTCGGTAACGATAGATACTTCTGACGATACTTTCTTATAGGGAAGCCCCTTTAGGCAATTCGTATAAATTTTATAAAAAGCTCTAATTTTGCGGCTCGGTAACGATAGATATTGCCGACTGCTCAAAGTATAAAACGCTCCGCTGAAAAACGGAGCGTTTTTGTGATTATGTATCAATTGCCGTCATAGCTTTCCATAAGTTCGGCAAGCTCTGTGAGCTTCAGCTTATCGACTTTGAGCTTTCTTCCGTCAGTGAGAACAGCGGACGAACCCTCAATACGGTCGATGAAAGCTGTATTGACGCTTATATTTCTGTGGCAGTTGTAAAATCTGTCCCCAAGTCCCTCGGTGAATTCGGCGAAGCTTTGAGAGATCGGATAGCTTTTCTTTGCGGCGTGGACGATACAGCCGCGGAATTTTCCCTCGACATACACTATCTCGGAGGAGAACATCGTTATTGAAGCTTCGTCCGATACGAAGCTGACGAGCTTATTCGTTTTGAGCTGGAAGATAAAGTCATCGAGCGCTTTGTTCAGCACGCCCGGTTCGACAGGCTTTGTGATGAAGCGGAAAGCGTTGACCTCGAACGCATCATAGACTATCTCGCTGTAGCCCGTGACGTAGATTATCGGACAGCGAACACCTTTTCCGCGAAGCTTTTTTGCGACCTCGATGCCGTTGAGGATACCCATACTGTAATCGAGGAAGATAAGGTCGTATTTTATTTCGGAGATAAGAAGCTCAAGTCCGTTCGAGAATGTTCTTACAGACATATCTATCTCATTTTCGCGGGAATAGCTTATAAGTTCAAGTTCAAGCGTTTTGCGGAAAGCTGCGTCATCGTCGCAGACAGCGATATTGATTTTCTCCATTATTACCTCACCCGATAAAAATACAAATAATTAACATATACACACTTTAGTATATCATTATATCGGGCAGTTTTAATGTATATTTTTTTAATATTTTTTAAATTTGCGAAAACCTTTTCGGCTTAGGTTTCATCGGTGTTTTCCGGTCGGTCAATTTTTAAACCGATCTTGTTTATGGTGCGCTCGTCGCCGTCAAGGACGGTAACGCTGAAAATGCCGTTTTTAACTGTTGCACCGACGGGCGGGATATATCCGAAAAGCTCCAGCGCCCAGCCGCCGACGGTATTGCTGTCGTAGGAATCGACATCGATGATATTCTCGGGAAGTCCGAGCTTTTCGAGCATATCGCTCAGGCTGAGGTCAGCCTTTATCTCGTACATATTCTCGCCCGTTCTGACGATGCTCTGGACTACCTCGTCATTTTCGTCATAAATTTCGCCGACAAGCTCCTCAATGATATCCTCCATTGTAACGATGCCGCTCGTTCCGCCGTAGTCGTCCTTTACAACGGCAATGTGTATCTTTGATCGCTGCATATCGACAAGAAGCTCGGAGATGAGCTTGCTTTCGTGGACATAAAGTGCTTTCTGAACGATGCCCTCTATCGAAGAGGGCTTTTCTTCGCCGTTGTTGAAAAAGAGTGCGAAAAAGTCCTTATCGGTGATAAAGCCGATGATATTGTCGATGCTTTTTTCATATACGGGCAGACGGGAATACCGCTCATTTATGAACATATCACGAACCTTTTCGATGCTGTCGGTGATATCAACGGCGCTGACCTTTACACGTGGAATAAGTATCTCCTCGCAGGCAGTATCGTCAAATTCGAGTGCGGAGCGAACGAGGGTACTTTCGTTCTTTTCAAGAACGCCCTCGTCTTCGATCTCATCGATGATATATTTGAGTTCGTCCTCGGTAACGCTCGGAGAATTTTCCTTCGACTTGAAAAGCTTCTGCATAAGCTTCTGCAGCTGTAAAAAGAGGAACGAGATAGGTGTAAGTATCCAGCAGATAAAGCTTAAGATCCCCGATGTTCCGACGGCGTAGCTGTCTGCATTCTGCTTTGCCATTGACTTCGGGAGGATCTCACCGAATGTCAGCACGAGGACGGTCATAACGGCGGTCGAAACCGCAACGCCCGATGCTCCCAAAAGGCTTGTGAAGATGACCGTGCCGAGCGAGGAGATAAGAATGTTGACAACGTTGTTTCCGACAAGTATAGATGTTATTGTCTTGTCAAAATTTTCGGCAAGCTTCAGCGTTCTCTGTGCGCTTCTTTTGCCGTTTGCGGCTTCGTGTTTAAGGCGGATCCTGTTGACTGAGGATATCGCAGTCTCCATTGATGAAAAGAGTGCGGAAAATGCGATAAGTACGATTATTGCCGTTATGGCGGCGGGAAGATTATCCAAGGTGATTTTTCCTTTCTTTTAAATAGTATTATATATGAAAAATTTTTTCGATTTTATTAAAAGTAAATATAGCACAAACTTCCGAAAAAATCAAGGGCTTTTTACATATTACGTCTTTATTAACATAAAATTATATTTTGAGTAAGCTTTATTTTACAATTATATGATAATATAACTAAGTATGCGATTGCAAAAAAATAATGCGTAATTATTTAAATTCGGAATTCGGAATGCGGAATTCGGAATTATCGGAGTACGCAAATTTATCCCGAAACCGTATAAGAAGGGATGTGTTTCCCGTCCCGCTTCCGCAAAAAAATAAGACCTATTCGTTTGGAATAAGTCCTATGTACAATCGCATTTATATCAGTATTTCATACTGATAACGTTTGTTTCATTAAGTAATGTTATCAGTTCTTCAAGCTTATCACTTGAATAGTTTACCGCATTTCGGGTAATTTTAGCTTCGTTTTCTATATCATCAAGCTTTTTCATAATGACCGCTTGACCCTCTATCAATTTAGCGAGCATTGCTTCATTTGTCATTTACACTGCCTCCGATATTTTTATTATACATACAATACATTCGATTGTCAAGGTGAATTGTGTTTTTTCTCACTGCGCCGATAAATTACTGTATTACCGTGTATTTATGAATATAACAGCATTGGCACATTGACTTATCGGGTTTAATACTAAACACCAATAAAATACAGGAAAAAATCTGCGCCGAAATCCAATATAA
>ENA-OPAV01000802-OPAV01000802.1-human-gut-metagenome-genome-assembly--contig:-NODE-802-length-24030-cov-2.519875_pt1 | contig 24030 bp, 16 predicted proteins | sample MGYA00241056_ERZ501428 | MGnify/ENA primary metagenome ERZ501428 (study PRJEB25962, sample SAMEA2042621) | human gut metagenome | biome: human gut; feature: human-associated habitat; material: faeces... | reverse complement strand
ACCGGACCGTACGTGTACCCTTCGGGCGAACCGGTACCCCAGCCCACCATGACGCGCCCGTCCAGTGCGCTGCCTTCGATAACGGTGGCACCGCTGAAACCGGGCGCCGCTTGGGAAAGGAAGTAGTCGCCGTCGGGCGTGAAGCCGACCACGCCGCCATTGACGCTGTCATCTATGTAGAGCGTCCCCTGGTCGGTGATGGCCATCGCATCCGCCAGGCCGAACATCGAAGCCGGATAGGGCCCGAGAACGATGCGTTTATCGGTCTCTATATTGATGATAACCGGATAGTTGATGGTATTGTCGTTCTCGTCGTAATCGTTGTAGAAGGCACCGAACCACTTCCCGTTAGGCGAAATAACGCCGCCGAAATAGTCAATCATGTAGCGGTAGCGGGAGGGAACACCCGTCTCCGCGCCGAGCTGCCACACCTCTATCTCCTGCGAAGCCGTGCCCGCGGTAACGGTTATCACCGCCCGGCGCTCCGCCTCCGCCACGTTGTCGTCGACCGTAATGGTGAGACCGAACTCATCTTCGGTATACCTGCACCACGAAGCGTCGCTCTCGGCACTCCATTCGGCAGGACTCGTCCTCACCTCGACGACCAGCGGCTGGTTTCCGGCGGCCCGGAACGAATACTCCGCATAATCCAATTTGACATAATGCGTTTCGACCTCTCCGGGGGTCTTGCAGCCCGACAGCACAACGGCCGGCAGCAGGCAAACAAAGATTCTGAAGTCAGTTTTCATAGAGATTGATAATCTGTCGTATTTAGGTTCAACATAAAACGGCCTGTGCACCGGCGCGTTTTGCAAATATAAAAACGCGCCGAATATTTTGCAATAATATATATCAAGACGATTACGAAAAAAATCCGGATTTCCGGCCGTTTCCGGTCAAAAAGAGATACCGCCCTCCCGACAGGCGCCCGTTTTCAGCCGACTCCCGGATACGGCTTTCCGAAACGACGTTCCCGTCCGACAAAAAAAGTCCGCCGGCCTTTCGGGACCGGCGGACTTGACCGCCCTGCGCCTCACCGGCGCATGCACTCGCTTACGTCACTGCTCGTTCGGGTCGGCCACGTACCAAAATATGTTCTCGGCCCCGCCGATACCCGTCGTCAGGCTGGTTCCCATGAAGGACCTGCCGTCCGGGCAGATATACATCAACGCCCCGCCGGGGATGACGATATCGAATTCGGCACGCACCCACTCCGCCAATGAACCGTAGAGCTGGACGCCCGTATTCACATCGACTACACGGCAGCTCGCCATACCGTCCGTACTGCCCACGAAACCGATGCCGTCGTCCGTGACGGCGCTGCCGCCGAATCCGCCGAGTTCATCGAATATCACTGTAGTCTTGGTTTCCGTATTGAAGAAGGCGGGACAATAGGAGGTATAGACCTCGCGTCGGTCCTCGCTGAGCGTCTCGGTACAGAATGTCCCGGCAAGCCACCTGCCGCTGGGGCTTGCATTGCCCGCACCGGCCCACGTCATCACGCCGTCGCACAGATTGTACTGATACTCCTCGCCCAGCGCATCGACCATCGTGACTTCCCGGACATCACGCACGTCTTCGCCCACATGGTGTACGTTGCCCTCCTTGTCCCAATAGACCATACCTGCGTCGAGGTTATCCCACGTACTTCCGTATATCACCGTCCCGTCAGCCGATATGCCGAACGCAAGGATGCCTTGGTCGTGCGGCATGTCGCGATAGTTGAGTTCGGGCAGGGGCAGCGGCCGGTACTCGCCGTCCACCACCTTCACCGGGCCGTAGGTATGCCCCTCCGGGGAACCGGTACCGTAACCTACCATCACACTGCCGTCCAGCGAGCTGCCCGTTATCACCGTCCTGCTCTTAAAACCGGGCGCAACCTCGGTACTGAAATAATCTCCGTCGAGGGTGAATCCCACTACGCCGCCGCCCACGCCATCGTCAAGAAAGAGCGTCCCCTGCGAAGTTATCGCCATCGCATCGGAGAAAGAGAACATCGATTTCGGGAAGGGTCCGAAAACGACCCGTTCGTCGGTTGCTATGTCGATAATCACGGGAAAATAAATGGTATGGTCGTTCTCATCGTAATCCAGATAATACCCTCCCGCATACCGTCCGTTCGGAGAGATGAGACAGTTGCCGTACAGGTCGTCCAGCAAACGGTATCGGGCACCGTCGAAGCCGCTCTGACCCAACTGCCAAACGCCGATTTCCTGCCGGGCCTGACCGGCCGTCACGGTAATGACTCCCTTACGCTCCGCATCGCCGGTATTGGGCGCCACGGTAATGGCTACCGCCCCCTCCGATTCGGTGTATCGTATCCACGATGCATCGCTCTCGACGCTCCACTCGGCCGGGTAAGCCCTGACGCCCACGGTCACAGACCTGCTGTCGTCGGCAAGGAACGAAAGCTCCGCATCATCCACCTTGATGAAGTGCTCCTCTCCCGCCCCCTTCGGGTCGGTACAGCTTCCCAGAACCGCGGCCGTTACAACTGCGGACAACACGACGGCTACATTTTTTTTCATAATAGATTAGTTAAAATTAAAAATTAAGTTAGCAATAACTATTCGTCACGGCCATCACACGCAGCATACTTATCCGTACAACAGCCAATTTACAGCAAATATAATATCATTTAAATAATATCACAACATTATAGATGAATTTAAAAATAATTTCCCTCTGTTTTGATAAATTCATAATTATGCAAATTATCATTCATAATTCTTCCGACCGTACCGGTGTGCCATGACACCGCCGTACGGCAGCCGACGAGCACCGCCCCGGACGGATAACCGGCCTCTCTTGCACGGCGACGACCGCCGCCTCTCCTTTCCGCACCCGACACGAAAAAACCGCCGCATCTTCAGGATGCGGCGGTTCGTCAATCGGTGCAGCCGAAGCCGTACGGGCCGTCAATTGTTCAGTGCCGGAGCGACATACCAATACAGCGTGGTCACCGCACCGTTCTGCTCATACCGGAGTTTGGCACCGAATACCTTCTGCCGGTCGGGCGTGAGGTAATGTATCGCCCCCTCGGAGATGATGATGCCGAATTCACTCCTTATCCACGGCAGCATGTCGTCTACCTTGGTTTTCGATGCGAGGTCCACGATGAAACCGCTGTTCACGCCCATCCCCTGTATACCGATAAGGCCGAGGCCGTCGTCGGTGACACCCATGGCCACACAACCGGCATATTCGTCGAACACCGTGGTCGTCTTGGTCTCCGTGTTGAAGAAAGCGGGATAGTTCGCCTGCAGTACCTCGTCGTTCTCCTTGTCATACTCCTCCGTACGGTAGGTACCTGCTATCCAGGTGCCGTTGGGGCTTATCTGCGTCTGGTTCGCCCAGCATATCATGCCGTTCACGATATTGTAGTCGTAGAGAGTACCGTCGAGCGGATTGGGCCTCTGTACGGTCGTCACCGTGCGCAGGTCACTGCCCACCCAGTCCACGTTGCCGTCCTTGTCCCAATAGGCCATCCCGTAGTCGTAGTTCTCCCACGAGGTGCCGTACACCACCGAACCGTCGGCCGACATACCGCGGGCCAGGATACCGGCCCACCACTCCTCGTTCCGGAAATTGCCCTCCTCGGGCAGCGGCAGCGGTTTCACCTCGCCGTCCACCACCTTGACGGGCCCGTACATACATCCGTAGGGAGTCCCCTCCGTATAACCGACCATGACCGAACCGTCGACGGAGGAACTCTGCATTACCAACGGTCCGTATCCCGCAATCGACTTGGGAACGGTATAGGTACCGTCGAGGTCGAACGCGACACAGCCCCCGTTGGTCGAATCGGAGATATACAGTACGCCCTGGTCGGTCACCACCTCGGCCTCTGTAAAACCGAACAGCGTCTCCGGATAGGGACCGAACTCATGCCACTTGTCCGTTTCGAGATCGATGACCACTGCGGTGTACTGAAATCCGTTCTCGCCGAGAACATCCGTATAAAAACCGCCCACATACCTGCCGCTGGGCGACATCACGGCGCTGTTCAACTGTTCGAGCAGCCTGTACCGGGCACTCAATCCCCGTGCACCGAGCTGATAGACCCGGATGGATGCGGTCGCCTCGCCTGCCTGCAACGTGATTTCCGCATTGCGCTCCCCGTCTGCATTGGGGTCTACGGAGACCTCCAGCGTACTTCCCTCGCCTGCGGAGACTTTCAGCCACGATGCGCCGCTCTCGAAACTCCACTCCGGATTGGCCCTCACTTCGATAATCTGCGCCTCCCCGCCGTCTTCGGTAAAGGTGCATACCGCATCGCTGAGTTTGATGTAATGCTCATCGGCTTCCTCCGAGCCGGTCGTGCAACCGGAAAGCGCCAAGGCTGCCGCCACCGGAAGCAAGATAGTGTAAAGATGTCTTTTCATGTTAATAATTTGGTTACTTATAGGCTTCACGCAGGTCAATACATATCACAAGAGACAGTGCATCCGACCATAAATCGTACAAATATAGAATAATTCCAATAACATTACAATAACTTTACACACCAATGCACTGCTCTTTTTTGTATTATTTTTAATAAATTCGCCGAAAACAGGCAGCAGCTATAACACGCGCGCACAGTATCCGCAAACCTTCGGACCTACAAAAAAACAGGTCGGTCCTGCCCGTACAGGCAAGACCGACCGCAAACATGCAAACCTCCTTCCGACTCCCCTCCATCAATTCAACGGAGGCGCTATATACCAATAAACCGTATAGGGTTGACCATTCTCCTGTATTTCAAGGGTATAACCGAACACCGACTTCGCATCGGGAGTCACATAAGTGAGGACACCGCCGGAAACGTAGATGCCGTAACGCTCCTGTATCCATTCGGACATCGAACCGAGCAAAGTCTTGCTCTTCACGTCCACCACCGAACCGCTCGTCACACCCAACCCTTGAAGACCTATCATACCCAATCCTTCGTCTGTCACGTGGAGTGCCACATAACCGACATATTCGTCGAACACGGTCGTGGTACGCGTTTCGGTATTGAAAAAGGCCGGATAATTGACCTGCGTCACCGTATTGCTCTCCGCATTGAACTCTTCCGTGCGGTAGGTACCTGCTATCCACGTACCGTCGGGGCTTATCTGCGTCTGGTTCGCCCAGCATATCATCCCGTCTACGAGATTGTAATCCACCGGATTCCCGAGCGCATCTTCCCGCTGAACGGTGGTCACCTTGCGCAGGTCGCTGCCTACCCAGTCCACATTGCCGTCGCGGTCCCACCAGACCATGCCGTAATCGTAATTCTCCCACGAACTGCCATACGCCACCGAACCGTCGGCCGACATGCCGCGTACCATCACGCCGGCCCACCACTCCTCATCGCGAAAACTCTTTTCAGGCAGTGGAAGCGCCGTTCCCACACCATCCACATACTTGACAGGAGCATACATACATCCCGTAACGGGGTCGCCCTCAGCATAACCGACGAAAACGGAACCGTCGGCGGAAACGCTCTGCATGACCGTCGGACCGTATCCGCCCGGAACGGCCTCCGGCCGGTAATAGGTACCGTCCAATTCAAAGGCCACGCACCCTCCGTTCACGTAATCGCTTATATAAAGGGTACCCTGGTCGGTCATCACCTCGGCCTCTTCCAGTCCCATCAGCGATTCCGGATATGGGCCTATCTCTACCCGCTCGTCGCTCTCAAGGTCGATAATGACAGCAGTAAACGTAAAATCGTTCTCTCCTTCCAGACCGGTTATGAAACCGCCCACATACTTGCCGCTGGGCGACATGACCGCATGATTAAGGTCTTCCAGATAGCGGTATCGGGCATTCATCCGGTCGAAACCGAGCTGATAGACCCGGATGGATGCGGTCGCCTCGCCTGCCTGCAGCGTGATTTCCGCACTGCGCTCCCCGTCGGTATTGGGGTCTGCGGAGACCACCAACGTGCTTCCTTCGCCTTCGGAGACCTTCAGCCACGATGCACCGCTCTCGAAACTCCATTCCGGATTGGCCCTGACGTCAATAACCTGCGTCTCCCCGCCGTCCTCGGTAAAGGTGCACACCGCATCGCTCAGCTTGATGTAATGCTCCTCGGTTCCTTCCGGCCCGGTCGTACAGCCGGCAAACAGAGCCGACCCCACCAGCAAGGCGAGGACTCCAAATAAATCTTTTCTCATAACGATTAGTTCCTTTTAACTTGTTAGCACAACACTCACTCGCCGTCCGTCCGACCGGTTCTGCGAAGTGAGAACATGCAATAATAAGAAACTTCAAATAATAATACAACAACATATATTATTGTATTATTTTCAATTCCCTTTATGACAGGAACAGAGATTGTGACGCGCTGCGGGACTTTGTCCGGGTATACGGAAAAAGAACGGCGGCAAACCGGAATGAGAAACGGGGAAACGATGACGACGAAAGACCGAGCAGCGAATCCGAACCCCCGGAGAAGGCTCTGCGCCCGAGAACAGGACGCGCAGACAAAACCGGGCGAGGGAGTCCGGACCGGAAAACACCCGGCAACTGCCGGAGAACGGTCACACAGCACCCGACACCGCGCAGGGAGGAGGGAAACGTCACTCCTCGGTGATTTCGATGAGCTGCTGGCGATAGGCTTCGAGAATGCTCGACTTGGAGACGAAACCGAGGTACCGGTTGTTCTTGTCCACCACGGGCAGGTTCCACGCCCTGGACTCTTCGAACTTCTCCACCACTTCGGATATCATCTCGTTCTTGAAGATGATGTCCGGGGGCTGTACGACATACTTGGAGACGGGGGTCCGGTACTTGGCCTGGTCGAACATGTCCGTGCGTATGTCATCGAGCAGGATGATGCCGGCGAACTCGCCGCCCTCCTTTATCACCGGGAAGACGTTGCGTTTGGAGGAGGAGATGATGTGTACGAGGTCGCCGAGGGTAGCCTCCTTGCTGACGGGCGAAAAGTTCGTCTCTATCAGCTTGTCGAGGTCGAGGAAGACCATCACCGCCCGGTCCTTGTTGTGCGTGACGAGTTCGCCCTTGGCCCGCAGCTTCTTGGTGTATATCGAATCGGGTTCGAGGTAGTAGGATATGGCGAAAGAGAGCGACGCCACGAGCATCAGCGGAACGAAGAGCCCGTAACCGTTGGAGAGCTCCGCGATAAGGAACACCGACGTCAGGGGCGCCTTCATGACACCCGTCATGACACCCGCCATGCCCACGAGCGAGAAATTGACCACCGACATCTCCATACCGAAAAAGGTATTGCAGATGTAGGCGAGCGTCCCGCCGACGAAGGCTCCGGTGAAGAGCGACGGCGCGAACGAACCGCCCACCCCTCCGGCGGCGTTCGTCACGGCCATGGCGACCACCTTGAGGAAAAGCGTCCCCAGCAGGAAGAGCACCACCACCCACGGAATGTCCCGGTACTGATAGAAAAGCGAATTATTGAAAAGCGGCTCCACCTGTCCGTGCATGAGGTCGATGAAGGATTCGTACCCCTCGCCGTAAAGGGGCGGGAAGAGAAAGATGAGCAGCCCTATCGCCCCCCCGCCGACAATCCAGCGGGTGGACTGCTTGCGCATGTTTCCGAAAAATTTCTGCACCTTGCCGTTCACGGTCAGGAAGTAGAACGACACGAGCCCGCACAGCACGGCGAGCACGACGTACATATGGAGGTGCTGGAGGTTGAAGGTTCCCCCCACGCTTACGTTCAGCATGGGGTCGAATCCCTTGAGAAAGAGCACGAGCGTGGTCGATACGACCGAGGAGATGAGCAGCGGTACGATGGCCCGCATGGAGATGTCGAGCATCAGCACCTCCAGCACGAAGATGAGCCCCGTAACGGGAGCCTTGAAGATGGCCGCCAGGGCGCCCGCGGCACCGCATCCCAGCAGCAGCGTCGTATCACGGTAATTGAGCCGGAAGACCTGCGCGATATTGGAGCCGATGGCCGACCCTGTCAGTACGATGGGAGCCTCGGGCCCCACCGAGCCGCCGAATCCGATGGTCACGGCTCCGCCCACCATCGAGGTATAGCAGTTGTGTCCCCGGATGCGCGACCCCGTCTTGCTGATGGCGTACAGCACGCGGGTGACACCCTCCGAGATATTGTCCTTCACGATATGCTTCACGAACAGCGAAGCGAGGATGATGCCCACAGCCGGATAGACGAGAAAGAGATAACCGGCCGTATCGGCGGGTATCCAGCTCACGAGGGAGTGGCGGATGAGATGCAGGAGCCATTCGAACGCATAGGCGGCGAAACCGGACACAAGACCGACGACGATGGCCAGGACTATCATCAGTTGCTGTCCCGACAGGCGCCGCGTTATCTTCATCAACAGGACGTAAGCCCTGTTAAGTATCTTTTTCGAGCTCTCCATATCACCCCGTAAGCGCTGCCCGGAGCAGCGTCGCTAAGGCATGCAAGGTATCAGAACGGGCGGATACCCATGATTTCACGCACGTCGGCAACGGTCTGCGAAGCACTCGCCCGCGCCTTCTCGGCCCCTTCCGACACCACCCTGCGCAGGTACGCCTCATCGCCCTTGATGGCCTCTATCCGCTCCCGTATGGGGGCTATGGCCTTGATAATGTCCTCGGCGAGCTGCTTCTTCAGGTCGCCGTAACGTATCTCGCACCGGGCGTACTGCTCCCTGAAAAAGGCCACGGTATCGGGCGCGGACACCGCCTGCATGATGGTGAAGATGTTGGCGACACCCTCGCTCAGGGGAGAATCCGGCTCCGTGGGACCGGAGTCGGTCACGGCCCGCATCACCTTTTTGCGTATCGCCTCGTCGGAATCGGCCAGGAAGATGCCGTTGTTTTCGCTCTTGCCCATCTTGCCCGTACCGTCCAGCCCCGGTATCTTCACCAAATCAGCCCCGAAATTGTAGGGCTGGCTCTCCGGAAAATACTCAACGCCGTACATGTTGTTGAAACGGCGGGCGAATACGCGCGTCAGTTCGAGGTGCTGCTCCTGGTCCTTGCCCACGGGCACATGCGTGGCGCGGTGGAGGAGAATGTCCGCCGCCATCAGCACGGGATAGGTGAGCAGGCCGGCATTGACGTTCGAGGGATTCTTGCGCACCTTGTCCTTGAAAGAGGCCGTACGCTCCAGCTCGCCCACATAGGCGTGCATGCCGAGCAGCAGCGACAGTTCGGTCACCTGCGGCACGTCGCTCTGCACGTAGACGGTAGCCACGTCGGGGTCGATGCCCGCGGCGAGGTACTCGGCAAGCACCGTCCGGACGTTCTCGTGCAGGCGCGTCGGGTCGTCATGCGTAGTCAGCGCATGGTAATCCGCGATGAAAAAGTAGCATTTCGCATCGTGCTGCATTCTGACGAAATTGCGCAGCGCCCCGAAATAGTTTCCCAAATGAAGCTGTCCGGTGGGTCTGATGCCACTGAGTACTATATCCATGTCTTCTCCGTTACTGTCTTGGCGACGTTCTACAACCGAACAAAAGTAAGGTAAAAAAACCATATATTAGCCATTTTTACCTACTTTTGCTCCGTTCAGGAGATTAAGGAAGAGATGAAGACATACTGGAGACTGCTCGGCTTCGCGAAACCGATAGAGAAATACGCCATACCCTATTTTTTCTGCACGCTGCTGTACGCATTCTTCAATGTCTGTACCTTCACGCTGATAATGCCCATCGTCAATTCGCTGTTCTCCCCCGACGGAGCGCTGCAGGCCGTTACCGAGATGCCCGTTTTCAGCATACGTCATCTGACCGACTACATCAGCGCCCTGCTCTCCTATCTCCTCTACCGCCTGTTCGGCAGCGACTACGACATCATGGACGTGCTGATAATGCTCGCCTGCGTAGTCGTCACCGCCTCGCTGCTGAGCAACCTTTTCCGCTACCTCGCCCAACGGATTATCGAGAACATGCGCGTGCGGACGCTCTGCCGCCTGCGCGACCGGGTATACGAACACGTCCTGAGCATGAACCTCGGTTTTTTCAGCAACGAACGCAAGGGCGACATCATGGCCCGCATCACCTCCGACGTACAGGTCGTGCAGTTCTGCATCACCAACACGCTGCAGGTGGTCTTCCGCGACCCCTTCCTCATTCTGTTCTACGTGGTCGCCATGCTGGCCATCTCCGTCCAGCTCTCCCTCTTCTCGGTCATCTACCTGCCCGTCGTGGCGCTGCTGATTGGGACGATAGTGAAACGCCTGCGCCGTTCGGCCAAGGAGGTACAGGAGTCGTTCGGCGAACTGACTTCGGTACTCGACGAATCGCTCTCGGGAATGAAAGTGATAAAGGGATACAATGCGGAAACCTTTTTCGGCCGCCGCTTCAACGACATCAACCGCAAATTCTCCGACATCTCGCGGCGCATCGCCTACCGTCAGCAACTGGCCTCGCCCATGAGCGAATTCCTCGGCATCGCGGCGGCAGCCGGACTGCTCATCTTCGGCGGCATCCTCGTCACGGGCGGCAAGCTCGATGCGGGCGGTTTCCTTACCTACCTCGCCATATTCACCCAGATAACCCGCCCCATGCGCTCCTTCACGGATGCCTTCGCCACCATCAATCAGGGCATCGCCGCCGGCGACCGCGTCCTGCGTCTGCTCGACACGGAGACCTCCGTCCGGAACGCGCCCGACGCCGTACAGCTCGACCACTTCCGCGAACGCATTGAATTCCGCGACGTCCGTTTCGCCTACGAGGAGCGGGAGGTCATCTGCGGCATCAGCTTCACGGTAGAGAAGGGACAGACCGTCGCGCTCGTCGGCCCTTCGGGAGGCGGCAAATCGACGATTTCAGACCTCATTCCGCGCTTTTACGACGTGACGGCAGGCGAAATCCGCATCGACGGCCGCGACATCCGACAGTACGACCTGCACTCCCTGCGCGAGCGGATGGGCATCGTGGCGCAGGATACCGTACTCTTTAACGACACCATCGAGAACAACATCCGCCTGGGCAACTCCGAAGCCACGCGCGAAGAGGTCATGGATGCGGCACGCATCGCCAACGCCGAACAGTTCATCGCAGAGACCCCCTACGGCCTGGAGACGAACATCGGCGACCGCGGCGCGAAACTCTCCGGCGGGCAGCGTCAGCGCCTCAGCATCGCCCGCGCCGTTCTCAAAAACCCCGAAATCCTCATCCTCGACGAGGCGACATCCGCCCTCGACACCGAGAGCGAAAAACTCGTACAGGAGGCCCTCAACACACTGCTCGAAGGGCGCACATCCATCGTCATCGCCCACCGGCTGAGCACGATACGCAACGCGGATAAAATTATCGTCATCGAACAGGGCCGCATCACCGAGGAAGGAACGCACACAGAACTCATCAGCCGCAAGGGCACCTACGCCAAACTCATCGAAATGCAGCAACTTTCCTGACAACCGCCATGCGGCGTTCCGAAAGCAACAGTCCTGCGCCGATGGAGGGACTACCGGGAACTCCTCATCGGAACAGGCGCCGCGGGAACACAATCCCACCACCATTCCACCTCTTCCGACCGACAAGCAAGCGTTTCCCGTCCCGAAAACCCCAGTCAGCCCGAATGTCCTACATGAAATACCGCCCCATAACCCGCATTCTTTCCTTGGCCGCCGCACTTTTCATCCTGACGGCATGCACTCCGCACAACCTGCCGGACGGCTGGTACACGGCCTCCGGCGAAGGCCCGGATACACGCATCGGCCCCTCCATCGTTACATGCAGCGACTTCGCCGCACTGCATCTCGACTCGCTACCCTCCGGCGAGGGTACGTTCATCTATCAGATAACGGGCACCGTCAAACCGGAAAAGCAGAAGCGATGGACAGCCGCCACCCGCAAGGCCGTCGGACGGCACATCGTCTTCCTTTACGAAGGCAACGTGCTGGCAGCACCCCGCATCAACATGCCGATAGACAGGGGAACCTTCGCCATCTCCGCCCCCGCCATCTCCGGCGACGCCGACCGGATGCGGGAAATCTTCCATAGCCTCGAGGCACAGATGCGGTGACCGGACGAGCATCGACACATGTTTGCGCAGCGGTACCGTCTTCCCCGCCATGGAACGAACCGACACCAAAAGCGGCGGGCAGGAGTAACTCCTGCCCGCCGGCCAGTATTTCACAAGCCGCCCGGAACCTTGCTTTTCCGAACGGACCGAATACACTACGCTATTCGACCTCCCACGTTTCCCCGCTGTTCAGCAGGTCGTCCACGTTCTTAATCTTCGCCGTAGCCTGAACCTCGGCAATCTGCCGGGCCACTTCGCGTTCGTAAGTGGGTTCCGCCACGTCACGGATGATACCCAGCGCGACAGGAAAATCGGGATACTTCATGCTGGCCAGCATCACGTGCACCATCGTATCCTTCTCGTGGGCGTCATGCACGAGGATGTCGTCGAGCGTCACGCCGTTTTCGCCGACGGTCACCACCTTCAGCTTCATGTTGTCGAGCATCAGCCCCTTGTCCATGTTCTTGCCGAAGAGCATCTTTTCGCCCTGACGGAGGGTGATGGTGTGTTCCGCCCGCACCTCCTTGTCGCCGGCGAACGCCTTGTGGGTACCGTTATTGAATATCATGCAGTTCACCAGCACCTCGATGACCGACAGGCCGTCGTGCTTCGAAGCGGCCACCATGCACTCCGTGGTCAGGTTCACCTCGGCGTCTATCGAACGGGCGAAGAAAGTGCCGTGGGCACCTATCACCAGTTCGCCGGGATTGAACGGACGCTCCACCGTACCGTAGGGCGACGTCTTGGTAATCTTGCCGAGCTTCGACGTCGGCGAGTACTGTCCTTTGGTGAGACCGTAAATCTCGTTATTGAACAGCACCACGTTCAGGTCGATGTTACGGCGGATGGAGTGTTTGAAATGGGGGCCGCCGATGGCGAGCGAGTCGCCGTCGCCCGTCATCACAAAGACGCTCAGGTCGGGGTTGGCCGTCTTGAGACCCGTAGCGATGGCGTTGGCACGGCCGTGTATGCCGTGGAAACCGTATGTGCTCACGTAATAGGGGAAACGCGACGAACAGCCGATACCGGAGACCACCGCAAAACGCGAATGGTCCACATCGGCATTGGCGGCTATCTGCGGCATGGCCTTCTGAATGGCGCTCAGCACGGCATAGTCGCCACAGCCGGGACACCACTTAACTTCCTGGTCGCTCTTGAAGTCCGCAACCGTATATTTGAGTTCGCTCATGACTACTTTTCCAATAATTCGTTAAACTTATCGACCAGCTCCTCCTTGGTGAACGGAAGCCCCTGAACCTTGTTGAACTGTTCATACCCAAACTGCGGGAACGACATGCGCATGTAGTTGGCGAACTGTCCTTCATTCAGCTCGCATACCACGATTTTCCTGAATCCGGAGAAGATTTCGTACACGCCGTGCGGCAGCGGGTTGATGTAGTTGAAGTGGCAGAGGGAAACCTTCTTCCCTGCCGCCCGCATCTCCTTCACGGCCGATTCGAGATGGCCGCGGGTACCGCCCCAGCCGACGACGAGCAGGTCGCCTTCCCGGTCGCCCAGCACCTCCTGTTCGGGAATGAAGTCCGCCACGCGGGCCACTTTTTCGGCACGCAGCTCCCCCATCCGCTGGTGATTCTGCGGGTTGTGCGACGGAGACCCCTTCAAGATATCCTTCTCCAGACCGCCGATGCGGTGCTCCAAACCAGGCGTACCGGGGAATGCCCAACGGCGAGCCAGCCGCAGTCCGTCGCGCTTGTAAGGCAGGAAAGTCTTTTCACCCTCCGGCAACTCCCTGATTACCGGCGGATGTATCTCCGGATAATCCTTCCTGGATGGTATCTTCCACGGCTGACTGCCGTTGGCGATGAAGCCGTCGGAAAGCAGCACGACCGGAGTCATGTGCTCCATGGCGAGCTTACCGGCCATGAAGGCGTAATGGAAACAGTCGGACGGAGTACTTGCCGCAATGACTATCATCGGACACTCTCCGTTGCGGCCCCAGAGCGCCTGCAGCAGGTCACCCTGTTCGGTCTTGGTCGGAAGGCCGGTGGAAGGCCCGCCGCGCTGTACGTCCACGACGACAATCGGAAGCTCGGTCATTACCGCCAGACCCATGGCCTCGGACTTCAGCGAAAGGCCGGGACCGGAGGTGGTGGTCACGGCGAAGTGGCCCGCATACGAAGCCCCGATGGTCGTACAAATGCCGGCGATTTCATCCTCGCACTGTACGGTCTTCACGCCGAGGTCCTTGCGCTTGGCGAGTTCTTCGAGAATGACGGTCGCGGGGGTGATGGGATACGAACCGCAGTAGAGCGGCCGGCCGCTCTTTTCGGAAGCGGCGATGAATCCCCATGCCGTCGCCTGGTTGCCGTTGATGCTGCGGTAACGACCCTTGGGCAGGTCGGCAGGCTGCACGTCGTACGTATTGGCGAACGCATGCGTATTGTGGGCATAGTTATGACCGGCCTTGAGCGCGAGGACATTCGCCTCGGCAACGACCGGATTGCGTTTGCCGAACTTGTTGTTGATATATTCCACGGCATGCTCAAGCGGCTTATTGAACATGAAGAGGCACATGCCCAGCGCAAACATGTTCTTGCACTTCACGACACTCTTCACATCCAGGTCGAGCCCCGCGAGGGCCTCTTTGGTCATGGTCGTGATGTCGGCGACGATGATGTTGTAATCCTCTATTCCCAGCTCGGCGAACGGGTCACCCGTCGTGAATCCCGCACGGGCCACGCTCTTCTCGTCGAGCGTATCGCCGTCGATGATTACCGTGGCGCCTTTCCTCAGCCAGCAGGCGTTAGCCCTCAGGGCGGCCGGATTCATGGTCACCAGCACGTCGCAATAGTCACCCGGCGTCTGTACCGGATGGTCGCCGAAATGTACCTGAAATCCCGATACACCGGCCACAGTTCCCTGCGGTGCGCGAATTTCGGCAGGATAATCCGGGAAAGTCGAAATGCCGTTGCCCTGCAGGGCCGCGGTGTCGGAGAACAGAGTGCCCGTCAGCTGCATTCCGTCCCCGGAGTCCCCGGAGAACCGGATAACCACGTCATCCCTCTCCGTAATGCTTGTGTTTTCCATAATGCCTTCAAAGCAACGGGAACCTTCAGCGTACGCCCACGTACCTTAAGTTCCCTGGTTTTTTAAATATTAGTAGTTGATTTATATATCAAATTCACTTAACTTGCGTCATACGTGACAATACGCGGAACACGGCTTCAAGCACCATGTCCCGGCATCCGGTAAATAAGCCCAATATTCATCCGCAAATGTAATGAATTCTAATGTAGGAGCAACCCATAAGGAAAAAAATATTTATCTTTGGCTGACGAAGTTTACAAATCGTAACAAAAAGCCGGAAAAAACCTTCTGCGGCACAGAAAGCCGCAGCCTCCGCACCCCTTCGACCGATACAACAAAACATATTGCAACCATGAACCATCCCATCAGATTCACGACACCCGAAGAGGCGGTGAAAGTCATCAAATCCGGTGACCACGTCCACCTGAGCAGCGTCGCCAGCGTACCGCAGATACTCGTCCGTGCGATGACGGCACGGGGCGAGGCCGGGGAGTTGCAGCACGTCCATATCCATCACCTCCACACCGAGGGCGAGGCCCTCTACGCCGTCCCCGAAATGGAAGGGATTTTCCAGCTCGACTCGTTCTTCGTGGGAGGGAATGTCCGGAACATCACCCAACAGGGTTTCGCCGACTACATACCGGTCTTCCTGAGCGAGACGCAGCGCCTCTATCGGGACGGCATCCTGCCGTGCAACGTGGCCATGATACAGGTCTCGACTCCCGACAGACACGGCTACGTCTCCCTCGGCACCTCGGTAGACGCCACGCTGGCGGCCGTGGAGTGCGCCGACACGGTCATCGCGGTCGTGAACCGGCATGTCCCGCGGTCGTTCGGCGATTCGTTCATCCACACCTCGCAGATAGACCTCTTCGTCGAGGACGACACGCCGCTCATCGAGGAGCACTTCGCCGAACCGAACGACCTGGAGTGCGCCATAGGCCGCAACTGCGCAGCGCTCATCGAAGACGGAGCGTGCCTCCAGATGGGCATCGGGGCCATCCCCAATGCGGTGCTGTCGCAGCTGGGCAGCCACAAGAACCTCGGCGTACACACCGAAATGTTCGCCGACGGCGTACTGCCCCTCGTGGAATCGGGCGTGATAAACGGTGCCAACAAGAAGATAGACAAAGGGAAGATGGTCTCCACCTTCCTGATGGGCTCGCACCGCGTTTATGACTTCATTGACAACAATCCCGGCGTACTGATGAAAGACGTCGGATACACCAACGACCCCTTCGTCATCGCCCAGAATCCCAAGGTGACGGCCATCAACTCGGCACTGCAAATCGACCTTACGGGACAGATATGCGCCGATTCGCTCGGTACGCGTTTCTACTCCGGCGTCGGCGGACAGGTGGATTTCATCTACGGCGCCTCCCGTTCGGAAGGCGGCAAAGCCATCGTGGCCATGCCGTCGGTCACGAACAAGGGCATCAGCAAGATTGTTCCCGTTCTGGCCGAAGGGGCGGGCGTGGTGACCACCCGTGCGCACGTACACTGGATAGTGACCGAACACGGAGCGGTAAACCTCTACGGCAAGAGCCTCCAGGAACGCGCCCGTCTGCTGATAAGCATCGCCGACCCGGCGAGCCGCGAAGAACTCGACCGTGCCGCTTTCGAACGTTTCGGCCCGCACCACCACTATATCAAGTCGCGCTGCGGCATCTGACACAACGGCCGGCATACTCCCCCACGATGAAAGGCCGTACCGAATTGCATTCATGCAATTCGGTACGGCCTTCAACATACGCGAACCGGCCCAGACACCGAAGTGCGGGACAAAGAAGCAGCCTCCCGACCGATTCGCATCTCCTGTTCCGGTCCCTCCATCTCGCCAAAATACAGGTTCCGCCGCCGCATACCGGCCAGCCGACCGACCCGTACCATGCTTTTCAGCGAATATATTACTATATTTGCGGATGCCGTAGGCGGCCTTACTCAGAAAACGAAACATACCATGCGCTGCAAACCATCCACGAACACGAAGCTCACCCTGTTCATCGTCCTGCTGCTCGTCATAGACCAGGCGGTCAAATTCACCGTCAAACTGAACATGGAACTCTATCAGAGCATTCCGGTCTTCGGCAACTGGTTCATCATCCACTTCATCGAAAATCCCGGGGCGGCATTCGGCATGCAGCTCGGCGGAACCTGGGGTAAGCTGCTGTTGAGCCTCATACGCATCGCGGCCATCGTACTCATCGCATGGTATCTGCACCGGCTCGTCAAAAAGTCGGCTCCCACGGGAGTACTCGTCGGCGGGGCCCTGATACTCGCCGGGGCGATAGGCAACATGATAGACAGTGCTTTTTACGGCCTTATCTTCTCCGAATCAACACCTTATGCGGCCGCCACACTCTTTCCGGAAGGAGGGGGATACGCACCGTTCCTGCACGGCAAAGTAGTGGATATGCTCTATTTCCCCATCATCAACTCCACCTGGCCCGACTGGATGCCGCTGATAGGCGGCAGGGAGTTCACCTTTTTCAGTCCCGTATTCAACATAGCCGACAGCTACATCACGGTAGCGGTATTCTATATCATTCTCTTTCAACGCAAATTTTTCCTTAAATAAGGACAGGAGCCCGCTCCGGAGCTCTCTTCGCAGAAACACGTCACAATACAGCCATGAACAGGTTCATCACAATGCTTCTGCTCGCTACGGCAGTATGCACCACAACCGGAAGCGTTTCGGCACAGGAGGCCGACAGAATTCTCGGTATCTACAAAGTGGAGGGAGAGACCACGCACGAACTCTCCAAGGTACGGATATACAAGACGGGCGACACCTACGAGGCACGCATCATCTGGCTCGAACATCCCAACGACGAAGCGGGGAATCCCCGGCTCGACCTGCTCAATCCCGACCCGGCATTGCGGAGCGGCCGTGCCGACGCCATTGTACTCGTGCGCGGTCTGCGTTACGATGCGAAAAAGGAGCGGTGGACGGGCGGTACGATATACAACCCCGTCGATGGCAAAGTGTACGACGTACAGGCGGAATTCGATGGTCCGCAGGAGCTCCGGGTCAGGGGGTATATCGGAAAGCCCATGTTCGGCAGAGACCTCGTCTGGGAAAAGCTGGAGTAACGCATACCGGCCGACGAACGGAAAGAGAAGGGGGCACCGCACGCGGTACCCCTTCTCTTATTTTCCCTGCCGAGTCCACCGCATCATCACCGGGACACGACACCCTTACGGCACACGCCCACGCCGCATGGGAGCAGCAACGGACGGAATGTGCCGAACCGAACGCCAAGGAGACGGCAACAAAAAGCACCGTGCATTCCGGGCCCTCCCTACTGCACCGGCAATACCGTCCGGACCCGCGGCAGGCACATCCATTCCGTCCGACTCCAGCCTGAGACACGTACCCGACCCGGCATACGGCTCCGTTCCCGCCATTTCGCTCCGGTGGGCCGGAGCAATCCCACCCGACCGCATCCGGAACCCGCAAGCCGGCCATTGCAAATACGGCCCCGAAACGACTGCGGCGGCCCTTTTCGGGGCCGCCGCACACTTACCGATACCGAAAGATTACTTCAGATAGGCTTCGGTCGTACCTATCATGTAACCGTCCATATAGACCTCAACCCGATAAGTGCCGCTGGTAATTCCGGCACCGTTATAATAGAGGCCTACTTCAAGGTCTTTGTTCTGGTAATCTATCTCGCGTACCGCCGAATAGGTCAGTTTGTCGCCTTCGTAGTCGAAGAGCGAGGAGATGTCGCTCGCAAGGACATAGCCGTCCGGGCCGGTGATGCGCACATAGACATTCCGTTCGCCCGGCGTAGCCAGGTCATTAGCGGTCAGGATGAAATCCACCCGGAGCCGTTCGGCGCGGGAAGCACGCGGTACGACCCGGTTCAGCGCGGTCAGGACGATATCCCTCGCCCGAACGATGGCTCCTACCTTCACCCGGTTGGAGAGTTCCGAAGCACGTTCTTCGGCCGCCTGCGCACGGATACGCTCGTCGTTCACCTGCTGACGGAACGCCACGTTCTCCTGCGTCAGGCTCCGGTTAAGCTGGTTGAGCGAATCTATCTGCTTGACGTAATGGCGCATGATGTCGCGCATCGTACCGAGCTCCTTCTCGTACTTGCGGATGGTAGCGCGGTTGATGTTGCGTTCGTTCTGGAGACGCTCCATCAACGAATCGGCCCGCTGCCGTTCTACACCGAGATTATAGCTTATCGAATCGTTATCGACCTTGAGATTGTCCAGGTCCACGATGAGGTCATTGATATTCTCCTCAAGTATCGCCTTCTCGGCCTTCGCTTCGGCCTTCAGGCTCTTCACCTGTCGGAAATAGATGAATGCCAATACACCCAGCACTACCACAAGGAGGATAATCACTATCTGGTATCCCCTGATGGACTTGGAGGTACGCTCGGGCGCATTGTCTCCCTGACTGTTATATTCTTCTGCCATAAGATAAAATATTTAAGGTTAATATTCGCAGTTCCAGGTTTTCCGGGCGCCGCGCTTCCGCACAAATATAACGATTATTCGATTGGAAAAGCCCAACCCGCAGCGGCAAAGCCGATTTTCCGAAACAAAAATAAATATATTCGCCGAAAACCGAAAGCGGTTGCAGGGCGGTAACCCGGCCCGCAGTTCCGGCGCGCCTCAGCGGCGCCAACCAAAAACATCAAAGCACCCCCGAATCGTACATCAGCCCCCCATATTCTACCAGACGGGCCCGGACACTTCCCACCCTCAGCGGCGATTCGAGGAAAACCGGTACCTTGTTGCCGTCGTCCGATATCCATACGAAGAACTCGCTGCCCTCCTCGAAACTGTCGGCCACATCGTTCACAAGCTGGCAGGAGAATTTCAGCGTATTGACCCTGCCGAGCCCCCGTACTTCCCTGACCTCCCGGCCATGATAGGTATATTTGATGAATCGTACGGTATCTTTCAGCAGCAGGGCGAGCGTTTTCGACTGCCCCGGTTCGTACGCCGCTATATCGTGCATCCGGAGCGTATAAAAGAGCGATATGCCGTCCATCGCCTCGCCCGCGAGCTCCACGGCGACCTCTGTAGCCTCCGGGTTCCGGTGGTCGCGGAAAGCATTGTAGGAGACACCTTCGTCCCAATCATAGACGAAAGCGCTCGAAAAGCGGTAATCCCCCTCCAACAGTTCGGCCTCAGCCTTCACCGGCCGCATATCCGAACTGCGCAGCCAACTGTGGTAACGGTCGTCGAGCTTATAGAACCAACTGAACATGCCCTTGACGGTGGCACGGGCACTTATCCGCAAAGCGGGTACACCGTCCGCCTCATCCTCGTCCACGGTCAATACGACGGTACCCATATCCGTATTCGGCCACATGGCGGCCCGGTAACTCACCGTATAGACCAACCGCTCCCCGCCGCCGAAGGCGGGAGTCGTCCGGTCATCCTGCGCCCGGCCGGTCATCCAGCAGAAGACGACCGCCGCAAACATCGCTATTTTCCCTATCATTCCGGTAATCATAAATCAATCTGCCGTTTACGCAGGAGAAGTTCCGCCGGACAAACCGCCGCGGCCATCCGCCCTCTCGCGCAACAGGCTTCAATCGAAACACAAGATAGCGTTTTCCCGCATATATCCGTACCGTCGGAAGCGACAAATCACGAAATCATCCCGAAATCCGTCTCTCCCCGGTTCACGTACCGTTCCTTCAGCCTGGCCAGCAGGGCATTCTCCGGCAGGGTCAGCGAAGGGTCGGCAGCCAATATCTCTTCCGCCGCACACCGCGCATACTCCACCACCGCCGCATCTTTGGCCAGCGATGCGATTTTGAGTTCAAAAGCCGTGCCGCTCTGCTGGGTCCCCCCTATGTCACCCGCACCGCGGAGTTTGAGGTCAAGCTCGGACAGACGAAAACCGTCGTTCGTCTCCACCATGGCGTCGAGCCGTGCCCGCGCCTCGCGCGAGAGCCGGTCACCGCTCATCAGGATGCAATAGGACTGCTCTCCGCCGCGCCCGACACGACCGCGAAGCTGGTGCAACTGGGAGAGTCCGAAACGCTCGGCACTCTCTATCACCATCACCGTGGCGTTCGGCACATCCACGCCGACCTCAATGACCGACGTGGCGACCATTATCTGCGTCGTCCCCTCGCGGAACGCCCTCATGCCCTCCTCCTTCTCCTCGGCCGGCAGTTTGCCGTGAACGACCGACAGCCGGTACTGCGGCAGGGGAAACTCCCGCGACATCGTCTCGAACCCGTCGTACAAATCCTTGTAATCCATCTTTTCGGATTCCTTAATGAGCGGATAGACCACATAGACCTGCCGACCGCGGGCTATCTCACTGCGCAAGAAACCGAAAAGCTTCATGCGCTGGGAATCGTACAGGTGCCGGGTAAGGATGGGCTTACGGCCGGGCGGCAGCTCGTCTATCACCGAAACGTCGAGGTCGCCATAGAGTGTCATCGCCAGCGTGCGCGGAATGGGTGTCGCCGTCATCACGAGTACGTGGGGCGGTCGGCTGTTCTTCGTCCACATCCGTGCCCGCTGCTCCACGCCGAAACGGTGCTGTTCGTCTATGACCACCAACCCGAGGTTGTCGAACTTCACGCGCTCCTCGATAAGCGCATGGGTACCGATAAGAATGTGGAGTCCTCCGGAAGCGAGCTCTTCGAGTATCCCGTCGCGCTCCCGTTTCTTTGTCGAACCGGTCAGCACCGCTACCCGCACGCCCACCCCCTCGACCATCTTCGTTATCGAGGCGAAATGCTGGCGGGCCAGTATCTCCGTGGGTACCATCATGCAGGCCTGAAAACCGTTGTCGGCAGCCAACAGCATGGCCATAAGCGCCACCAGCGTCTTGCCGCTCCCCACGTCGCCTTGTAGGAGACGGTTCATCTGGTGCCCCGTGACCGTATCGGCCCGTATCTCCTTCACCACCCGTTTCTGGGCTCCGGTCAGCTCGAAGGGGAGCTTCGTCCGGTAAAACCCATTAAAAAACTCCCCCACGCGGGGAAAAAAGAAGCCATCGGCTGCAGTGGTACGGGTGACGCGCCGCGACAAAATAGCGAGCTGGATACCCAGCAGCTCCTCGAACTTGAGGCGGTACTCCGCCTGCCGGAGCAGCTCCTGCGACTGCGGAAAATGGATATTGCGGAGCGCCTCCCCCAGCGGCAGCAGACCGTGGGCGGCGACTACCGACGGCGGCAGCGTCTCGGTAATATGCCCCTGCACCTGTTCCCACAGATTGCAGACGAGCTTGTAAATCCCTTTGGAACCGAGCTGGACACCGGAGAGCTTCTCGGTAGTGCTGTACACTCCCTGCAGCCCGCCGCCCGGCCGGTTCACCAACGCTTCGACGAGGTCGATTTCCGGATGGACGAAGGAGAGTTCGCCGCGGAACAGTGCTGGCCGCCCGAAAACGATGTATTCGCGCCCCGCCTCGATGCGTTTCTCTATCCACTTCGTACCGCTGAACCACACCAAATCGGCCGTGCCCGAACCGTCCGAAACGAAGACGCGCAACCGCCGTTTGCGCCCCTCCCCTTCGTAAGCCATCCCGGTCACACGGGCCCGCACCTGAATATAGGCGGGCGCATCGGGCCCGATATCGCCTATGCGGAAAAGTTTCGTGCGGTCGACGTACCGGAACGGGAAATAGTAGAGCAAGTCGCCGAACGTACGGATACCCAACTCGCGTGCGAGCACCCCGGCGCGCTTCTCACCCACGCCGGGCAGGAACTTTATATCGTAATCGAGTACGGTAGCCATCTGCCTGCAACCTGTTTCCGATACCAAAAGTAGTAAGAATTTCCGGCAAAACGCACCACCGTTCCGCCGGGAGGCCGGCAGCGGCGGACCGCACCGGCCAATCCGCCCTCCTGCGACCGCCGGCGCCGGGGCATGAGAGCGCCGTCCCAGTCTCCTGTCCGCCCGTTATGTCGCGAAAAAGAGAGCACATCTGCGGCTTTTACACTATTTTTGCAGGTGCGGGCCGCAGGCCCCGATACTATCGAGAAAAATGGACGACGGAAAGAAAGAGAGGCTCAGGCGGGCCTGGGCGGAAGCGACAGCAGGAAACAGGCGCCGGAGCCGGGAGGTAAAGATAGGCAGCGTCGCCATCGGCGCCGGCCATCCGGTGGCCGTACAGTCGATGACCGACCGCAATACGAACGATACCGAAGCCTGCATCGCGCAGACCGGACGCATCCGGCAGGCCGGAGGCCGTATCGTGCGGCTCACCACGCAGGGGCTCCGGGAAGCGGAGAGCATGCGTATCATTGCAGCCGAGGTACGCCGCCGGTGGCCCGATACCGCACTGGTGGCCGACGTGCACTTCGTTCCCCAGGTGGCCGACGCCGTAGCAGCGTTCGCGGACAAAGTGCGGATAAATCCCGGCAACTACAACGACCGCGGCGGCAGCTTCGAGGCGCTGTTGGAGAAGTGCCGCCGAAGCGGTGCCGCCCTGCGCATCGGCGTGAACCACGGTTCGCTCTCGCCCAAGATGGTAGGACTCTACGGCGATACGCCGGAAGGCATGGTGGAGTCGGCCATGGAGTACCTGCGCATATGCCGGCGGGAGGGTTTCGACCGGGTGGTCATCTCCATGAAGTCGAGCAACACCCGCGTCATGGTACACGCCTACCGGATGCTCGTGGCCGCAATGCACCTCGAAGGGATGGACTATCCCCTCCACCTCGGGGTGACGGAAGCGGGCAGCGGACTGGAAGGACGCATCAAATCGGCCGTCGGCATCGGGGCGCTGCTGGCCGACGGCGTGGGCGACACGATACGCGTTTCGCTGACCGAACCGCCGCACAGGCCATTACGGCCCACTTCGCGGCCGCAACGGCTTCCGAAGGCACGTTTCGCAGGGGACAGGAGGCCCTGCGGGAACCGTTCGCCTATTCGCGCCGCCTTACCGCATCCGTCGGCCGGATAGGCGGGGACAATCCCCCCCTGCTTCGGTCGGAACTGCTGGCCGACGAAGCCGACGCCCTGCACGACGGACGCATTGCCGTCATCGAGGCCGTGGGACCGCATCCCGTCGAGGAGTGGCGCGAGGCGATAGTCCGCATGGACGCC
>ENA-OPAV01000783-OPAV01000783.1-human-gut-metagenome-genome-assembly--contig:-NODE-783-length-24394-cov-3.837134_pt1 | contig 24394 bp, 25 predicted proteins | sample MGYA00241056_ERZ501428 | MGnify/ENA primary metagenome ERZ501428 (study PRJEB25962, sample SAMEA2042621) | human gut metagenome | biome: human gut; feature: human-associated habitat; material: faeces... | reverse complement strand
CCCGCCGATCTGGAACAGGAATTTCTTACCGGTCAGGTCAATGCACTGCATATCATACTCAGAAGCTTCTGCCTGATAATAAGCGGCGAGGGACATCATAAAATATGTATCGTAACAATCTTCTGCTACTTTAAACATCATTCCGTGACAGGTAAGCTGTCCTTTTTCGTTACAGGTAAGCACGTGCTTTCCGGAACCTACCGGATATTTTGCAAAGCTGTTTGTGCAGTGTTTCTGGAGGAATTTTAAAGCGTCCGGTCCCTGGAAACGGAAATAGGGGGAGCAGCTTAAGCCTGCGTGGATGTATACAGATTTTTCCCAGGAGAGCTGCTCATCTCTCCAGCCGGTATATTCATAAGGCTGAACGTAAGGGGTAAAGAAGTTGTAAAACAGATGCTTTACATCCGCGTAAGGCGGTTCAAAAGGCGAATAGGAAATTTCTGAATTCTGCGGCATGGGAGCCATGACACAGCTATCCGTATATTTCTGATCGTTTTCAATGGGTTTCATAACATAATTTGCTGTCATATGATAGCCTCCTTATTGTGATTTTTTTGATATTGTTTGCGGAAAGTCCGCAGAACACACGTGAAAAAAATTAAATATGAATGGATTCGCTCCAGTCATCCTCATCATAGGAAATATCGTATCCGGAAGATTCAGTCCCCATACGGCCGCTGAGCATCTCATGGTATTGCTCGGTCAGGGATAATTCCTCATCCCGGTCTTCTGGCATCGGACTTTCGGTCAGGATGCTTCCCAGGCGTTTCACCGGCGCCCACCAGTTGGTGGTATCGCGCTCTTCCCCGGGGACCTCTTTTCTGCGCTTTTTCACAAGAAGCGCATCAATTTCCGGGTATTTTGCAATAGCGTTCATATCTTCCTGAAACTTAGTACCCACATATTCAAACGTCATCATAATAAATTCGTTCAGTTTAAAGTAATATTGATTCCGGATACCATGAATCCAGAGAATCTGCTGTGTTTTAAGGCTTGGGTTCAGCCATTTCCGGAGATATTCATCCCGTTTTTCAGGGACAATGTAAATCATTTCTGCAACTCGCTTCATGTTTCCTCCTTCTGAAAGACAAGCTTTCCTGTGTTTTTTGTTCGTTGATCGATAGATTTAATATAGCAATGCTGCGAGACAATTTCATCGGGCAAACATCAGAAAACACACACCCGGTTTTGGAAATTTTTCCAACACCGGGTGGTACAGGCAGGATTCTGTTTTTGAACGGGGATAAACATTCCATGTTTCTGTTAATGATTGAGGAGCTGCAGGATTTTTAAGGACAACTGCAGGGAAAAGCAGGTTTCTTCGTCTGATAAGGACAGAGAAAATTTCTCCTCCAGCTTGGAGATCCGGTAATACATGGAATTCTTATGGACACAGGCCAGCTTTGCAGTTTTATTAATATTTTTTCCGCATTTTAAGTATAATTCCAGATCGTTCAGATATTCTGTGTGGTGCTGGCGGTCGTAAGCTTGCATTTCCAGGATGGCGGGATTGCAGAGATAGCGCAGATCCATCTCCTTTTCTGCAAGCAGGAGAATCTGGTAGACAGAGAGGCGGCGGTATAGGCAGAGCCGATCCTCCAGATTCAGAATTTCTGCAATCCTGACTGCATTTTGCGCCTGTTCATAATAAATTTTTAAATCCAACAGGTCAGGGATGGGATTGCTGATCCCAATTTTATAGTCAATATTTGCTCCATAGCTGGCAAGGCTTTTTTCAAGAAGATGATTTTTCAGTATCGTTTCAGGAACCAGGAGTACGATATGGTCTTTATATACGATACTCAGGGAGTGATGCAGGTTCTGCATCAGATATTCCCGGATATAAAACGTTACAGCCTGCACCATAGGGCTTTTAAAGCTTATTATGGCAAGAAGCATATGGGTAAAGGCGGGCAGCTCCAGACATTTGAGACGCATTTCCAGCTCGCTTTTATCCGTGAGGACTCCTTCCAGCAGATCTGCCAGCAGAGTATAATAGGGAATCTGAAAGGGCGTGGATAAGCCTCTGTACAGCATCTCATAGGAAACGACCTTGCAAAAAAGGATTAGAAGATCTTTATCCTGTTCTTCAAAAGGCCTGCGGCATCCATATACACAAATGTGTCCGAGGGGCTGTGCACCGTCCCGTACTCTGGCCGCTAAAAAGGGAAAATCAGCAAAAGGATATTTCCCGATGCGAGGCTTGTCGGAAGAATATATTTTGGAGAAGTCACCGGTACGCATAATCTGTGAAATCTGTTCCGGGATACTGTAGCTGCGGCTTTTCATATGTTCCCAGAAATCATCATAAACGGAATCGTGGTCACTATAACATATGATTTTATATCCCAGATCGCAGACGAATACAGGGTTCCCAAAAAGTTCTGCGGCTGTATCGACAATGTATTGCATACCACATCGGTCAATTAATGCTTTCATTAGTTTTGCTTCTTTTTGTTCATAATTTTTATCCATGATAATCCTCCTGATCCCTTTCTTACCTGGAAAACATTTTTAAAAACTTGTCTAATGCGGAATTCGTATGCCGCTTGTGGTAGAAAATACCGAATGAGAGTTCTATATCTTCTGAAAGAGGTACAACAACATATTCCGGAGATTTCAATGTTAATATTTGAGGAAGTACTGCAATTCCAAAACCTGACGAGGCCAGACAATGTGCAATTTCGAGACTATTGCAGTAAAAAATCTTATCCGCAGAGTGATGTTCTGCCAACTGTTTCTGAAAGACAGAAATAGAGAGCGGTGCGTTAAGCGGATTACAGGCAATGATCGTCGTATTTTCCAGATCGCTCAAAGCAATGGAGTCTTTCCCGGCAAAAGGATGTGTGGCAGACATCAGACATATTAACTTGTCTTTTTGCAATTCTATAAAATGGATGCCGGATTTTTTTGGCATATTTTCCTTGTAATAGAAAAGGACATCTATTTTATCCTCAAGAAAAAGATTTAATATAATTTTGTAGCCAGGGCATTCAATATCCGGGCGTATGTCTGGATATGCAGAATGAAATTTTGTCAGGATCGGCGCTAAGTAAAAAAGTGCAGCAGGATTACTCATCCCGATCCGGATGGACTGAGAATTGACATACTGTCTTTGCACACGGGAAACAGCAGCCTGTGATTTCATGACGATATCTTTGGCATCCTTATAAAAAGATATGCCGGAAGGCGTAAGCTCTACGTGCCGGGTAGAACGGACAAAAAGAGTTACGCCAAGTTCGTGTTCCAGTGCGTTGATCTGTTTTGTAACAGCCGGCTGAGAAATATACAGAGCTTCTGCGGCTCTTGCAAAACTTAAATTTTCGGCAACAAGAATGAAGCATTTTAAATTATCTATCGTCATTTAATTTCCTCCTTTTAATAACGGTTTGTTATGAATTATAACATATTTTCAATTAAAGGTACAGTAGAAAGCTGATATAATCATTAAATAAAAAAGGAGGAAGTGGATGTAAAAATTCAGGCATCCCGAAAGCATATGGAAAAAATATGGAATAAAAAATTTGTATTGCTTTTTATTACGAACCTGTTGATGATGGCTACCTTTTATGCCTCTGTACCTATTTTGCCGATTTACTGTCAGGAGAATGGGATCACCGGCTCCAGAATTGGTATCGTCTTAACGGCAATGTCGGTAACCACGGTATTATTCAGGCCATTTGCGGGCTATATATTGGATAATTTTAATCGTTATCATGTTTATATGCTGTTTCTGGCTCTGTTTTGTCTGCCGTTTTTAGGGTTTGCTGCATTTCCTGTTTATGGAGTGCTGGTGCTGCTTCGTTTGTACATGGGCGTTGTTTATTCCGTCTGTGGTTCTGCGACGACAACATTGGCCGGAGATGTACTTCCGCCAAGCATGGCGGGAAAAGGGGTAAACCGGTCTGCGCTCACTATTTCGCTGGGGATGGCGGCTGGTCCGTTTATCGGTATCCAGGTCCAGAACCATTTAAGCAGTAAAGCATCTTTTGTTGTTTTATTTGTTTTAACAGTAATTGCTCTGATCTGTGTATCGTTCTGCAGGATCGAATATCCGAAGGTAGAACGTAAGAAATTTGTTCTGGCAGATGCATTTTATAAACCGGCGTTACCGTTCATGTTCAATATGATGTTTATCATGATCCCATTTGGGGCAGTGATCGCATATTCATCCATTTTTGCACAGGAAAAGGGATTGTCTTCGGTGATCCCGTATTTCTATATCTTCCTGGTGGCAGGAATGCTAATTTCAAAATTTTCCACACAGAAGATGATTGATGCCGGTAAGCATAAAATTCTTGTCGTGTTAAGCTTAGTGATCTTGTTTTTCACAATGGCGAGTTATTTCTTTATGGATAGTGGAGTTCATTTGCTTTTAGCCGGATTTTTATTAGGTCTTGGTTATGGTATTCTTCAGCCTTTATTCCAGTCATTTGTAACCGGAACAACACCGGCGCCAAAACGAGGCACAGCAAATGCTACTTATCTGCTTTCCTATGATATTGGTATCGGTATCGGTTCCTTTGTAATGGGAATATTTCAGGAAGGTATCGGCTTATCAACTGGATTTGCGCTCACAGCAGCAGCATATATTATCGGCGGCATTATCTATGCAGTATACGTTGACCGTTACTATGCAAAATTAATTCGGCAGAAAAAAATCGCCTGAAAATAAAAAATCATACTGGTAATCAATGAGGGAAATGATAAAGGGAAGACTGCAATTTTGCAGATAGAAAGAGATGATAAAACTGCCTTATTATAGAAAAATATTATGTGCTTTAGAGAATTATTTTGCAGAAGAAGATTGGAAAAATAAGTTTCTGACCGGCGGATGCTATTGGCTTGCCAATATATTGCATCAGAGAATTAAGGATTCTGTAATAATGATTAATCGGATCGAAGAACACTGTGCACTGTATTTCGAGAATGGTCTATATGACGTGCGCGGACGTATATCTGCCAGAAATTTTCATGCTGCATCTGAGCGTGAAATCAGTTTTATGAAGAAAAACTATATTCCAAAGTTTGATCAGGAGCAATTGGAAAAATTTATTAGAAGCGCGGTTTAAATACGGTACAGGAGGTGGAAAAATGCCGCAAAAACAATATGCGAACTCAGTTTTGAGGCTGGCAAATCAGATCCGCAGGGAATTTAATCTGATCACAGATAAAAACGGAACGCAGACGCGCATTCTTTATTTCCTTTTTAGTAACGATTTAGGCAGGAAAATTTATCAAAAGGATATAGAAGAAGCGTTGAATGTAAAGAGCGCAAGCCTTTCCTTACAGCTAAAAAAGTTAGAAAAGAGGAATATGATCGCCCGCAAAAAGGTTTCCGGCGACGATCGGTTAAAGGAGGTATGCCTGACCCCGGCGGGCAATGCATTAAAGGATAAGATCAATGAAGAGGTTCAGTTGCTGGAGGATACATTGACTGCGGGGATCAGTGAAAGCGATCTGACCATATTTGGGAATGTCGTTTGGAAAATGCTGGAGAATATATCATTAGATGGATGTTCCGGAAGATGGAATAAACAAGAGGAGGAAAAACAATGAACAATCAGGAAAAAATTGAGTTACTGGAGAAAAGGCTTCATGATCTTGAAGCAAACGGGAAAGAAAACTTCGGTGTGCAGAGAAGGATTCGCAGAGATATACGGAATCTGCAGAGAAAGACAGCGCAGGAAAAATAAAAATAGAAAGGACAATAACTATGGGTAAATTGGAAAAAGTGCAGAAATATGTGAAAAAAGGAAATGCAGATAAACTTGCTGCATTAGCCAACGATAAAGATAAAGAGATTCGTATGGCAGCGATCGAAGGGCTTGGAGAGATAAACAGTAATGAAAGGGCATTAAATACTTTGGTGGGTTTGCTGGAAGATGACGATGCGGATATCCGCAGAGCGGTTGTTGCTGCATTGGGAAAATCAGAGGGAAGCTATGTGGAAACACAATTGCGGTATTGCCTTTCGCATGAGAAGGATGAAAGGGTGTTGGAGACTGCAAAGGAATCGCTGGCAAGAATGAAAGAGAAAAAGAGTTAAAGTGATATCGCCTGCCTGAATGGTGCGCTCGGTTTAGAATGACCGGGCGCATATTTTATTTCCGCGAGCAATGAGCCAGGCGAAAATCGTTACGCGGGCTGATGAAAGCAGGAAGGAACTGGCCGATCAGTGGTTATAGAAGAAAAAAATAGTATAGTTTATCAGGAGTTTATAATTTTTCGTTTCATATGTGTTATACTGATCCTTAAAAGGCGGTGACACTATGACGGTTAAGAAGAGGCTGTTTTGGTCTAATATTTTAATGATTCTGGTTCCGGTAATTGCGACGGTACTCATCGGGGTCCTTTGTATGGGATTTATCTGGTTTGCCCTGATTCACGGCATGGGGATCGGGATTCACGATCCGGATGAATTTGAAGTAGCCTGTACAGCGATTTCCGAAGGGGTAAAAGAGAGCCTGGAGAATGGATCCGATTTCTCTTCTATTCAGGCGATTCTGGAAAAGAACCAGCTGACGCTCAGGGTTGATTCTGAGACGGAGTCTGTATATACTTATGGAGAGGAAGAGTCCGATGACAGTGCATTATATGCAGCCGCAGATTTATTGGACAATCAGGCAACCATTGCGAAAAACGGACGTATGCTGTATGCGCGTCAGATTACAGCAGATGGAATTTCTTATACGATTTACCTGACGGGAGGGTACTATAACACGCGTTCATATGCCGATTTAAAAACGGCGGTCGTTCTGGCGGCAATTTTGATCCTGTTTACCATTTTTGCCTCTATTTTATTTACCAATCGATTTTTGACGAAATTTGTATGGAAACGGATCGAAGAGCCGCTGGATATTCTGGTAAATGGTGTGCATGAACTGCGGGACGGAAATCTGGATTATCGTATCACATATGAGAGGCAGGATGAATTTTTACCGGTCTGCCAGGATTTCAATGAGATGGCAGGCAGGCTGAAAGAAATGGTACAGCGGATCCAGCAGCAGGAACGCAGCAGAAAGGAATTGATTGCCGGCATTTCCCATGATATCCGTACTCCTTTGACTTCTATTCAGGCATATGTGGAAGGGCTTCTGGACGGCATTGCAAAGACGCCGGAAGCGGAGCGCAGGTATCTGGAAACAATTAAAACAAAGGCAAAGGATCTGGATCATATTGTTTCCCAACTGTTCCTGTTTTCCAAAATGGAGCTGGGAGAGTACCCGAAGGACTTGCGCGAGCTGCGTCTGAACGAGGTGATGGAAGATATTGTGCTTCCCAGACAGGAAGAATACCGTCAGAAGGGGCTTTCCATTACGATGGATCTGGAAGAGGTTTCTCTGAAGGCAGACCCGGTCCAGTTTCAGCGGATCACGACGAATATTTTGGAGAACAGTTTAAAATATAAAGTGAAGGAGCAGGGAAATCTCCAAATATCGCTGCACCGGAAGGAAAGTGGCTTTTATTTGTCGTTTGCTGATGACGGACCGGGAGTTCCGGAAGAATCTCTTCCTCATTTGTTTGAAGTCTTTTACCGCAGCGATCCGTCCAGACAAAATCCGCATCAGGGCAGCGGTCTTGGCCTGGCGATCGTGGCGGCGGCGGCAGAACAGATGGGCGGAAGTATCCGGGCGCTTCCCTCCCGTATGGGTGGCCTGGAGATACAAATTGAATTTGAAGGTAAGGAGGAAGCCTGATGGATAAGATATTGATTATTGAAGATGATGAAGCGATTGCCGCCATTGAACGGGACTATCTTGAAATTGATGGTTTTCAGGTTGAAATTGCAGCGGATGGCGTAACCGGTTTAAAGCGGGGACTCAGTGGGGAGTTTAATCTGATCCTTTTGGATCTGATGCTTCCGGGAATGGATGGGTTTGCCGTGTGCCGGAAGCTTCGCGAAAAGCTGAACATTCCAATTTTGATGGTGACGGCCAGACAGGAGGATATTGACAAGATCCGGGGGCTTGGCCTGGGAGCCGACGATTATATAGAAAAGCCCTTCTCGCCGGGGGTTCTGGTGGCCAGAGTAAAAGCGAACCTGGCGCAGTACCGCAGGCTTTCAGAGCCGCAGAAGACACCCTCAGAGATTGCTCTGGGCGGAATCCGGCTGAATACCGGAACGCACCGGGTATTTGTGGACGGAAAAGAGGTAGAACTGAAAAACAAGGAATATGAACTGTTGCTTTTTCTGATGCTGAATGTGGACATGGTGTTTGACAGGGAAACTCTGTACGAAAAAGTATGGGGGCTGGAAGCCATGGGAGAAAACGCGACCGTTGCGGTGCATATCAACCGGCTCAGGGAGAAATTGGAGAAAGACCCGGCAAATCCCCGTTATATTGAAACCGTGTGGGGCGCAGGGTATCGGTTTAGGGGGTGAGACGTATGTGGATTGCTTTTGCGTTTGGTTCCGCGTTCTTTGCGGGAGTGACTTCAATTCTGGCAAAATGTGGCATTCGAAAAACGGATTCCACGGTTGCCACCGCGATCCGCACCATTGTGGTGCTGATCTTTTCCTGGCTAATGGTGTTTGTGGCAGGTTCCCAGAATCAGATCAGGGCGATTGACGGGAAAACGCTTCTGTTTCTTGTGCTGTCCGGTCTGGCTACCGGGGCTTCCTGGCTGTGCTATTTCAAAGCGCTGCAGATGGGGGATATCAACAAGGTGGTACCCATTGATAAGTCCAGCACGATTTTAACCATACTCCTGGCATTCCTGTTTCTTCAGGAACCGATCAGCCTGCCAAAAGCGATCGGTGTTGTACTGATTGCCATTGGTACATTTATGATGATTGAAAAGAAGGATGTGAGCGTCCGGCAGACAAAGAGCGGAAACTGGCTTCTTTATGCCGTCGGCTCCGCAGTATTCGCCAGTCTGACCTCTATTCTCGGAAAAGTGGGAATTTCCGGTGTGGAATCCAATCTGGGTACGGCTATTCGCACCGGCGTGGTACTGGTTATGGCGTGGGTGATGGTGTTTGCCACAGGGAAACAGCATATGCTCCGCGAAATACCGAAAGGAGAGCTTGGCTTTATCTGCCTGTCCGGCATTGCGACAGGCGCGTCATGGCTCTGCTACTATAAAGCGCTCCAGGATGGCCTTGCCAGTGTAGTGGCGCCCATCGACAAGCTGAGCATCCTCGTGACGGTGGCCTTTTCTTATATCGTGTTTCACGAAAAGCTGTCTAAGAAATCCGCCATTGGTCTTGTGGGCATTGTGGCCGGGACGCTGATTATGCTTATTCCATAGATTCTTTATTATATTTTATATGTAAAAGTCCGTATTTCCTTATGTCTTCCATTTGGGAATACGGACTTTTTTTGCAGGGAAGCCGTTAGTTTATATGGAGTTTAAGTCTGTTTTCTCTGTGGTTTATAACCGTGAGGTATTCTCTAACCGTAAAGTGAAGCGTTAAGAATGGAGGAAATCAGGATGGAAACGAAAATCACAGGTTTGACAGAGGCAGAGGCCAGGGAGAGAAAGCAGCGGGAGCTAAATGGTGTGCCCCGCCGCTCCATTACAAAATCAACCGGGCAGATCATCCGGGAAAATGTGTTTACCCTGTTTAATCTGCTCAATTTTTCAATCGCCGTACTTTTATTGTTTGCAAAGGCATATTCCAATATGCTGTTCATTGCGATTATTATTCTGAATATTGTGATCGGCATTGCACAGGAACTGAAAGCAAAAAAGCTGGTAGATGAATTATCGCTGTTAAACCGTCCCCAGGTAACGGTGCTGCGGGACGGAAGAGAAAAAAATGTTTCAGCGGAGGATATCGTCAGGGACGATGTGATGATGCTGGATAGCGGCAGACAGATCTGCAGTGATGCGGTGGTATTGTCGGGAAGTCTGGAGGTAAACGAATCGTTGCTGACCGGGGAGAGCGACGCCGTAGTGAAGGAGCCGGGAGATAAGCTTCTTTCCGGAAGCTCCGTGATTTCGGGAAAGTGCTATGCGCGGGTGACCCATGCGGGAAGCGAAAGCTATATCGGGAAGCTTGCGGATGAGGTGAAATCGGAGAAGGAAACGGGAAGCGAGCTGCTTGCTTCCATGCGGAAGGTTACCAGATTCACAAGCTTTTTAATTCTGCCTCTTGGCATTTTATTATTTATCGAAGCGTTTCTGCTTCGGAGCGGCTCTTTTGACACGGCAGTGGTGTCTACGGCGGCGGCCCTTTTGGGAATGCTCCCGAAAGGTCTGGTTCTCCTGATCTCCGTATCGCTGGCAAACGGCGTGATCCGCCTTTCCAAAAAGAAAATCCTGATACAGAATATCTATTCACTGGAAACGCTTGCCCATGTGGATGTATTATGCCTGGATAAAACAGGAACGCTGACGGACGGAAACATGAAAGTACGGAGCGTATCCTATCTGGGCGCTTTTCATGGGGAAGAAAGCCCTGGGAAAGAGGAGGCGGAAAGGCTGCTTCGTTCTTATCTGGCGGTAAGCGACGACAATAATGCAACCATACAGGCGCTGAAAGCAGAATGGAAACCGGAACAGATCGTGGCACCAGCCGGAAAGCTGCCGTTCTCTTCGAAACGGAAGTGGGGAGCCGTCAGCTTTGGGACAGCCGGAACCATATACGTCGGAGCGCCGGAGAGAATCTTAGGCCGCTGTCCGGAGGCAGTGGACGGGGCGTTGAATCAGAGCTGCCGGGTGCTTGCCATTGGATACAGTAAGCAGGGCTGGACAGAAGGCGAATCTTTGCCGCCGGATATCCTGCCGCTGTACATCGTAACTCTGGAGGACAATGTCCGGAAAAACGTGGGCGAAACGCTGAGCTATTTTTATCAGGAGGGCGTGGCGGTCAAGGTAATTTCCGGCGACCATGTGAAGACGGTATCCATGGTGGCAAAGAAAGCCGGGCTAAAGCACTGGGAGAAAGCGGTGGACATGTCCGCATTGGGAGAGAATATCGACTATGACCGGATCTGTGAAGAATATGATGTATTTGCCAGAGTGACGCCGAAGCAGAAGCAGGAGCTGGTAGCCGCTCTGAAGAGGAAAGGGCATCATGTGGCAATGACAGGCGATGGTGTCAACGACCTGCTGGCGCTTCGGACGGCGGACTGCTCCATTGCGGTGGCGGAAGGAAGCGACGCCAGCCGCCAGATTTCGCAGATCGTTTTATTGGAATCGGATTTTACCCATCTGCCCCAGGTGGTGATGGAAGGACGGAAGGTTGTAAACAACGTGACAAGAACAGCAGGGGTATTCTTTATTAAGACCATTTATTCCCTCTTGTTATCCCTGATCTGTCTGGTCGGAAATATTCCATTCCCGTTTATCCCGATCCAGATCACGCTTATTGATGCGGCGATGGAGGCGTATCCGTCCTTCCTGACGATCTTTGAAGCCGATACCAGGAGGATTCAGGGGAGCTTTTTGAAGAAAGCAATTGGGAATGCGCTGCCCTTTGCGCTGACAGCTACAAGCATGATGATGTTTGTCGCCCTGTTCCTTCCCCTGCCCGCCGCGCAAAAGCAGACGATGATGTACTTTCTCCTGATTCTGACGACGATGGCCGCCGTAATAAAAAGCTGCATACCGTTTACTGCTCTGCGCATCTTTATCTGTGTAACAATGGTGATCGGGACGTTCGCAGCTCTATGGCTGTTCCCGACTCTTTTGGAGATCACGGCGCTTTCGCCCATGCTTCTGGCGCTCACTGCGCTGATTTTTGGAATGGGTCTTGTAATATTGATTCTTATATTTCAGGCAAAACAGATGATGGAGACATAAACCAAAAGTATCTGAGAGTAAGGAGGGAGCTATGACGATCCAAAAGAAGATCGTATTATCCAATTTAATCATGGTGTTTGTTCCTATCCTGCTGGCCTTCGTTTTCGTACTCCTATGGATTCAGACTGCGGGACAGAAATACTGGAAGCCTTTGGAGGAAATGTATGAGGACAGAAATGGCGTCCTGTCTGCGCAAAATATCATTTACGCATATCAGGAAGAATTATGGGCGACCAACTGGGCAGAAATCGAAGGCGATGAGGAAGGAAAAGAGGCGGATGAACCGGACGCCATTCAGCTGATGCAGACGCCTAAAATGACAGAGCTCAGGCAGGAACTGGCGAGAATGAATTATCATTTTGCGGTTTCCATTGATGGAGAAACCGTGTATTCCAATTTGACAGAAAGCGAGATACAGGAAATCCGACAGATTGGAGGAGACGTTTTATCCGAAGCAGACTCGGTTACGTTGAATGATGGAAAGAATTCTGTGATTAAAAGCAGCTTCCGGGAAGATGATGAAACCTGCGCTATCCTTGCTTTCAATGACGGAATGGCAGGCAGCCGGATGGGGAAGAGCTATCTGCAAAAGTATGTCATTCCCTATCTGTGGGGTTTTTTGGCGTTGCTGCTTGGAATTATTGTTCTTGTGAACTTTCTTTGCTCCCGATGGCTAAAAATGCTTCTTCTCCCTTCCGTAAAGAACCTGAGAGCGGGGGCAAAGCGGGTAAGGGAAGGAAATCTGGATGAGGATATTCCGGTATACCGGCAGGATGAGCTGGGAGAAGTATGCAGCGAATTTAATGAAATGCAGCGGTATCTGAAGGAATCAGCCGAAGAACGGGTACGGTATGAAAGCGGCAGAAAAGAACTGATTTCCGGTATTTCCCACGATCTGCGGACGCCGCTCACGACGATTAAGGGTTACGTTTCCGGCCTGCTGGATGGAATCGCCGACACAGAAGAACAGAGAGAGCAATATCTGAAAGCCATTCAGGTGCGGGCGCTGGATATGGAAACCCTGCTTAACCATCTGTCTGCTTACAATAAACAGTGGAATCCGGAATTTATCTATCATATGGAGCGGACAGATCTTGCTTCGTACATCGGGAACTATCTGCGGGAAAACGCGGCTTATGTCAAAGAAAATGCGATTCAGATATCCTTTGAGATAGAAGGAGAAAATCTTCAGATCTGTCTGGATTCCCAGGAATTTAAACGGATTTTGGACAATCTGTTTTCCAATACGGTACGGTACCGGGAAAAGGCGCACAGCCAGATCAGTATTCGGATAGAACGTGAAGACGTTTTTGTAAGCCTGACCGTTACAGACGATGGCCCCGGCGTACCGGATGAGGCTGTACGAAACATATTTGACAGCTTCTACCGGCTGGACGGTTCCCGGACAAAGTGTTCGGAAGGAAGCGGACTGGGGCTGGCGATCGTAAAACAGATTGTAACGGCGCACAGGGGGATCGTTTATGCGCAGAGCCATCATGGGCTTTCTATTATCATGAAATTTCCGGCGGCGGATCAGGAGGCGGACAAATGACAAGGATTTTAATTATTGAAGACGATGCTTTGATCGCAAAGCTGGAAAAGGACTATTTTCGTGCGGAGGGGTGGGACGCAGATTGTGCAGAGGACGGTTTTCAGGCTCTATGCCAGTTTGAAAAGCAGGAGTATCAGGCAGTTATACTGGATCTGATGCTGCCGGGAAAAGACGGCTATGAAATTTGCCGGGAAATCCGCAGGAAATCAAAGGTTCCAATTATTATGGTAACGGCCCGGAAGGAAGAAATTGATACGATCCTTGGGCTTGGCCTGGGAGCAGATGATTATGTCGTAAAACCGTTCAGTCCTCCGGAACTGGTGGCAAGAGTCAAAGCGCACATTCATATCCATGAATTGTTTGAAGAAAAAACAGAAAGCTGCATTCAGGTGAAAAACCTGAAAATTTATCCGGACGCCTACCGGGTGTACAAGGATGACCGGGAGGTGGATCTGACAAGCCGAGAATTTGAACTGCTTTTATTTTTGGCTCAGAATCCGAATATTGTTTTTTCTAAGGAAAAGCTTTTTGACCGGGTATGGGGTATGGATGCGGTGGGAGATATGGCCACTGTTGCCGTACATATCAATAAGCTTCGGGAGAAAATAGAAGATCATCCGGCCGCCCCCAAACTGATCCAGACAGTATGGGGCGTCGGTTATCGGTTTCAGATTATATAATAGCGGGAACCTATAACCTGATCAACAATGCGGCCGTGATGGTAGAGAGGGGGCTTGGCTGCGCTGTTTGTTTCCATCTTGGGCTAGAAGTATGATAATCTGCGGTTTGTGCCGCTGTCGCCTGCGGTAGAAACTTTAGAATAGGTATTAGACATGAAGAAATGAAGAATGTTATATTGCAGATGTCCGGAAGGGCATCTATTTTTTTAATAAAATTATTTTACGGACAGGGGTAATAAATCGTCTATGACAATTCAGGAAGCAAGTGAGCGGTACCAGTGAGGAATATCTTGGGCGGGCGCTGAAAAAGAATATCGCCCGTGACAAGGAATGTTTTTGACCCACTTTAGAAAGAAGAGAAGTCAGCCGGAGAAGGGCTGCTGGAACTGGTATGGATGAAGAGGCGGTAAAGCATGTGTTTGATAAGTTTTAATATTATTCAAACAAAATTTAAGCAAAAAATAAATATAAACCCGATAGAATACACCCATAGTAAACGAAAGGAGGGTATTAGCAGTGTAAAAAATGGTACCCGTGATCGTTGCTCTGGCGGCGATTGCTGGAATTACAATTACAGTAGTCAGCCGGCTGCAGGATAGATAGAAGTGCAGACAGAAAAAGCAATGAAAAATCAGAACAGGAGGATTTGCCATGACAGAATATAGAATGAAAACAGGAAAAATCGGAGAAAAGGTTGTGAAAACAGCAACATCCGCATATAAGAAAATTGAAGATTCGGTAGTCGGCGGATATAAGAAGATTGAAGATTCGGCAGTTGGCGGATATAAGAAGATTGAGGATACAGTAGTTGGCGGATATAAGAAAATCGAGAATGCGTTTGTAGATACTTTTTTAGAAAAAGTAGAAGATGAAAAAGCTGTAGGCCCGGAGGAACAGGCGGACGGAGAAAGTGCTCGATGTGCAGAAGAATCCGCAGAATAGGACGGATTCTGTAGCTATTTGCAAATGCAGAGTGTCTGGTGTGGGGAACAGAAGGGCCAGAAACTATCGCAGAAGCGGTACGGACAGGAGATATAACAAACCTGGCGGGATGATGCCTCTATTGAATGTTTCTGTACGTGGATTCGTTGGTGCGGCCGTGTCCCGTAAGAAAATTAAACGGATATTTAGAAAAAGTGTATGCTCTGCCAGCACATGGCGGTGCTGACAGAGTGTATTCAGTTTCCGGATCTGATCCTGGTAATCCGTTGTCGATCAGGAGTTTGGAAGCTGGCTTGTATATTGTTTTATTTTAATAATGACAAATATAGCTACTACCAATTCTGTAATTGGCATGGCAAACCAGATCGCGTCTGCTCCTGCGACAGCAGGCAGCAGATAAATGAGACATCCGCTGATCACTGCCCCTCTTGCAACTGACACAAGGAAAGAAGTGCGTGGTTTCATCAGCGCCTGGAAATAGTAGGTCGAAAAAATATTAAGCGGCAGCAGGAGAAAGCTGATACCATAGCTGCGGATAATTCCCGGAGCAATCGCGAGTATTTCGTCTGTCGGAGTCATAAAAATGCGGATGAACAGGTTGGGGACAAGCTCCGCAAGCGCTGTCCAGATCAAACCAAATACGGCTGCCGTTCCTAATGCGTATTTTAAGATCTGACTGATCCGTTTTCCTTTACCGGCGCCGAAATTCGTTGAAATGATCGGCTGGGATGCCTGCCCGATGCTGTAGGCACAGCACTGGACAAAGGTGCTGATATTGATAATAATGCCATAAACAGACAAAGCATTTGTTCCGAGATATTTCAAAATCTGCCGGTTAAAAAGCATGGTCAGGATCCCCATTGCCACGTCAATAAAAAACGTGGAAAAACCGGTCACACTGATGGTCTTTAACCTGAAAAACAATCTTGTTGGTTTTTCTAACCGCAGTGTGTTTCGTTTGCTGCCAAAATGGGTCAGCATAATCAAAAGAGAAAATACGGAACCCATAGCAGTAGCAAGACCGGCGCCCATGATCCCCATATCCAGGGTGAATACGAAGAAATAATCGCCGAACACATTGAAGATCCCGCCGAACAGGACTGCTTTGGTTGCCAGTCCCGGATTACCGTCATTGCGGAGAAATGCTGCCATCAACTGTGTAAATAAAAAACTTGGCACCACAAATTTTACCGGGAACAGATAGCTCTTTGCTAAGGGAAGTAAGGTTTCTTCCGCTCCGAATAATTTTAATAAGCCGGTATCAAAGAAAATAATGCTGATCCAGGTAATGGCGGCAAGGATCACAACTCCGATTAAAGCAGCGGTAAAATACTCGTTCGATTCTTTCCGGTTGCTTTCTGATCTGCCCCGCAAGGTGGAAAAAAGCACGGAGCCGCCGATCCCCATCAGGAGACCTAAGCTGTATATGATATTCCAGATGGGAGCGACAACGGCAAGTGCCGCTGTACCGTTCGGTCCCTGGTACTGGCCGACCATCGCCATATCGACGACGCCATAAATGGACGAGATCAGCGCGCTGCCAAAGGCTGCCGTCAGATACTTAAAATACATAGGCTTGATTTTACTTGTGAGAAAATCCATACTGTGTCCTCCTTAAAATAAAATTTACGCCCGGTTATTGCTTCTATAACCGAGCGCACTCGACATCTTTTTCGTTCCTGTGGCTGCGGCCACGAAACCTCCGATGACAATTCTTTAAAATTACTCAGAGTAACAAAAAAGCCGGATAAAGTCTTACAGGCATCGCAGCCTGTTGCCTTATCCAGCTTATCACTTCTAAAGAATGATATGCCCTCCGAGCAAGCGCCTTTATCATACAGTATGGAATCGGATTTGTCAATCTGAAAATCTGAAAAAATTTTTTATGGTCTCGATTTTCTTTACCATTAAGATTTTTTCAGGGAAATATGGTAGAATGGTTTAAGCAAACAGAATAAGTATTATAACTTGAGAAAACAGGAGCAAGGAGGTCGGGCTCATGGCGTCGCACAGAGAAGAAGTCAATCGTCTGGCGGAGGAATTTGAAAGCTGCCAAAAAATTTTAATAGCGCTTGGCGACGAAAACCGCCAGCATCTCATGTTGGAAATGATGCGAATGGAGCACTGCGGAGGGATCCGGGTCGGAACGATTACAGAAAAAACAAATCTCTCCCGCCCTGCCGTATCTCATCATTTGCAAATATTAAAAGATGTCGGCATTTTGAAAGTGCGCAGGGAAGGAACAAAAAATTATTATTACTTTGATGCGGATATGGAGGCAATGAACAGACTAATACAAATGCTCCAACACGCAAGAAATATTATGGACCAGTTGCCAGATTGGAGTAGTGATAAATGATGAAGACAGGAGTGATTGATGTCGGCGGTGGTCTGCGCGGCGTGTATGCCGCCGGAGTTTTTGATTATTGCATGGATCAAAAAATTCAATTTGATCTTGGCATCGGTGTTTCGGCAGGCAGCGCCAATGTGGCATCCTACATAGCAGGGCAGAAAAAAAGAAATTATGCGTTTTATACAGATTATCCTTTCCGGCGGGAGTATATGAGCCTTCGAAATTTTCTTTTTAAAAAGTCCTATTTGGATCTGGATTATATTTATGGGAAATTAAGCAATACCGGCGGGGAAAATCCGTTGGATTATCGGGCAATAACGAGCAGCCCCATAGAATTTCTGGCGGTTGCTACGGATGCCAAAACCGGTCAGGCGAAATATTTTGATAAAAGTGATCTGAGGCAGGATGATTACAGCGTTCTAAAGGCGTCCTCTGCGATTCCATTTGTATGTCATCCCTATGAGGTGAATGGTGTGTCGTATTATGACGGCGCCCTGAGTGACCCCGTGCCGATACAAAAGGCGTTTGCGTCAGGCTGTGACCGGGCGGTGTTGATTCTGACCAAGCCGAGGGATATCCCGCGGACGCCGGGAAAGGACAACTTCTTTGCAGACAGGATACAGCGAAAATATCCGCTGGCGGCTGAAAGGCTGCGAAAACGGGCTGAACAGTATAATTCTGGAGTGGCAAAGGCGATAGAATATGAGGCTCGCGGGCAAGCTCTTATTATTGCTCCGGATAATACCTGTGGTGTGGATACGCTGACAAAGGATCAGGATGCCTTAAAGCGGTTTTATGAAAAGGGATATCAGGATGCAAGGGCCATTAGAGGCTTTCTTAATAACGATGAATGTGAGGTATGAATATGAACTTGACAGAAGCAATGAAAGCACGTCACAGTGTTCGCCAGTACAAAAGTACTCCGATAGGAGCAGAAACGCTTTTGGCTCTCCAGACGGAGATGAAAGCCTGCAATCGGGAAAGTGGGCTGCATATTCAGCTTGTGACCAATGAGCCGAAAGCCTTTGCCGGGTTTATGGCGCATTATGGAAAATTCAGCGGTGTCACAAACTATATCGCTATGATTGGAAAGAAGGGACCTGGGCTTGATGAAAAATGTGGTTATTATGGGGAGCGGATGGTTCTGAAAGCGCAGCAGCTCGGACTAAACACCTGCTGGGTCGCAATGACCTACAGCAAGATTAAAACAGCATTTGAGATCGGGCAAGGCGAAAAGCTTTGTATTGTCATCGCTTTGGGATATGGCGAAACGCAGGGAGTGGAACACAAGTCAAAATCGCTTTCTGAGGTAACAAAGGTAACCGGTTCCATGCCAGATTGGTTCAAAAAAGGTGCAGAGGCAGCTTTGCTTGCGCCTACCGCAATGAATCAGCAAAAGTTTCTGCTCACTCAGAACGGCAATCAGGTGTCATTGAAGGCGGGAGTTGGATTTTACACAAAGATTGATCTGGGAATTGTGAAATACCATTTTGAAGTTGGAGCAGGAAAAGATACCTTTCAATGGGTATGAATAAAATACCACCTGCGAAATTATTTTTCACATAAGTTTTTTCATGAAGCTGCCTGTGAATCCGATGATGCAAAATAGATAATTTGTCCTCTTGCATTTATATGGCATCAATGATACTATATATAGTGCGCGGCAGAAATGTAGACACAAAGTATTGTTTCGGAGGTAGCAGCATGTTGGAAAATTTTGCTCAGAATCCTGGTACTATCAGGAAACGTGATGGCAGACCGGTGGTTTTTGACAGGAATAAGATTGAAAATGCGATTCGCAAGGCAAATGATGCGGCAAAGGTGGAAGCGATTTCCCCATATCAGTTTGAAAAGCTGGTGGATGAGGTGATTTCTTCTATCCCTGCGGGAGAGGTGCCGGAAGTAGAGCAGGTGCAGGATCTGGTGGAGGAGCGTCTGATTGCCAATGGATTTGCGAAAACGGCAAAGGCATATATTCTTTATCGTGCGGAACACAGCAAAGTCCGCAAGACAGAGGCGGACCTGGTACAGATTTACCGGGAGCTGACGTTTGTCAGTGCGGCAGAGGCAGACAGGAAGCGTGAAAATGCCAATATTGACGCGGATACAGCTATGGGAACCATGCTGAAATATGGTTCGGAGGGCTCAAACTATTTTGTTGACAATTATATACTCCCTAAAGATATTGCGGCAGCACATATCAATGGGGATATCCATATCCATGACAAGGATTTTTATATGCTGACAGAAACCTGCTGTCAGATTGATCTGATCAAATTATTCAAGGACGGATTTTCTACCGGGCATGGTTTTGTACGCTCCCCAAAATCGATCGCCAGTTATGCGGCGCTGGCCTGTATTGCGATTCAGGCGAACCAGAATGAGATGCATGGCGGTCAGTCGATCCCCAATTTTGACTATGCAATGGCAGACGGGGTAGCATGTACCTTCCGTAAAGAATATTATGATGCGCTGCAGCGATATTTTTGGCTGGAATACCAGTGTGAGACGGCGTTGGGGGACGAGTTTCGCACTGCGCTCAAAGAAGCATTGTCTGAGAACCTTGACATGGCTAATATCGATGACTATGAGCGCCCGTTTATAAACTGGATGATGAGCAGAGGAAAGAATCTGCTGGGAATCGAAGTGACAGAAGAGGCGGCGCGCAGGGGACACAAAACCTCTGTACAAATTGCCATGAAAGAGACAGATATGCTTACCTATCAGGCAATGGAGTCTTTGATTCACAATCTGAATACGATGAACTCCAGAGCAGGCGCACAGGTGCCTTTCAGCTCCATCAACTATGGAACCTGCACAAGACCAGAAGCCCGGATGGCAATCCGCAACCTGCTCAATGCCACCTATAAGGGTCTGGGGACAGGGGAAACGGCAATCTTTCCGGTGCAGATTTTTAAGGTAAAGGATGGGATCAATTTTCAACCGGGTGATCCGAATTATGATTTATTCCGCCTTGCCATTAAGACCTCCGCAAAGAGACTTTTTCCGAATTTCAGCTTTATTGACGCGCCGTTTAATCTGCAATATTATAAAGAAGGCGACTATAACACAGAAGTCGGATATATGGGCTGCCGTACCCGTGTCATGGGCAACCGCTACAATCCGGAAAAAGAAGTGACTTGCGGGAGAGGAAATTTAAGCTTTACCTCAATTAATCTTCCGAGGCTGGGGATTCAGGCGAAAGGCGATATTCAGGCGTTCTATGACAGGCTGGACAAAATGCTGGAGCTTTGCAGCAGGCAGCTGCTTCATCGATTTAGTATCCAGAGCAGCAAAACGGTGCGGAACTATCCGTTTTTGATGGGGCAGGGTATCTGGATAGATTCTGAAGGCCTTAGCGTTGACGATAAGGTGGGCGAGGTTTTGCGGAACGGAACCTTAAGCATCGGTTTTATCGGCCTGGCGGAAGCATTGGTGGCTTTGACGGGCAAACATCATGGAGAAAGCGAAGAGAGTCGGAAACTTGGGTACGAGATCATTTCTCACATGAGGGAGTTTGTGGATAAAAAGTCGGAGGAATACAAACTGAACTTTACGTTACTGGCGACTCCGGCAGAAGGGCTTTCCGGAAGATTTGTGCGGATAGACAGGCAGAGGTTCGGCAGTATTCCGGGCGTTACGGACAGAGAGTATTATACCAACTCTTTCCATATACCGGTTTATTACCCGATCAGCGCATTTGAAAAGATCCGGGTCGAGGCGCCCTATCATGCCCTGACAAATGCAGGGCATATCAGCTATGTGGAATTGGATGGAGATACGGCAAAGAATCCGGAGGCATTTGAATCTGTAATCCGATATATGAAAGAGTGCGGTATCGGCTACGGTTCTGTTAATCATCCGGTGGACAGAGACCCGGTCTGCGGATATACAGGCGTAATTGACGATGTGTGCCCGCGGTGCGGACGCCGGGAAGGCGAAGCAGTGTCACTGGACAGATTGAATGAGCTTCGCAAGAAATATCCGGATATTCCCGTATATTTTGACCCAAATCATTGAACGCAAAATTATTTTAGTCAGGAGGAATTGATATGACAGGAAAGCTATTGCCAGAAAACGGAAAAGTGGGAGAGAATGTAAAATTTGACCGTATCCGCCGGATTACCGGATATTTGGTGGGAACGACTGACCGTTTCAACGACGCGAAGCGTGCGGAGGAAAAGGATCGTGTCAAGCATACCTTATCCTAAAGAGCTGAAGATTGCCGGGATCGTTCAGGATTCCATCGTGGATGGTCCCGGCATCCGGTATGTAATCTTTACGCAGGGGTGTCCGCATCACTGCCGGGGATGCCATAATCCGGAAACCCATGATCCTTCGGGTGGACAGATCGCAGATGTAAATACGATTCTGAAGCAAATCTTTTCCAATCCCCTGCTGTATGGCGTTACCTTTTCCGGCGGAGAACCATTCGTGCAGGCAGAAGCGCTGGTTCCGATTGCAGAGGCCGTAAAGACAAAGAAAAAGCATTTGATGATCTACACAGGTTATCTTTACGAGCAGCTTTTGGAAATGAAAAATAAAGACGTGCAGCGTCTCCTGGAATTGTCGGATATTCTTGTGGACGGCCCGTTTATTATGGAACAGCGGGATCTGACGCTGCAGTATCGGGGGAGTAAGAATCAAAGAGTCATTTACCTTGTGAAAACGAGGCAGGCGGGAGACATTGTACTGTATAAAAGTGAATATGAAGATCTGTAACGTATAAGAAGTCCCACTGAATGAAGCCACATTCAGTGGGATAACAAATGTTTACCAGTGTCTGCAGCGGCGGTTGCGGCAGCGTCTGTGATGCATCTCCTGGAAGAGAAGCACCTGGATGAAGTCGCCGAGCCAGTTCTGGCGGGGCGGATAGCGGCGGCGTCCCTCCTGGTTCATGGAGAACATATCGTCCTGATCGTTGGTTTCCTCCACGGGATAGCGGTCCTTTACCTTGTCGTAAATATCGTCGGTCAGCATACGGATGCGCACGCGGTCCGGCATGGTATCGAACATCATGCTGCCCTCGTACTCCATACTGTCGCATACGCGCTCCACCTCGACCATGATGATTTTTGCGATTTCCGGGTACATTTCCTTTAATTTCTGCCAGTCACGCTCATTTTCCTCTTCGAGAAGAATATCGTCGCTCACGCGGGCGCGGGAATCCAGCCGCGGTTCCATCTGCGTAACGGCCCGAGAATCCAGTCGCGGTTCCATCTGCGTAACGGTCCCGGAATCTGAGCGCGCGTCGGATTGCGGCATCTGTGAGGAATCCATACGGGAAGCGCCGGGCTGCGGCATCGTTTCCATATACGGTACTCCCTGCGGCGATGTCCCTTCCATATCTTTCATCTGGCGCGGCGGTTCTGTACGCAGCCAGGAGGGTGGGATCGCGCCGGGGATCTGCCCTTCGTCCATCATCTGATCGCATTTCGGATAGCAGGGGCATTGTCTGATACAATTACAGGATTTTTTTCTATCCACAATAAAAGGCTCCTTTTGCAGTTCCTTATAGTATATGTTCTGACCGCCAAAAGGTTAAAGCGCAAAATTTATACGCATTCAAACTGACTCTGATAAAGCCGATAGTAAGCGCCTTTTCTCTCCATCAGCTCGGCGTGACTGCCGGATTCGAGGATGTGCTTTCCGTCGATATAGAAGATCCGGTCGGCTCCGCGGATGGTGGAAAGACGGTGCGCGATGATGAAGGAGGTTCTGTTCTGCAGCATGGCGGCGATGCCGGACTGCACCAGAAGCTCGGTGTGCGTGTCGATGCTCGAAGTCGCCTCATCGAGGATGAGGATGCGCGGATCGGAGAGCATGGTGCGTGCAAACGCCAGAAGCTGTCGCTGCCCGATGGAGAGCTGCGAACTGCGCTCGCTGATCTTGGTGTCATAGCCGTTTTCCATCTCCATGATAAAGCTGTGCGCGTTGACTGCTTTCGCTGCGGCGATCATTTCCGCCTCCGTCGCGTCGCTTTTGCCGTAGCAGATATTTTCCCGCACTGTTCCGGTGAACAGGAAGGTGTCCTGCGTCATCACGCCCATCTGCCGCCGCAGGCTCTCTAAGGTAACCTTGCGCGTATCAAAACCGTCGATGCAGATTTTGCCGTCTGTGACGTCGTAAAAGCGGCTGATCAGATTGACGATGGTCGTTTTTCCGGCTCCGGTCGGCCCGACAAGTGCGATCGTCTCACCGGGTTTTACTGTAAAGCTGACATTTTCCAGAACGAGCTTATCCGGCTCGTCGGTGTAGGCAAAGCTGACGTTTTCAAAACGCACCTCGCCTTTGATCGGCGGAAGCTCCGTGCTTCCCGGCAGGCTGGTGATCTCCGCCGGGGTATCCAGGATATCGAAGATACGCTCCGCTGCGGAAATGTTTGTCACGATTTTATTATAGAAGCTTGACAGGTTGCGGATCGGGCTCCAGAACATGCCAAGGTACGTGGAAAACGCCAGGAAGGTGCCGACGCCGATCTTATCCGCGCCGACGATGCGAATGCCGATAAAATACAGCAGAAATCCGCCAACGCCCCAGGTGATTTCCACCAGTGCGCCAAACGTATCGCCAATACGCACAGCGTCCACAAAGCTGTCGCGGTATTCCAGCGCACAGCGATCGAAATCCTTCTGGCGCTCCGGCTCAGCGGCAAAGCTCTGCACGATGCGGATGCCGGAAAAATTTTCGTGAATAAACGCATTCAGATTTGAGTTTTTCTTCCGATGGATCTGCCACAGCTTATGCGCCGAAATCTGGATGAGGAACATGCCGGCAGCCAGGAACGGCAGTGTGAGCAGCGCCGCCAGCGCAAGCTGCCAGCTTTTCGCCAGCATGATGCAGGCAACGCCAATAACGGTGAGCAGATCGGGAAGCAGCTTTGTCACGCTGTCGGACAGCACATCCTTCAGCGAGTTGACGTCGCCGACGACGCGCGCCAGGATCTTTCCGGTCGGGCGGCTGTCAAAAAAATGAAAGCTCAAAGTCTGGATATGCTCGTAAAGCTGACTGCGGATCGTCAGCAGCACTTTATTTGTGACGTCCGCCATCATGCGCATCCAGCATCTTGTGCAGAGCATATACAGCACGAAAAGCAGGAGCGCGATCACGGCA
>ENA-OPAV01000760-OPAV01000760.1-human-gut-metagenome-genome-assembly--contig:-NODE-760-length-24881-cov-4.260896_pt1 | contig 24881 bp, 18 predicted proteins | sample MGYA00241056_ERZ501428 | MGnify/ENA primary metagenome ERZ501428 (study PRJEB25962, sample SAMEA2042621) | human gut metagenome | biome: human gut; feature: human-associated habitat; material: faeces... | reverse complement strand
GGCGCTGGCGCTGACGCTGGCCCTGTGCCGCCGGGCGCTGGGCGGGCAGGGCGCCGTCCGGGTACACGGCGGCGGCTTCGCCGGCACGGCGCTGGCCTTCGTGCCGGAGGCGCTGTGCCGGCAGTTCCGGGATGAGGTGGAGCAGACGCTGGGGACAGGCAGATGCCGTTTTTTGTCCGTCAGGAATCCCCTTGCCGGGAACGGTGAATACTGTTAAAATAGAGTACATCCAAAATGCCAAACGCTTTCCCGCGTTGGAAAGGAGCTATATGATATGAGAAAGACCAAGATCGTCTGTACACTCGGCCCGGCCACTGACCGGGAGGGCGTGCTGCGGGACATGATGCTCGCGGGCATGAACGTGGCCCGTTTCAACTTCTCCCACGGCACCCATCCGGAGCACAAGGCACGGCTGGACGCCGTAAAGGCTCTGCGGGAGGAGCTGGATCTGCCGGTAGCGGCCATGCTGGACACCAAGGGCCCGGAGGTGCGGCTGCGCAACTTCAAAAACGGCTCCGTGGAGCTGACAGCGGGACAGGAGTTCACCCTGACCACGGAGGACGTGGAGGGCGACGAGACCCGCTGCGCCATCACCTACGCCGAGCTGCCCCAGGATGTCGGCGCCGGGGACACCATCCTGCTGGACGACGGACTGGTGCGGCTGACCGTGCTGGAGACTGCCGGCAAGACCATCCGCTGCCGGGTGGAGAACAACGGCGTCATGAAAAACCACAAGGGCGTCAACGTTCCCGGCGTGTCCCTGTCCATGCCCTATATGAGCCAGCAGGACAAGGACGACATCCTGTTCGGCGTGGAGCAGGGCTTTGATTTCATTGCCGCCAGCTTCGTCCGCTGCGCCGCCGATATCCGGGACATCCGCCGGGTGCTGGACAGCGTCCACTCCCGGATTCGCATCATCGCCAAGATCGAGAATCAGGAGGGCGTCAGCAACCTGCGGGAGATCCTTGCGGAGGCCGACGGCGTCATGGTGGCCCGGGGGGATATGGGCGTGGAGATCGACTTCACGGAGATCCCCGCCATTCAGAAGGACATGATCGCCCAGTGCGTGGCCTGCGGCAAGCCGGTGATCACCGCCACCCAGATGCTGGACTCCATGATCGAGAATCCCCGGCCCACCCGTGCAGAGATCACCGACGTGGCCAACGCCATTTACGACGGCACCAGCGCCATCATGCTCTCCGGTGAGACGGCGGCGGGCAAGTACCCGGTGGAGGCGGTCAGGACCATGGACGCCATCGCCCGCAGGACGGAGAGCACCATCGACTGCTCCCGGGCGGCGGTACCCCCGGCCCGCACCCACCTGTCCGTGACGGCAGCCACGGCCCACGCCGCCTGCACCACGGCGGCGGACATCGGCGCCGACGCCATCCTGACGGTCAGTCAGGGGGGCATCACCGCCCAGATGGTCAGCCGGTTCCGTCCGGAGGCCACGGTGGTGGCGCTGCTGCTGGATCCCCAGATCCAGCGTCAGATGGCGCTCTACTGGGGGCTGGTGCCCATTATGATGGAGCGGGCGGACAGCACCGACGAGCTGGTGCGCTCCGCCATCGACACGGCGGAAAGAGCCGGTCTTGTGAAGCACGGCGATCTGGTGGTGGTCACCGCCGGCGTGCCCGTGGGCGTGTCCGGCACCACCAATATGATCCGCATCGAGCAGGTGGGCGGCGCGCTGGTCAATGCCGCCGGCATCGGCGACCAGACAGCCGCCGGCCCGCTGTGCGTCTGCCGCACGCCGGAGGAGGTGCCGGAGAAGTTCCACCCCGGCGATGTGCTGGTGGTGCCCTATACCAACAATGAGCTGCTGCCCTACATGAAGGAGGCGGCGGCGGTCATCAGCGAGGAGATCAGCGCCGAGGGCCATACGGCTACCGTGGGGCTGCTGCTGCACAAGCCGGTGATCATCGGTGCGGTGCATGCCACCCGGCGGCTCCATGACGGCGTGCAGGTGTCCGTGGACTGTGCCCGGGGCATCGTACAGGTCATGCCGCAGTAAAGAGGAGGGGACGCATATGGTCATCGGATTCATCGGACTGGGCAATATGGCCTCCGCCATGGTGCGGGGCATCGCGGCGGCAAAGCTGGAGGGCGTGACCCTCTGCGGCCACAATCCCCATCCGGAAAAAGCAAAGGCGCTGGCGGAGAGCTGCGGCCTGCGGCTGTGCGCCTCCAATGCAGAGGTGCTGGCAGCCAGCGACGTGGTGGTTCTGGCGGTAAAGCCCCAGATCCTGGAGGGTGTGCTGGCGGAGATCGCGCCGCTGGCGGCGGGCAGGCTGTTCCTGTCCGTGGCAGCCGGCAAGGAACTGGCGTGGCTGGAGGCCCGGCTGGGCCGCGAGGCCATTGTCCGCGCCATGCCCAACATCAACGCCGTGGTGGGCGCATCCGTCACCGGATGGTGCGCCAACGATGTGGCCGACGCGGCCCAGAGGGCGCTGGCCGCCCGGCTGCTGGGCACCTTCGGCACGGCGGTGGAGGTGCCGGAGAAATTCATGGGCATCGTGGGCGCCATCGGCGGCGCCGCCCCGGCATATACCTACCTCTACATCAACGCGCTGGCGGAGGCGGCGGTACAGGCCGGCATGCCCAAGGGCATGGCGGTGGAGATCGCTGCCGCCATGGCGGAGGGCAGCGGCCGCATGGTACGGCTGTCCGGACGGCACCCCTGGGCGCTGATCGACCAGGTCACGTCCCCCGGCGGCACCACGGTGGAGGGGCTGCTGGCTCTGCAGGGCGGCGGTTTCGAGCCGGCGGTCCATGCGGCGGTGCAGGCCGTGCTGGAAAAAGACAAGCGGATGTGAAAAAATGCCCCGCGGCGAGTTTTTCCCTCGCCGCGGGGCATACTGTGAAAAAACAAAGGAGGCGGCGCCATGTGTACGGCAGCCACATATCAGACCAAGCATTTCTACTTCGGGCGGAATCTGGACTACGAGCGCTCCTTCGGGGAGAGCGTGGTCATCACGCCCCGCCGGTGGTCTCTGCCCCTGCGGCACGGGGCCGCGCTGGAGACGCATTACGCCATGATCGGCATGGCCCACATGCGGGACGGCTTTCCCCTGTACTACGATGCGGTGAATGAAAAGGGCCTGTGCATCGCGGGACTGAACTTCGTGCGCAGCGCGGTGTACCACCCGGTGCGGACGGGCGTGGAAAACGTGGCCCAATTTGAACTGATCCCCTGGCTGCTGGGACGCTGCGCCACGCTGGCGGAGGCCCGGGCGCTGCTGGCGCGCACCAACATCACCGATACGCCGTTCTGCGATGGCCTGCCGGCGGCGCGGCTCCACTGGATGATCGCCGACCGCACCGGCTGCATTGCGTTAGAGCCGGTGGCCGACGGGCTGCGCGTCTATGACGATCCGGCGTGGGTGCTGACCAATGAGCCGCCGTTCCCCATGCAGCTGTTTGCCCTGAACAACTACGCCCAGCTGTCGCCGGAGCCGCCGGTGAACCGGTTCGCGCCGGAGCTGCCGCTGGCGGCGTACAGCCGGGGCATGGGCGCCATGGGGCTGCCGGGGGATCTGTCCTCCCAGTCCCGGTTCGTGCGGACAGCCTTTGTCCGGGCCAACTCCGTCTCCGGTGACGGCGAGACGGAGAGCCTGAGCCAGCTGTTCCACATTCTGGGCGCCGCGGCGCAGCAGCGCGGCTGCTGCCGCCTGTCCGACGGCGCCTGTGAACTGACGCTGTACACCGGCTGCTGCAATGCCGACCGGGGCGTGTATTACTACACCACCTACGACAACAGCCAGATCACCGCCGTGGACATGCACCGCGCCGATCTGGACAGTACCGCGCCGGTGTGCTATCCGCTGCTGACGGACATGCGGATATACCGGCAGAACTGATATTCCGTCACCAAACAGAACAGGATGGTATAAACCCTATGAATGCAACGATTTTCGCAGCGATCCTTTTCGTCGTCACCTATGTCCTCATGTTCGCCTTTCAGAAGATCCGTCCCTATGTGGCGGTGCTGTCCGCGGTGATCTTCGTGGCGGTGGGCAGCACCGGCGTCTTTCCGGACTTCCGCTACACCGTGGGTGATGCCCTGCGGCAGATCGACTGGAACGTGATCCTGATGATCACCGGCACCATGGGCACGGTGTTTCTGTTCATCGAGTCCAAAATGCCCCAGCGGATGAGCGACATCCTCGTCTCCCATATCCACAGCGTCAAGTGGCTGGTGGTGGTGCTGTCCCTGTTTGCCGGTGTGATCTCCGCCTTTGTGGACAACGTGGCCACGGTGCTGATGGTGGCGCCGGTGGCGCTGGCTCTGTGCAAAAAGCTGCACATCTCGCCGGTGCCTGCCATCATCTGCATCGCCATCTCCTCCAACCTGCAGGGCGCCGCCACGCTGGTAGGCGACACCACGTCCATCCTGCTGGCCAAGGCCGCCGGGCTGGACTTCATGGACTTTTTCTTTGTGGACGGCAAGCCCGGCATGTTCTGGGTCACGGAGTGCGGCGCCCTGCTGAGCGCCCTCATCATCCTCTGGTTTTTCCGGAAGGAGAACGCCGCCATCCGTCTGCACGACCGCACGCCGGTGGAGGACAAAGGCCCCACCTGGCTGCTGTGCCTCACCATCGCGTCGCTGATCGCCGTCTCTTTCATCCCCTACCAGTCGGCGGCGCAGCCTGGCCAGTTCTATAAGCTGGAGATCACCAACGGCCTGATCTGTATGTTCTTCTTCGTGATCGGCCTCATCCGCGAGGTGCGGCGCTCCGGCAGCTGGGAGATCATCGGCCGGGCCGTGCTGGAGATCGACTTCTATACGCTGTCCCTGCTGGCCGGTCTGTTCGTGGTCATCGGCGGCATCAGCCGCGCCGGTATCATCGACCTGCTGGGCACCGCCCTGGTCGGCATCAGCGGCGACGGCTCCCGCGGCTCCATTTTCATCGTCTACTCCGTCATCGTCTGGATGTCCGTGCTCTGCTCCGCTTTTATCGACAACATCCCCTACACCGCCACCATGCTGCCTGTGGTGGCCGTGGTGACGGAACGGCTCAGCGCCGCCGGCGGGCTGGCGGTGGAACCGAACCTGATGTACTTCGGCTTGCTGGTGGGTGCCACGCTGGGCGGCAACCTGACGCCCATCGGCGCCAGCGCCAACATCGCCGGTATCGGCATCCTCCGCAAGGAGGGCTATTCCGTCAGCTCCGGCACGTTCATGAAATTCGGCGTACCCTTCACGCTGGCGGCAGTCATCTCCGGCTATGTGCTGGTCTGGCTGATCTGGATGTAGACTCAGCGCATTCATCATACATAGGAGGTTTTATCATGGAATACCGCGTTCTGCCCCACGGCGAGGAAAAGGTCGGCATTATCGGCATGGGCTCCTCTGTCATCGGCGCACAGCCCGAGGAGGAGATCATCGCCACCGTCCGCGCCGCCTATGAAAGCGGCGTCAACTACTTCGACATGGCCGGCGGCCACGCCGCCATCTTCGATGCCTACGGCAAGGCGCTGGAGGGCATCCGGGACAAGGTGTATCTGCAGATCCACTTCGGCGCGGACTACACCTCCGGCGAGTACGGCATCGGTGAAAGCGGCGAGCGGTACGACCTGTACTGCCGCTGCCAGCGGGAGGGCGTGGGCATCACCGTCATGAAGCCCTTCTGCGGCGGACAGCTGCTGGATGCCGCTCAGTCCCCCTTCGGCGTAGCCCTGACAAAGGCGCAGTGCATCCAGTACGCGCTGGACAAGCCCGGCGTTATCGCCGTGCTGCCCGGCTTCGGCAATGAGCAGGAGATGCGGGAGGTGCTGGCCTGTCTGGACGCCCCGGCGGAGGAGCGGGACTACTCCTGCCTCGGCGAGCTGGCGCCTGACGGTGCGGTGGGCCGCTGCGTCTACTGCAAGCACTGCCATCCCTGTCCCGCCGGGTTGGACATTGCCCTCATCAACAAGTACTACGACCTGGCCATGCAGGGGGACAATCTGGCGCGGGAGCACTACCTGACGCTGGAAAAGCGGGCCGGTGACTGCATCGGCTGCGGCCACTGCGACAGCCGCTGTCCCTTCCATGTGGCCCAGAGCCGGCGGATGCAGGACATTCTGGCCTATTTCGGTGCGTAAGACCACATATAAAAAGCAGACCCACGGCTCCGCCGCGGGTCTGCTTTTTGCATATCAGTCGCTGTCCAGCTTGAGGACGGCCATGAACGCCTCCGTGGGTACCTGCACCGTACCCAGGTTCCGCATTTTCTTCTTGCCCTCTTTCTGCTTCTCCAGCAGCTTCTTCTTGCGGGTGATGTCGCCGCCGTAGCACTTGGCCAGCACGTCCTTGCGCATGGCCTTCACCGTCTCGCGGGCGATGATGCGGCCGCCGATGGCCGCCTGGATGGGCACCTCGAACAGCTGGCGGGGGATGTTCTCCTTCAGCTTCTCGCACAGGCGGCGGGCACGGGGATACGCCTTGTCCCGGTGGGCGATAAAGCTCAGGGCGTCCACGCCGTCGCCGTTGAGCAGCAGGTCCACCTTCACCAGATCGCTGGTGCGGTAGCCGGACAGCTCATAGTCCAGCGAAGCATAGCCCTTGGTGTTGGCCTTCAGCGTGTCGAAGAAGTCGTAGATGATCTCGTTCAGCGGCATCTGATAGTGCAGCTCCACCAGATGGGTGTCCAGATACTGCATGTCCTTGAACTCGCCGCGCCGCTCCTGACACATGGGCATGATATTGCCCACGAAATCCTGGGGAGAGATGATGGACACCTTCACATACGGCTCCTCCGCATGCTCGATGGTGCCGGGGTCCGGATAGTTGTGGGGATTGTCCACCTTGACCATGGTGCCGTCGGACTTGTAGACGTGGTAAATGACGCTGGGCAGCGTGGTCACAAGATCCAGATTGAACTCCCGCTCCAGCCGCTCCTGAATGATCTCCATGTGGAGCATGCCCAGGAAGCCGCACCGGAAGCCGAATCCCAGCGCCACGGAGGATTCCGGCTCGAAGGTCAGGGATGCGTCGTTGAGCTGGAGCTTTTCCAGCGCATCGCGGAGGTCGGGGTACTTGCTGCCGTCCTCGGTGTAGATGCCGCAGTAGACCATGGACTGGGCGGGGCGGTAGCCGGGCAGCGGCTCCGACGCCGGGTCGGCGGCGTCGGTGATGGTGTCGCCCACCCGGGTGTCCTTGACGTTCTTGATGCTGGCGGTGAAATAGCCCACCTCACCGGCCTGCAGGCAGTCCGTAGGCTCGTTGCCCAACGGCTTGAGGTAGCCGCACTCCAGAATGGTGTACTCTGCGCCGGATGCCATCATCCGGACGGTCTGCCCCTTGCGGATGGTGCCCTCCATGATGCGGAACAGCACCACCACGCCCACATAGGGGTCGTACTGGCTGTCGAACACCAGCGCACGCAGCGGCGCCTTGGGGTCGCCCTTGGGGGCGGGCACATTCTGCACCACGTCCTCCAGCACGGCGTCGATATTGATGCCCAGCTTGGCGGAGATCTCCGGTGCCTCCAGCGCCGGCAGGCCGATGATGTCCTCCACCTCCTGCTTGGCCTTCAGGGGGTCGGCGGCGGGCAGGTCGATCTTGTTGAACACCGGCAGGATCTCCAGATCGTGATCCATGGCCAGATAGGTGTTGGCCAGCGTCTGGGCCTCCACGCCCTGGGTGGCGTCCACCACCAGCAGCGCGCCCTCGCAGGCGGCCAGCGACCGGCTGACCTCGTAGTTGAAGTCCACATGGCCCGGCGTGTCGATGAGGTTCAGGGCGTAGGTCTCGCCATCCTGCGCCTTGTAGAAGATCTGTACAGCCCGGGACTTGATGGTGATGCCCCGTTCCCGCTCCAGATCCATGTTGTCCAGCAGCTGGTTCTCCATCTCCCGCTCCGGCACGGCGTTGCACTTCTCCAGCAGGCGGTCCGCCAGCGTGGATTTACCGTGGTCGATATGGGCGATGATGGAAAAGTTGCGGATATGGGATTGGTCAAACATATGCAAAAGCCTCCTTTGGGAACCCTGTCCGTTTATTGTCTCGCCGCCAGCTCGTCCACGTTGTGGACCACCTGCGCCGTGCTCTGCCCCAGTCCGGGAGCGGCGGTGAGGGCGTCGGAGGTCAGCTCCGGCACCTGCTCCGCCCCGGCCAGCGCCCGCAGGTACGCCGCGCGGCTGCGCAGCATGGCCGCGTCCACCGCGCCGGCGTCAAAGTCCACCGGGTCGGTGGCGAAAAAGTCCTCGTTGCCGCCGCTGCGCCGGTACAGGTGCCGCAGCAGGGTGTACAGCGCCGTGCTGAGGCAGTCGCCGGCGGCGGTGATTGCCGCCCGGTCGCCCCACTTGCCCAGCAGGTCGAACAGCACGCCGGTGGTGTTCACCACCAGCTTCTTTTGCAGCGTGGCCAGAATGCTGCCCTTCAGCGTCCCCTTTTCATCGCTGGCGTCGTACAGCTCCGCCGCCTCGATGATGGAGCCGTCCCGGGAGTTGGTGCGCCCCAGCAGGAAGTCCGCCGACACATGGTAGAAGTCGCAGGCCCGGGCCACAAAGGCCAGTCCCGGCTCCCGGATGCCGTTTTCGTAGTGGCTCAGCAGCGCCTGGCTGATGCCCAGTGCCGCCGCCGCCTTCCGCTGACTGATGCCCATCTCCTGCCGCAGCAGGCTCAGTGTTCTGGAAAAATCCGTTGCCATCTCTCTCACCCCGTCAATTTTTATACAGCCCGTAAATTATACCCTATTTTATACAGCTTGTAAATGACTTTTTCATCCGGTGGACGGAAAAATTTGCACCGCCGTCCCGCCTGTGCTACAATAGGGCAAAATCACTTCGGAGGTGCATCATGGAAGAACAACTGACTCTGTATGTACGCTATACGGCCAAGGACGGCTGCCGCGAGGCCTTCGTCCGGGAGATCGTGGAGACGGGCATCCTCACCCTGATCCGTCAGGAGGCGGGCTGCCTGGCCTACGACTACTACTTCTCCGCCCAGGACGAGAACGTGGTGCTGCTCATCGAGCGGTGGGAGAGCGCGGAACACCAGCGCATCCACATGCAGCAGCCCCACATGACCCGTCTGCGGGAGATCAAGGACAAGTACATCGCCGCCACCAAGCTGGGCCGCGTCCGGCTGGAGGACTGACCATGCTGTTCGACACCCACGCCCACTACGACGACGAGGCCTTCGACGCCGACCGGGACGCGGTGCTGACGGCGCTGCCGGGGCAGGGGGTGGGCCTTGTCCTGAACCCCGGCTGCGACGTGGAAAGCTCCCGCAAGGCGGTGCAGTACGCGGCGGCGTATCCCCACGTCTACGCGGCGGTGGGTATCCATCCGGAGAACTGCGGCGGCTATACCGCCGGGGATCTGGCGGCGCTGCGGCAGCTGGCACAGCAGCCCAAGACGGCGGCCATCGGCGAAATCGGACTGGACTACTACTGGGCGGAGAACCCGCCCCGTGACCTGCAGCAGCAGGTGCTCCGCGACCAGCTGGCGCTGGCCCGGGAGCTGGCGCTGCCCGTCATCATCCACGACCGGGAGGCCCACGCCGACACACTGTCCATCATCCGGGAGTTTCCCGGCATCACCGGCGTGTTCCACTGCTTTTCCGGCAGTCCCGAAATGGCGCAGGAGCTGCTGAAGCTGGGGTGGTACCTGGGCTTTGACGGCCCCGTGACCTACAAGAACGCCCGCCGCGCCCCGGAGGTGGCGGCGGTGACGCCGCTGGACCGGATGCTCATTGAGACGGACAGCCCCTACATGGCGCCGGTGCCCTACCGGGGCAAGCGCAACGACTCGGGCTATGTCCATCTGATAGCGGAAAAGCTGGCGGAGTGGAAGGGCGTGACGCCGGAGGAGATGGCTCGCGTCACCACGGAAAACGGGAAACGCTTGTTCCGCATTCCCTGAAAACGGCATATCCCCCGGCGAAAACGGGACGCAAAACAGCGGAGGGCTGCGCCCTCCGCTGTTTTTCCACGGATTTTCCGGTTTCCTCTTGCTTTTTATCGAATCATTCGATAAACTGGTGTCCTGACAATATTTTAACGGAGGTATCCCCCCATGAAGCAACTGAACCGCTGGGTCTACGCCATCGTGGGCGTGATCGTGCTGCTGTTTGCCGGTCTTGTCTATGCGTGGAGCGTGCTGTCCACCCCCATCGCCGCCGAATTTACCGCCTGGAGCAAGGCGCAGCTGAGCCTGACGTTCACGCTGGTGATGATCCTGTTCTGCGTCGGCTCCCTGCTGTGCGGCCTGCTGGCCGGCAGGCTCAGCGCCAAGACATCCGTCCGCATCGGCGCGGTGCTGTTCCTGCTGGGCTTCTTTCTGGCCAGCCGCACCCATACACCGGTCATGCTGTACATCGGCTTCGGCTTCCTGTGCGGTCTGGGCTCCGGCATGTGCTACAACGCGGTGATGAGCACCATGGTCCGCTGGTTCCCCGACCGGCCCGGCCTCATCTCCGGCGTGCTGCTGATGGGCTTCGGCGGCGGCAGCTTCGTCATCGGCAAGCTGTATCAGGCGTGGACGCCGGCGGAGATCGGCGGCTGGCGCACCAGCTTTCTGGTGATGGGCATCCTCATCTTCGTGGTGCTGGCGGTCTGCTCCTTTTTCTTCGTGGCACCTCCGGCGGACTTTGCGGCCCCGGCGGCCAGGGGCGGCGCCAAGGCCGTCCGCCCCGCGGCGGCGGACTGCACCCCCGGCCAGATGCTGAAAAAGCCCGCCTTCTGGCTGTACTATGTGTGGGCCATCGCCCTCAGCGCCGCCGGCCTCGCCCTGATCTCCCAGGCCAGCGGCATGGTGTGGGAGGCCAGCGCCGACCAGACCGCCGCAGCTGTGGCCACCATCGTGGGGCTGATCTCCATCTGCAACGCTTTGGGCCGGGTACTGTTCGGCGGCATGTACGACAAGTACGGCCGCAGCCTGTCCATGCAGCTGGTGAACATCCTGTTCATCGCCACCGCCGCCATCCTGATCTTTGCCCTCAGCAGCCGCAGCGTCACGGTGGTCATCATTGGCTTCATCGTGGGCGGTCTGGCCTACTCCGGCGTGACGCCCACCAACTCCGCGTTCTGCCGGGCCTATTTCGGCCCCGCCCACTACCCCGTGAACTTTCCCCTTATCAACAGCAACCTGATCTTCGCCAGCTTCGGCAGCACCATCTCCGGTGCGCTGTTCGATGCCAGCGGCTCCTACAACAGCACGTTCTTCCTGATCATCGGACTGGCTGCGGCGGGCATCGTCTGCTCCCTGGCCATCTCGGTGCTGGACAAAAAGCAGAAGTGAGCATAAAAAACCTGACCGCCCGGCGGTCAGGTTTTTTTATGGGCTTTGCAGCGGTCAGCACAGCTTGGCGCCGGCGGGCACGCTGTCGTCGATGAGCATCAGGTGCAGCTTCTCCTCGCCGTGCTCGTGGTGGACGGCGGAGATCAGCATGCCGCAACTGGGAATGCCCATCATCTTCCGGGGCGGCAGGTTCAGGATGGCAATGGCCGTCTTGCCGATGAGCTGCTCCGGCTCGTAGTACTGGTGGATACCGGACAGGATGATGCGGTCGGTGCCGCTGCCGTCGTCCAGCGTGAACTTCAGCAGCTTGTCGGACTTCTTCACCGCCTCGCAGTTCTTGATCTTCACGGCGCGGAAATCGGACTTCAGGAACGTGTCGAAGTCCACTTCCTCCTCCACATAGGGGTCCAGCTCGATGGCGGGCTGGGCCGCCTTCTTCTGGGCCTCCTGCAGGGCATCCAGCTCCGCCAGCGCCTTCTCGGTGTCCACGCGGGGGAACAGGTTCTCGCCCTTGCAGACCTGGGCCTCGGCGGGCAGCACGCCCCACACATTGGCGCTGTCCCACGTCCGGGCGGCCTCGCCGGCGCCGATCTTCTCGAAGATCTTGCCGCAGGTCTCCGGCATCACGGGGGTCAGCAGGGTGGTGCAGACCCGGATGGTCTCCAGCAGGTTATACAGCACCGTGGCCAGGCGGATGCGCTTGCTCTCATCCTTGCCCAGTGTCCAGGGGGTCGTCTCGTCGATATACTTGTTGGCGCGGTCGATGACCTTGAATACCTCGTCCAGGCCGTTCTGCAGCTGCAGCTTGTCCATCTCCGCCTCGTAGCGGTCGCGGAGGGCGCAGACGGTCTTTTTCAGGTCGCAGTCCTCGGGGGCGTCCTCCCGGTCGGCGGGCAGTCTGCCGCCGAAGTACTTCTCCGCCATGCCGGTGGTGCGGCTCACCAGATTGCCCAGCTTGTTGGCAAGGTCGGTGTTGATGGTATTGATCAGCAGCTCGTTGGAGAAGTTGCCGTCGCTGCCGAAGGGGAACGTCCGCAGCAGGAAGAAGCGCAGCGCGTCCACGCCGAACATCTCGGACAGGGCGTAGGGATCCACCACGTTGCCCTTGGACTTGCTCATCTTGCCGCCGTCGATGACCAGCCAGCCGTGGCCGTAGACGTGCTTGGGCAGGGGCAGGCCCATGCTCATCAGCATGGCGGGCCAGATGATGCTGTGGAACCGGACGATCTCCTTGCCCACGATGTGGTAATCGGCGGGCCAGTACTTGTCAAAGTCGTGGTAACGGTCATTCTCCAGTCCCAGCGCCGTGCAGTAGTTGAACAGGGCGTCCACCCACACATACACCACATGGCCGGGGTCGAAGTCCACGGGGATGCCCCACTTGAAGCTGGTGCGGGAAACGCACAGATCCTCCAGACCCGGCTTGATGAAGTTGTTCACCATCTCGTTGACGCGGGTGCGGGGCTGCAGGAAGTCGGTATCCTCCAGCAGGTGCTGCACCTTATCGGCGTACTTGCTCAGGCGGAAGAAGTAGGCCTCCTCCTCGGCGTCGTGTACCTCGCGGCCGCAGTCGGGGCACTTGCCGTCCACCAGCTGGCTCTCGGTCCAGAAGCTCTCGCAGGGGGTGCAGTACTTGCCCTTGTAGGCGCCCTTATAGATGTCGCCGTTGTCGTACATCTTCTTGAAGATGCGCTGCACGGCGGCGCAGTGATAGTCGTCGGTGGTGCGGATGAACCGGTCGTTGGAGATGTTCATCAGCTTCCACAGGTCACGGACGCCCCGCTCGCCGTCCACGATGCGGTCCACGAAGGCCTGGGGGGTCATGCCGGCCTCCTCCGCCTTGGTCTCGATCTTCTGGCCGTGCTCGTCGGTGCCGGTGAGGAACATCACGTCATAGCCCTGCAAACGCTTGTAGCGGGCGATGGCGTCGGTGGCCACGGTGCAGTAGCTGTGGCCGATGTGCAGCTTGTCCGACGGATAGTAAATGGGCGTTGTGATATAAAACGTCTTCTTTTCCATGAGTCCTTTATCTCCTTTTCCGCCGCCCCGAATGGAAGGGCGGCTTAAAAATACTGCTCGGTATCTTATCCATTTTAGAGCACGCGCTCTGCTTTGTCAATGTATTCACCAGTCAGGCGGCAAAAAACCGCCCACTTTTTGCGCAAAAACCCATTTACAGACGAAGAAAGATTTTGTATAATGTGAGTCAGCGATTTACGCGGCGCTGCGGACGGCGCCGGAAGGAACAAATACGCTTAGGAGGAAAACATACCATGTCCTACAGAATTCTCGTCATCAATCCCGGCTCCACCTCCACCAAGATCGGTGTGTACGAGGACGAGCAGCTGCTTTTTGACAAGACCCTGCGCCACAGTGCGGAGGATATTGCCCAGTTCAACACCATCCCCGCCCAGAAGGACTGGCGCCGCGATCTGGTGATGCGGGCGCTGCGCGAGCAGGGCTTCGATGCCCGCACCCTGTCCGCCGTCAGCGGCCGCGGCGGCCTGCTGCGTCCCATCCGTGGCGGCACCTATACCGTCAACGACAACCTGGTCACGGACTGCACCATCGGCGTCCAGGGCCAGCACGCCTCCAACCTGGGCGGCCTCATCGCCCGCGAGATCGGCGATGAGCTGGGCATCCCCTCCTACATCGTGGACCCCGTGGTGGTGGATGAGCTGGCCGATGTGGCCCGCTACGCCGGCCACCCCCTGTTCCAGCGCGTCAGCATCTTCCACGCCCTGAACCAGAAGGCCGTGGCCAAGCGCTTTGCCAAGGAGCAGGGCAAGAAGTACGAGGATTTGAACCTCATCGTCTGCCACATGGGCGGCGGCTGCTCCATCGGCGCCCACGTCAAGGGCAGCGTGGTGGACACCCAGAACGCGCTGGACGGCGAAGGTCCCTTCTCTCCCGAGCGCTCCGGCAGCCTGCCCACCGGCCAGCTGGTGAAGCTGTGCTGCTCCGGTAAGTACACCGAGGCCGAGCTGCACCGCATGCTGTCCGGCCGCGGCGGTCTGGTGGCCTACACCGGCTCCAACGACATGCGCTATCTGCTGGCCCAGGCCGAGCATGACAAGAAGATCGCCGGCGTGGTGGATGCGTTCCACTACCAGATCGGCAAGGAGATCGGCGCCATGGCCGCCGTCATGCACGGCAAGGTGGACCAGATCATCCTCACCGGCGGCATCGCCTACGGCAAGGAGACGGTGGATGCCATCTCCGAGATGGTCAGCTGGATCGCTCCCATCACCGTGTATCCCGGCGAGGACGAGCTGCTGGCGCTGGCCCAGGGTGCGCTGCGCGTGCTGCGCGGCGAGGAGAAGGCCCAGGAGTACCGCCGTCCCCGTCCCGAGAACAACTGAGCATAAAACACAAAAGAGGCCGTCCGGCACATGCCGGACGGCCTCTTTTCAGTTTGCGCCTCATTGTGCCGGAGTTGTCTGCCCCCGGAGCCGCTCAGCGCAGCGCGCCGATGATGCTCTGGTATTTGTTGATGTCCGAGCTGCCGTTCCACGTCATGAAGCCGCCGGTGCAGCCAGTGTCCCGCAGGGCCTTCACCTCCGCCGCCACCTCTGCCTCGCCGTAGGTATTGTACGGCTCCCACAGGGCGTTGTACGCCTGGATCCAGGTGCGCACCGCGCCGGGCGAGGCCGTCTCCGTCTGACGCTCCGCCGCCGCCGCACCGAACATGTGCACCGTGTCGTAGGGGTGCTCCCAGGGCTTGTAATCGCCTCTGGCGCTGTAATGGTCGGGGTAGGGCATGCCGGAGATGGCGTCCACCGCCGCGCTGATGGCCGGCCAGTACTGGCCGCAGGCGGTGACGTAGGGGTTGGCGCACTCGCCGAACACATCGCCGGACAGATAGTACCCGGCACTGTGGAGCCGCTCCGCCGCGTACAGCAGGAAACGCTGCACCGCCTGGGCCTTGCTCTCGCCGTAGGTGTTGCGGTAGTCGATGGTGCCGGCCTTCTCGTAGTTATAGGCCCCGTCGGGGAAGCGAATATAGTCGAACTGGATCTCGTTGAAGCCCAGCGCCGCCGCCTCCAGCGCCAGATCCACCTTGTACTGCCACACCGTGCGGTCATAGGCGCTGGGCCAGTACATATGGCTGATCTGCAGGGGCGTGCCGTTCAGGTCGCAGATGACCTGCTCCGGGTGGTCCGCCGCCAGATGGGCGTCGTTGAACACGGTGATGCGGCCGATAAGGTAGTATCCCGCGTCCTTCAGCTTCTGGACGTTGGCCCGGAAGCCCTCCATGGTGTCCATGGCCGCCGCGTAGGCCGACGGGCTGTACTGCTGCATCACCGGCGAGGCATAGGACACGGCGGTGCCGTCCACGATGTCCACCACGAAGGCGTTGACGCCGCTGCCCTCCGCCACCCGGAGGTAGCTGTCGGCGTACTGGACGGCCGAGCCGTTGAGATACAGCGCCCGCACCTCGTCAGGCATGTCGTTGCCGGCAATGGGGCCCTTCTCCACGGGGTAGTAGTCCAGCCCCGCCGCGTCGCCGCCGCCCCAGCTGTCGCCCCGGGAGGCGTGGAGCTGGTACAGCGCCTCGTCGTACTGGGCCAGCGCTTCCTCCTCCGTCATGCGGACGTTGGCAGCGGCGATATAGCCCTCGCCCCGGTCACAGGAGACGCGCCAGCGCAGCACCGCGCCGTCCCCGTCCAGCCCGTCGAAGCCGGTGACGGTCAGGGCCATGCCCTTTTCCACGGCGCAGCCGGGGACAGCCCCTGTCTCATCCAGCAGACTCATGCCCCGCAGGGCGTACACCGTGTCTACCTGCACCGCATCCTCATAGCGCTGGGCCAGATGCTGCTTTTCCAGCAGGACATACGTCTCACCGTTGACCACGCGGACGTAGGCGCTGTCGCTGTCCATATCCTCCAGCACATAATGCACCTCCGCGCCCCGGGTCAGGGAACCCAGCACGGCCCCCTCCTCGTCATATACAAGAACGGACTCCTCTGAGGACGCCGCGTAGCCCACCGCCGTCTCCGGCGCCGGGGGCGGCAGCTGCTGGCGGTAGATGTACACGCCCAGGCAGGCCAGTCCCGCCAGACACAGCAGGACGATGACGATGCCCGCCGCGCTGCCCTTTCTGCCGGCTCTCTCTTTCGTTGACATAAGCGTAGCTCTCCTTGTGCTTTTTGATCTCGTGCAGGTCATTATACGATATTTCTCCCCGCATTTCTACCCAAATATTGTGGTGGCGCTGACAAATTTTTCATATTTTTTGTGTTTCTCCCGCTTTTCAGGTAGACAACGACAAAAACCGATGGTATACTGTCAATGATTATTGTTATGTAAATCAGCCGGTGCTTCTGCACCGCTCTACCGATTCTTTTACAAAGGCAGGGTGTATGCGATGAAATGGATGAAACAAGGCGCTGCTGCGGTGCTGGCCGCCGCGGTGACGCTGAGCCTGCTGGCCACCGCGCTGATGGCCGCCAGCAAAAACTGGCTGGACGCGGAGCTGGGCGACCTGAGCCAGTACTATGAAACGGGCAACAACGCCGACCCCGGCTACTACTCCACGGTGGAGGGCGACCTGGGCGGCACGTCCTACGGCATCTACATGTTCGCCAGCAACGCCGGCACGCCGCTGAGCTTCGTCCAGTGGCTGCAGGAGTTCAAGTCCGGCTCCATCTACCGCTATATGGGCGACAGGCTGTACGATGCCTACGCCTACAACGTCAAGGGACAGTACGCCCCCGGCTACGGCAGCAACTTCAACGCCACCTGGCGCAGCATCGGCGACGACTATCCGGAGGAGTTCACCCAGGCCCAGAAGGACTACTGGGAGACCCACGCCTATGCGGACCTGCTGAACAACCTGAAGGCCGCCGTCCCCAGCTTTGACCTGAACGATTACTCCATGGCGCTGCGCAACGTGCTGTGGAGCCGCAGCGTGCACCACGGCGCCGGCGTGATCCGCGGTGCCAACAGCAGCGACGGCCGCAGCGGCGCCACCGGCGTGGTGCTCCGCGCCTTCGACAAGCTGGGCGGCTTCCAGAACCAGAGCGAGGCCCAGCTGATCCAGGCCATCTACGACGAGTGCAGCCGCCTGAGCACCGCGCCCGAGGCGGACACGAAGAAGCGCATGTCCGGCGATACCGCCGAAAAATACGGCGTGGACGGCGAGTCCATGGCCTATTTCAGCGGCAATTCCGGCGACGTGCAGCTCAGTGTCTCCCGCCGCCTGCACGTCAACGAGCCGGCGGACGCGCTGGTGATGCTGTACGCCAACTCCGAAGCCCCTCTGGCTGACGGCGACTACCGCATCTCCCCCCACGGCGCCACCGATCAGGCGCTGGCCGCCAACCTGTCCGGTCTGGTCAAGACCGCCGACGCCGCAGCGGTCCAGCTGACCTATTACGCCAGCGGCTACTACACCCTGAGCATCGGCGGCAAGCGTCTGGCCGACGCCAACGGCAAGGTGACGCTTGCCTCCCCCACCTCCGGCAACGACCAGATGTGGCAGCTGGTGGGCGACGGCACCTATTACCTGAAGAACCGCGGCACAGGCCGCATGCTGGCGCTGGGCACCAAGTCCGTGACCACCACATCGGACAGCAGCGCCGCCACCGGACTCCAGTTCTCCGCCATCGGCAGCACCTGGAACACGGAGGGCATGTTCTACCCCAGCAGCGAGGACTTCACCACCCAGCTGGTATCCGGCAAGTCCTCCTATCCCATGCGCGGTGTGGTCACCAGCAGTATGCCCATCTCCAGCATCATGGTGAAGGTGGTCTCTTCCAACGGCAGCACCGGCTTCACCGCCTCCAGCAGCATCAAGGGCACCGCGTATTACTACGACCTGTGGAATCTGGACAGCGCCTGCGCCTTCAGTAAGCTCAGCGCCGGCCAGTACACCATGACCATCACCGGCACCAACGCGGCCGGCACGGTGACACTGGCGGAGAGCCGCTTCACCGTGGATGTCAACACCAACCCCGATCCCGGCGGCCTCACCGATGAGGAATACATCGTGGCCTTCCAGGTGGGTGAAACGGTGATCGAGAGCCGCGTGTATAACCTGACCGACACCTACGGCGAACTGCCCGCCGTGGAGGAGGCCGGTTTCCAGGGCTGGTTCCGCGGGGACGGCACGGAGGTCTCTCCCAACTCCCCGGTGGCCGCCTCCAACCACACGCTGTACGCCAAGTTCGGCGATCTCCACACCGTCACCTTTAAGGTGGACGACACCGTGGTGCGCACGTTCAAGCTGTCCAAGGGCGACCTTGTCACCGCGCCGCCCAACCCTGTCAAGGCGGCGGACAGCACATATACCTACAGCTTCAAGCAGTGGGTGGACCAGAACGGTGAGACCTTTACCGCCGGCGCCACCTATATGGGCCGCACCGACATCACCTACACCGCCCAGTTCACCAAAACCGCCAACTCCGGCGGCAATGGCAATGGCGGCAATGGCGGCGGCACCGACCCCGGCACGCCCGCCGGCGCCTTCCTGACCGGCATCGCCCCCGAGACCTCCGTCAAGGCCCTGAACACCTCCGGCTACACCGTGTATGACGGCAAGACCGAGGTCACCTCCGGCTATGTGGGCACGGGCATGACCGCTGTCAGCGACAGCACCAGACTGACCATCGTGGTCACCGGCGATGTCACCGGTGACGGACGCATCACCATCACCGACGTGGTGAAGCTGCAGAATTACGCCGCAGGCGCCGGCGATCTGGACGAAGCCGCCATGAAGGCTGCCGACATCAACGGCGACGGGCGCATCACCATCACCGACGTGGTGCAGGCCGCCCAGGTCACCGTGGGGCAGCGCACCATCTGAGTGGGAGGTAACGCATGAAAAACAGACTCCTTCGCACCGCGCTGTCCCTGACAGCCGCCATCCTGCTGGTACTGACCCTCCTGCCCCGGCAGGCCTACGCCGCCGGTGCCTCGCTCTCCGGCAGCAGCAGTGTGCAGGCCGGCAATTCCGTGACGCTGACCCTGTCCGTGGACAGCAAGATCTACGGCCTGACGGCGGATCTCAACTGCGGCAGCAACCTGACCTTTACCAACTACACCTGCTCCGTCAGCGGCTGGAGCATTCTGGTGAACCAGAACCACTTCAGCGTCTACGGCACGTCCAGCGCCAGCGGCGCCGTCATCACCGTCACGCTGAAGGTGGCCTCCGGCACAGCGGCCGACACGGCGCTCAGCGCCAGCTTTGACAACATCGTGGCCTCCGACGGCGACAGCGATATCGACGTCGGCTCGGCCTCCTGGTCGGGCAAGGTGGCCGGCGCACCCAGCGACAACTGCTCCCTGTCCGCCATCATTGCCGGCAACTTCACGCTGAACCCGGCGTTCTCCGCCAACACCACATACTACACCGCCAAGGTGCCGTACAGCGTGGAAAAGCTGAACCTAGACTACAACCGTGCCGACAAGACCCAGACCGTCTCCATCAGCGGCACCCAGCTGGCTGTGGGGCTCAACACCGTGACCCTGAAGGTCACTGCCGCCAGCGGCGCCACCCGCACCTACACCATCGAGGTCACGCGGGAACAGGACCCCAACTATAAGCCCTCCTCCGACGCCACGCTGTCCCAGCTGGGCATCGAGGGCGCGGCTCTCAGCCCCGCCTTCAGCAGCAGCGTCACGGATTACATCGCCTACGTCCCCTTTGAGACGAAGCAGGTGACGCTCTCCGCCGCCGCCAATGACAGCAAGGCCAGCGGCATCAGCGGCACCGGCGACATCGCCATCGACAAGGAGGGCGACAACCTGGTGACCGTCACCTGCACCGCCGAGGACAAGACCACCAAGGCGGAGTACACCATCCATGTGGTGCGCATGCCCCAGTACACCGGCACGGTGCCCGCCGTCACCATTCCGGAGCCGGACCCCGAGCCGGAGCCTGAACCGGAGCCGGAGGTCCCCATGCTTGAGATCCCCCTGAACGTCAAGCTGCCCCTGCTGGGCGAGGTCCGCACCTCGGTGGCCATCATCGGCGGCATGGTGCTGGTGGCCGGCCTGCTGTTCCTGCTGGGCCTGTTTATCGGCCGCAGCACCGGCGGCAGTGACGGCTCTGACGGGCCTGACGATCCCCCTGACCGGGATGACCGCCGCCCCCGCCGCGACCGCGGACACGACCGCGACCGCCGGGAGGAGCACCGCCCCGCCCCGTCACAGGAGCGTTCCCGCCCCCTGCCCCGCATCGTGCCCCGTGAGCCGGCACCGGTAAAGAAGGCCGCGCCCCCGGCCCGGAACTGGGCGGATTTCGACATTCCGCTGGACGATGACGAGCCTGCGGCGCCTCCCGCGCCCAAGGCCGCGCCCCAGCAGACCGCCGCTCCCGTCCGCGATGTGGTGGAGGAAACGGTGGACCGGACGCTGGCTGACCCGCCCGCGCCCAAGGACGAAGCGGATGTCCGCACCATGTCTCTGGAGGATCTGCTGAAGGATATCCACGATATGTAACAAAAAGACAGCTCCCTGCTGCGCAGCAGGGAGCTGTCTTTTTGTGTTTTCATTGTTTTTCCGCCCGCAGCGCCGCCGCAGCCGCACGGGCGGCGGCCGCCGCGTCCTCGGTGTACACGTCCGCGCCGATCTCATCGCAGAAGCTCTGGCTGATGGGCGCGCCGCCCACGAAGATCTTCACCCGGTGGCGGATGCCCTTCTCCTCTGCCAGACGCACCACATCCCGCATCTCCTGCATGGTGGTGGTCAGCAGGGACGAGCAGGCGATGACGCCGCAGTTCTGTTCCAGCGCCGTCTCCACAAACTGCTCCGGCGATACATCCACACCCAGATCCACCACCTCGATGCCGCTGCCCTCCATCATGATCTTCACCAGATTCTTACCGATGTCGTGCATGTCGCCCCGCACCGTACCGATGCAGGCCCGGCCCAGCTTTTCGCCGCTGCCGCCGGCCATCAGGGGCTTCAGCTCAGCCAGCGCCGCCTGCATGCACCGGGCGGCCATCAGCATCTCCGGCACAAATACCCGGCTGGCGGAGAAATCCTCGCCCAGCTGGTCCATGCCCCGCACCAGCCCGCCGGACAGGATCTCCTGGGGCGTCAGGCCCTGAGCCAATGCCTCCTGACACAGAGTCAGCACCTTCTTCCGCTGCCCCCGCTGCAGGGCGGCGGCCAGCTGCGCCAGCACGCCCTCCCCGGCATCCGCCGTTCCCTCCGCCGCCGCACCGCCTGCCGTGCCCTCCAGCACACGCCGGGGCACCGGCGGCACATCGAACCGCGGCAGATGCAGTCTGGCGTTGTAGGCGTCGATGGCCTCGTCGATATAGGTGTCCACATGGGGATATACCGCCCCCGGCAGGCCGTAGGTGATGGAGGGAATGAAATGCCCCAGCGGACAGCAGTCCGCCAGCACCCGGTCCGCGTAGGCCCGTATCTCCTCCGGTGAGGCGTCCGCCCGGTCGATGGCCGCGCCCATGCCGCCCATCAGCACCAGCTTTCCCTTCAGGTGCCGCTGCAGGGCGGGAATATCGTTCTCCGGCAGCACGCCCTGCCACACCTGGATGCCGATCTCCGCCATGTCGTCCACGATGGGCGCCAGATAGGAGTCGGCGTGGTGGATGGCGATGCAGCCCCGCGAACGGATGTATCCGTAGAACCGGCGGTACGGCTCCTTGAAAAATTCCCGCCACATCTCCGGCTTCATGAACAGGGCATCCTTGGTGCCCCAGTCGTCGTGGGAAAAGATGACATCCGGCTGCAGGCCGTCGATGAGCAGCTTCACATAGCCCAGCCGGTACTCCGTGATGTACTCGATCAGCTCGTGCATCTCCTGCGGATGCTCATAGAGGTTGGTCAGCGTGTCCTCAAAGCCCATGAGGAAGTGGCACTGCTCGAAGATGCCGGTGCCCATGAACCCCGCCAGCAGCTTTTCTTCACCGCAGGCGGCCCGGGCCTGCTCCCGGCAGGCCGCCCACCCCTCGGTGCAGTTGGCCGCCAGATCCGGGGCGTGTACCGTCTCCCGCCACCGGGTCACGTCCGGACACACCGCCAGACCGTCCCCCGTCACCGGCATGGGGCCGGGCGCGTCCTCCGGAAAGCTGATGGTGGTGCCCCAGCGGTCCACGCTGACGGTGCCCCGTTTCCGGTTGCCCCGCAGGTATGTGTTGGCCGGGTCGTTCAGACACATATGCAGCGCCTCATACTGCCGCAGCTGCCGCTCCGGCTGGCCGTCCGGCTTCAAAAGCTCCAGAAAATTCTCCTTTGCTGTCATCATGGCACGCTCACCTCACAAAGACTCTTGACAAAGCAGCCCTGTCCTGCTTAAAGTAGTGGTAACATTATAAAAATCCCGCACTTTTCTGTCAAGTGCGGTCCGACCCTTTTATCACGGAGGTATGGCTATGGAGCTTCGTTTTCCCCTCATTCTGGACGGTGCCACCGGCACCGAACTGCAAAAGCGCGGCTACTCCGGCGACGTCGGTGCCGAGCAGTGGACGCTGGCCCACCCGGACGCTATCCGGGCCATTCAGCGGGACTATGTGGCCGCCGGCAGTCAGGTGCTGTACACCCCCACCTTCGGCGGCAACGCCGTGAAGCTGGCGGAGCACGGTGTGACGGAGGATGTCGCCGGCTATAATCGCCGTCTGGCTGCCCTGTCCCGGGAGGCCGCCGGCGGCAAGGCGCTGCTGGCCGGTGACCTGGCCCCCACCGGCCTGTTTCTCTCCCCGCTGGGCAGCGCCTCCTTCGATGATCTGGTGGACGCCTACGCCCGGCAGGTGGCCGGTTTGGAGGAGGCCGGCGTCGATCTCTATGTCATTGAGACGATGATGACTCTGTCTGACGCCCGTGCCGCTGTACTGGCCGTCCGGGCTGTCACCGACAAGCCCGTTTTCGTCACGTTCACCTGCGACCAGAATGGCCGCAGCATCTCCGGCACCGATGTCACCGCCGCCCTCACCGTCCTACAGGGCATGGGCATCGACGCCTTCGGCCTGAACTGCTCCGCCGGACCGGAGCAGATGCTGCCCCAGCTCCGCCGCCTGCGGGAATATGCCCGTGTCCCCCTGATCGCCAAGCCCAACGCGGGCATGCCTGTCATCGTGGCCGGCACGGCGGTGTACGACTGCCCGCCGGAGCAGTTCGTCTCACTGGTGACGGACATGCTGGCCTGCGGTGTCATGATCTTCGGCGGCTGCTGCGGCACCACCGCCGCCCATATCGCCGCGCTGCGCGGTGCGCTGGACGGCGCGTCCGTGACACCTCCCGCGCCGCAGCACACCGAATTGCTGCCCGCCGCCACGGAAAAGCTGCCTTGTTATCTGCCCGCCGACGCGGGCCACGGCCCCATCCTGTCCGTCACCCCCGACCTGGAAGATACCCTCGCCGCCGCGCTGGAGGAGGACTTCCCCATGGTCGCACTGCACCTGACCTCCCCGGAGGACACAGCGGCGCTGGCGGAATGTCAGTATATGCTGACAAAGCCCCTGTGCCTGGTCTGCGACGATGCGGCGGTGCTGGAACAGGCGCTGCGGAGCTATCAGGGCCGCGCCCTGTACGAAGGTGCGCTGCCCGAGTCCGTCCTCCTGCCCCTGTCCGCCAGATACGGCCTGCTGTTCTGAATAAGAAAAAAGCGGAGCCGCTTCCCTTGGAAGCGGCTCCGCTTTTTTCTTATTCCACAGGCTTCAGCCGGAAGGTGTACACGCCCTCGGCGCACACAGTACCCTCCGCATCCTCCACCCACGCCCGGATGACGGCGATGCTGCGCCCCATGCGCACCGCCTCCGCGCGGGAGGTCAGGCGCGCGCCCCGGGCCGGTGCCAGGAACCGCACCTCACAGTTGATGGTGCGGCACATGCTGCCCCGGGTGCAGGCCGCCGAGCCGGCCACCTGATCCATCATGGTGCAGTACACGCCGCCATGGACGATGCCCATGGGGTTCCGGTGCCGCTCCTCCAGCTGCAATTCCCCTCTGGCCCAGCCGTCGCCCAGCTCCGCCAGATGCATGCCGCCGGTAACGGCATAGGTGCCCTCCATATTGGCCCGCTCCTTCAGCGCTGCGTGCCATGCCTGTTTCTGCTGCTCTGTCATGGTTCATTTCCTTCCGTTAAAAGCGTCATCTCGCCCAGCACCACGAACCGGTAGTTGTCCGCCTCGTAGGAGCAGGTACACATACCCACGATGCGCCCCGTAGGGATTCCCCGCCCGGCGTTGAACGTGGACTGGCTGATGAAGCGGGACAGGTCCGCGTCGCTGAACGATGTGTTGAACACCTCATGCACCCCCGGCACGATGAGTCCCGCAAACAAATCCACCCGGTACGTTCCCTCGTTGGTGTACAGATAGAAGAACGGGTGGGCGTCGTAGTACCACTGCTGCTTGTACCCGGAGATGGAGGCGAACATGGTGCCGTCGGCCATGTGGTGGCCGTAGAGCATGTTGCTCTGGGACGTAAAGTCCCGGTTGGCCCGGGCGTCCAGGAAGATGGTGCCGTAGGCGCTGTAATTGCCATACAGGTCGTGGTGCAGGTAGTAATCGTTGTCGCCGTCATAGGCGATGGGATAGCTGATGGGCGTGCCCGGGCTGTACACATACCCGATGATGTCGTTGTAGTGGGACTGCCACCAGCCCAGGTCGATCTCCGCCGGCGGCGTCAGGTGCATGGATGCCTCCGCCGTCTCGGCGATGTCGGCACGCAGCTGCTCCATCGC
>ENA-OPAV01000749-OPAV01000749.1-human-gut-metagenome-genome-assembly--contig:-NODE-749-length-25038-cov-2.417564_pt1 | contig 25038 bp, 19 predicted proteins | sample MGYA00241056_ERZ501428 | MGnify/ENA primary metagenome ERZ501428 (study PRJEB25962, sample SAMEA2042621) | human gut metagenome | biome: human gut; feature: human-associated habitat; material: faeces... | reverse complement strand
AAATACTTAAAAATATTATCAAAGCAATATCCAAGTATATCAAAAGCGAGTACAGAAATTATAAATTTAGAAGATGAAGAGGCAAAGGAAGATTTTGCAGACCAGATAGGAATTTCACTTAAAATTGCAAAGAGAGGAATACCAAAAAGTAAGGTTAGTTAATGACGATCATTCAGTAAGAATTGAATGGTCGTTTTTTTATTTAATAAAGCGGACAGATTTGTCCGGTTGCTAATTTAAAAAGTACATAGGTGTCCTGATGAGTTTTTTTGAAACTGATAAGATAGGAACATCAAGAGAAAGGAGGCAATACAACTTGAGCCGAGAAGAATATCTGGAATTTATCACACATCAGCCCTATGACGCAATGGGAGATTTTAGTTTCCTTTTGGATGAACAGTCTGATAAAGCTGAAAACACTACAGTAGAAAATGAAAACATGAACGCTGATTAATCTGCGTACAGGGAGTATTCCTGTATGATTGATTGATACATAAAGCAGCAAGGAGAGGCTTCGCAAGTCGCTCGGTATAAAAAAAACCGGGCAGATCGGAGTCTTTTTTTGCTGCTTTTTTTGTCTGCTGACAGCCCGGAGCCGAAAGGCAGAAAGGCGGTTGTCATGCTGACACTTAGAAAACTGAAAGAAATGGTGGAATCTCCAAAGAAAGGCGAAAAGAAACCGAGTTGTAAAAGTTTACGGGAGGGGAAATGCCCAGTTGTTGCTCAGAAGATTATTAAGAACGAGGTAGGCATAGTCACTATCACTGTTTACAAGAACGGATATGTGGTTTATCAGGCACAGAACCGGGTAACGGTATTTCCTATCGAAGATATTTCAGGTTATCGCTATTCTTCTGTGGCTGGAAATGGATATGGATGTGATCTGACGGAATCTTACTTTGAAGAGGCTGAATGGTATCTGCGTTTTGTTCTTCGAGGAGAAGATCGTCTGAGCATCAATCTGGATAGCTGTAATCAGAAACGTTGTATTTCCTTATCTTCTGCTATGGAAGAAATGCAGCTTGGAGAGAGTGTAGCACCGGACATGGAGGAAATGATTGTTCAGCAGATGATGACAGAAAACATGATGGACATGCTGACGGATAAGCAGAAGGAACTTATTTATGCCCTTTATTTTGAGAAACAGACTTATCAGGAATATGCCGATATTCATGGAATCAGTTCAGCAGCAGTCAACAACATGAGAAATAAGGCAGTTACCAAGCTGAGAGCGAGTTTAGAAGAACTCTCAGAAAGTAATGAGAAAAAGAAACTGAGAAAAAAATAAAAAAGTTTGCAACAGGGGGTTGGTAAACGCCCCCTGCCGAGCTTTATAGGTGAAGGGTTAATTCTTCAGAAAGAAAAAGCCCTGACTTGTACCTTGACAATTTCATACCAGCAGCAAGAGGATACCCGGAATTTTTCAGCTACGCATTCTTGCGGCGGAATCCGGTGAAAACGTGAGGGGATACAGATGGGAGGCACCCTTTGCAGGAAAGATTACGAATTACCTCTTGCGGCTTAAATGCTTGATCCTTATTAAAACTGTTATTTCCATTTTTTATGGAGATGACAGCAGATACCATGTGGCGGTGCTTCGCTTAGTGCAGGTGCCGCCATATGCATGTGCTGTTATCTTTTCAAAAATGTACAGGTATCAGTAACAAAAACATCGGGAGGTGGTTCCAATGATTGAATAGTGCAGGTATAGACCTGCTGAAAAGAGAAACAATGATAAGTGAAGAAAGAGAGGATTAAGTCAAAATGAAAATGAAGTTCAAAAGATTCTTATCAGGAGTCATGGCAGTTGCCACGTTAGCGTCTGTAATCGTTCAGCCAGTAGCTGTTTCTGCATCGGAATTAGAACCGGAAGAAATACCGTTTGAGCAGCAGTATCCGGAATTAAAAGAGGTACAGGATTCGCTTGATCCAGATGAAATTGTAGCAGCAAATGACATTGAACTTGCCTATGGACAGGAATTTGAAGTGGAAGTAGATCTGTCCGGTATTGACGGAGTGGATGAGAGTAAAATAAAAATCATGTTCCATGAAGCAAAAAATGAATCCGGAGCTGATTTCGATACACATACACCGGACACCTACAAGGCAGTATATGCGGTAGAGCCGGTAAGTGGTCATCCATCTTACAGAATCAGCAGAAATATCACTGTAAAAGAACCTGAAACAGAAATGCAATCAGAGAGTTCTTCTGAAATTACAGTGGACGATGATAGTGGCACTGGAGATACAGAGCAGAGTGATGACGATTCAGAGTCGCACCGGGAAAACACAGTTGATACGAAAACTGAACTTACGGTGTCTGAAGTGCTAGAACAGGCAGAGACAAATGGAATTGATCTGTATGCAATGGATGCAGGAGAAACCGTAACCTTTATGGCTTCTGCAGGAAATGCAAGAAGTTCACAGCAGGTTTCTGTTACAAGGGGAACCATGTATCGTTACGCAGATTATGGATATGGTAGTTACCTTACTTATCAGTATACTGTGAAATTTGGTAATGTATCTGCCACAGCATACTGTGTACAGCCATCAAAGCCAGGACCAGGAAGTGGAACTTATACAATTAATAAGGTGGGAGATGGAAAAGCACTTGCTAAGGTATGTTATTATGGCACAAAAGCTTCTGGAGATGATGGATTTTTCACAGAAGAGAATGGATACGGCAATTTAAGTGCCGGAGCCAGATTTATTCTGGTACACCTTGCAGCATCTTATGCAAATGGTAGTGGAGACGCTTTTTCAGGTGCAAACAGCACTGCACAGAATCTTGCAAAGAAACTTTATAATTATTGCGTTTCTCAACCGGATATTCCATCAGTGGCAATGTCTTTTTCAGATGCAAACGTAAAAGCCTATGTAGAGGGTAACAGTCAGAGAACAAAGGATATAACATTTAAGGCAGATGCATTACAGACAATTACTATGAAACTCCCTGCAGGTGTAAAACTTCATAACCTGTCAACAGGAAAAACAAGCAAAGCTGGAGCAAATGTTGAAATCTGCGGTGGTACGAAGTTTTATCTATCAGCACCACTGACACAGGTAAGTGATGTGGAAGAGAGTTGGTCTACAACAATGAAAGGAAGCATTACTAAAGATTATTCAGCTTATAAGATTTCTACAGGATCTGGAAATCAGGATCTGGCATTGGTGTTTGGTGAAGGCGTGGATGATGAAAAATACGTGGATTTTAAAGTATCCTGGATTGAACTTGCAACTGTAGAAGTTATGAAGAAAGATTCAGCAGCAGATGTAAACCTTGCAGGAGCCGTATTTGGTATTTACAGTGATGCAGATTGCAAAAATCTGATTACTACAATGCCGGAAACAGACAGCAATGGCAAATCTTCTGCAACGATTGTAAAAACACAGGATACGGTATATCTGAAAGAAATCACAGCACCGAAAGGTTATGTGGTAAATACAACCGCTTACAATGTGAAGCTGGTAGCAAGTAAGACCACGACAACAACGGTACCGGATAAAGAGCAGCTTGGCGAACTGACTGTATATAAAGAAGGACAGGTTCTTGCAGGGGCAGATGTCAGCGAGAATGGTACAGTATTCCAGTATGAAAACAGACGTCAGAAAGGTGCTGTTTATAATGTATATGCAGGAGAAGATATTATCTCTGCCTATGGTGCGAAGATTTACAGCAAAGGCGATCTTGTGAAAGAAAACCTTTCGACAGACGAAAACGGTGCTTGTATCCTGAAAAATCTGCATCTTGGAACTTATGTTGTCAAAGAAATGCAGGCACCGGAGAACTTTTATAATGCTGGAGAGGAAAAGACAGTTACACTTTCCTATGCTGGACAGAATGTGGAAGTAGTCTTTTCTGATGTGACATTCACAAATGACAGACAGAAGGCAGATGTGAGTGTTGTAAAGAAAGACAAGGATACCGAAAATCCGTTATCTGGAGGTGTGTTTGCCCTTTATGTTGCCAGTGACATTACAAATGTGGATGGTACTGTAGTTGTAAAGAAAGGCACACTGATTGAAAAGGCAACAACCGGAGCAGATGGAAAAGCGGCATTTAACGCAGATCTTCCGATTGGATTTTCTTATGTAGTCAAAGAGGAACAGGCACCACAGGGATATTTGAGAAATTCTAAAGATGTTTATACATTTAAGTTCTCATATACCAGTGACAGCGAGCCGAAAGTTTCATTCACTCATACATTTGTAAATGAGAGAGTCAAAGCAAAGATTTCTCTGGAAAAGAGAGATGCGGAAACAAAACAGGCGGTTGCACAGGGAGATGCGACACTGGAAAAAGCAGTTTATGGACTGTACGCTCGTAATGATATTGTTCATCCGGACGGTATTACCGGTGTGATCTATAAAGCCGGGGAGCAGGTTGCTACTCTTACAACAGATAAGAATGGACAGGCTTCTGTGGACGGATTATACCTTGGAGATTACTATGTGAAAGAGATTAGTCCGTCAGTGGGTTATCTGGCAGACGAAACAGAACATGATCTGGTCTGCAATTATGAAGGCGATCTGGTAGCAGAGGTTAAACGTGACTGCACTTCACTGGAGCAGGTAATGAAACAGCCATTCCAGATTATTAAAGTTGCCAATAATGGTAAAACAGACGCTGATTTGTTAAAAGGTGCCGGATTTACGGCATATCTGGAATCTTCCCTGACAAAGAAAGCAGACGGAAACTATGAGTTTGCTTCTGCAACACCAGTTGTGATTGGGGAAAATGGTGCAACAGAAATGTTCACAGACGAAAAGGGTTATGCTTGCAGTATCGCACTTCCATATGGAACTTATATTGTGCGTGAAACTACAACTCCTCACAATTATACTCCGGTAGATGATTTTACAGTGCGTATCACAGAGAATAATCCGAACCAGCCACAGACGTGGAGAGTACTTCTGGATGATGAGTTTGAAGCAAAGCTGAAAATCATCAAACAGGATGATGAAACTAAGAAACCAGTATTACAGAAAAATACAGAGTTTAAGATTTATGACCTGGATCATAAGAAGTATGTGGAGCAGGTTACAACCTATCCGACAACGGTTAAGCACAAATCTTATTTTACAGATGAGCAGGGATATTTGATTCTTCCGCAGAATCTGAAAATCGGAAATTACCGTATTGAGGAAGTGAATGCCCCGTTCGGTTACACATTGAATAAAAATTATTATGAGGTAACAGTTGATTCTAATACTGCATATCAGATGGATGGAACTTCCGGGGATGTGATTATTGAAGCAATTTATGAGAACCATCCAGTTAAGGGAGAACTGACTATCGTGAAAAAGGGCGAAGTTCTGGACGGATTCAAGGATGATTTTACATATCAGACAGAAAATCTGGAAGGAGCAGAGTTTGCCATTTATGCTGCGGAGGATATTTATACCGCTGATTTCCAGAAAGATGACAATGGAAACCGTATTCTGGAATATGCAGCCGGAACACTTGTAAAAACTGTTACAACCGATAAAGAGGGAAAAGCGGTCCTGAAGAATCTTCCACTTGGAAGTTATAAGATTGTGGAAACGTCTGCGCCAACAGGATTTGTTTTAAACAGCGAAGCACAGACAGTCACTTTTACTTACAAAGATCAGGAAACACCTGTCATTGAGCAGACAGCTACTTTTGAGAATGAACGCCAGAAGGTAGAAATTTCGGTGGAAAAACAGGATGCTGATACAGAAAAAGCAGTTGCAGGGGCAGAATTTGGACTTTATGCGAAGAATGATATGGAAGCTCATGGAACTGTGATTGTGAAAGCAGACACACTTCTTGGAAAAGCTGTTTCCGGAGAAGATGGAAAAGCTGTATTTACACAGGATCTGCCATTTGGAGAGTATTATATCAAAGAACTGGCAGCGCCGAATGGCTATGTATCTTCAGATGAAGTTCTGGAAGTAAAAGCAGAGTACCAGGGACAGGATGTTAAGGTCGTGCAGTTATCGTCTGTATTTAAGAATCAGCCTACAAAAGTTGTGGTTTCCAAGTCTGATCTGACTACTGGCGTGGAATTATCTGGTGCTACTCTTACGGTACTGGACAAAGATGGCAATGTAGTTGATACATGGAAGTCTGTAAAAGGTGAGCAGCATATGATTGAACGGCTTACTGTAGGGGAAACCTATACTCTCAGGGAAGAAATGGCTCCTTATGGATACCTCAAGGCAGAAGAAATCACATTTACGATTGAAGATACCGGGGAAATCCAGAAAGTGGAAATGAAAGATGATGTGCCGGCAGGAACGATCATCATCAATAAAAATGGAGAGTTTCTGGATAAAGTAACGGCATTGGATTCTGTTGGAGGATGGATCAGCCATTTATTCCAGTATGTAACAGGCAGTCTGAAAGATGTTACCTTTGAAGTATTTGCTTTAGAGGACGTGAAATCTGCTGACGGAGAAAGTGAAGATTATTATAAAAAAGACGAACTGGTAGCAACCATTACAACGGATGATACCGGCATTGCAAAGTTATCCGGACTTCCTCTTGGCAAATATTATGTCAAAGAAAAAGCTACAGTGGATGGTTTTGTACTGGATAATGAGGCAAGAGAGATTGATCTGACATATCGTGACCAGGATACTGCAGAAGTCACTTACTCTGCTGACTGGCAGAACAACCGCCAGAAAGCGGAAGTGGAAGTTGTGAAAAAAGAGAAAGATTCTGATCGTGTACTGGAAGGTGCAGTATTTGCCCTTTGTGCTAAGAATGATATTACAGGAGCAGACGGAAAAGTTATTCTGGAAGCGGATACTGTGATTGAAGAACTGGCAACGGATAAAGACGGCAAACTGACTTTTACAGCAGATTTACCGATTGGTTTTGAGTATTATATCAAGGAAACTTCCCCGGCACCTGGATTTGCAACGACGGATGAAACACAGGAGTTTACATTTGAGTACGAAGGTGCAGAAAAGGAAAAAGTATCATACTCCTTTACTTTTGAGGATGAACCGACAGTAATCGAGATTACCAAGACTTCCCTGACAGACGGAAAAGAGCTGGAAGGTGCCAAGTTACAGGTAACGGATGAAAGCGGTAAGGTTGTAGATTCCTGGACTTCCGGCAAAGAAGCTCATATCATCAAAGAACTGGTAGTCGGACAGAAGTATACCCTGACAGAAACAAAACCGGCAGACGGTTTTGTGACAGCGGAAAGCATTACATTTACCGTTAAAGATAACGCAGAAGCACAGAAAATCGAGATGAAAGACGATGTGACCAAGGTGGAAATCTCCAAGACGGATATTTCTGGTAAAGAACTGCCGGGCGCAAAACTGACAATTCTCGACAAAGACGGTAAAACGGTAGAGAGCTGGACTTCTGAGGAAAAACCGCATTACATTGAAATGCTTCCGATCGGGGAGTATACACTTCGGGAAGAGTCTGCCCCTGAGGGCTATCTGGTAGCTGAGGACGTGAAGTTCACAGTGGAAGATACCGGAGAGATTCAGAAAGTTGTGATGAAAGATGAGGTAAAACCGGAAGAAACATCAGCACCGGAAACACCATCTACACAGGTAACAGATACACCGAAAACCGGAGATGATACACATATGCTGCTTTGGATTCTGCTTGCAGTAGCAGGTATGGCAGGTGTAGTGTCAGCGGTATGGGTGGCAAGAAAGAAGAAATAAAAATCAGTTAGTTAAGAGGGCATTTATGGACGAAAAAGATTCATAAATGCTCTCTTTCTGGTTAATACTAGGAAAAATGAAGGGAGAATGTATTATGAAACAGGTATTAATTATAGCGGTTGTAGCAATTATTGCAGCAGTTAATTTTGTGATGTATTGCTGTCTGAGAGTAGCATCACAGGAAGATCAGATATTGGAAAAACTGAGCAGGAGAAAGGAGTCAGAAAGCGATGGCGATTAGATATGCAGAGGACAAGCCGAAATCCTGTGAATATTGTTATTTCTGGAATGAAAAGAAAAAGGAATGCAGGCAGATGAGATGCTTTTATCAGCTTCCTGAAAAGCCACCTGATCCAGATCCGGCACACAGGTTTTGGGTTCCATGCAAAGGCTGTCCGTATGGAAGAAATCCCTGTATTGGCTATTGCATGGCTAAAATTCTAAAAGAGCAGAGGAAAAAACAATCTGGATAAGGATACATACATATTCCCGTATCACTACGGGGAGGAAGCAGAACAGTATACGTTCTATCGGATTCCCAAGATTCTCTTTACCAGTCCGGTATTTGGAAAACTGACCTGTGAAGCTAAGTTGTTGTATGGTCTATTGCTAGACCGGATGCAGTTATCTGTGAAGAATCGGTGGATGGATTCGGAGGGAAAAGTGTATATATATTTTTCGCAGGAGCAGATAGCAGGGCTTATGGGATGTGGAGTAAAAAAAGTCCGGTGCTTGTTAAAGGAACTGGATGACCGGAAAGGAATCGGATTGATTACGAGAGTCAGACAGGGATTGGGAAATCCCGATAGAATCTATGTAAAAAAATGCGTATCACCAGAACGGTTCAAAGAGAACTTCCAGACAGGTCAAAATGACTTCTCAGGAAAGGTACAAATGACCGATGCAGACAGGTGTAAACTGCCAGGTAATGATATAGAGGATAGTAATACTGAGAATAACGATACAGAGTATCTTTCTTTCTATTCAGATGCCAGTGAAGTGAAAAGGAAAGAAGCTGAAAGGAATGCTTATCAGCAGATTATCCTTGAACACATTGGATATGACTATATCGTAGATGATTTCAACCGGCATATGTTGGATGAGATTGTGGGGTTAATGGTAGATGTGGTGTGTTCGGAACAGGAGTTTATACGGATTGGAGGGGACAGAAAACCTTTATCCGTAGTAAAAAGCCAGTTTTTAAAACTGGATGCAGAGCATATTCGGTTCGTATTGCATTGCATGAAAGAAAATACCAGTAAAGTAGTAAATATGCGTCAGTATTTGTTGGCAGTATTATATAATGCACCGCTGACCATCAGCAATTATTACTCATCTTTGGTGCAGCATGATATGTACGAAGGGAATATATGAATTTTAGATTTTCAGGAAGGGAGTGATTCTATTGCAGGAAGAAGTAAATGAGAAAACCGTATCGTTATGTATCACTGGTGGAAAAGTGACAGTCCGTTTATTGAAACAGGCAATGATGCGTTTTCTGGCGGCAGTGGAGAAAGAAAAAGCAGAGAAAGCAAGAAAACAGCAGACAAAGGCACCTCCGGATAAAGAATATCATGGAAAGCAGAGTTTAAAGAAGCTGACACAGCAGAATATTCAACTTTCCAACATTGAGATTACAGATAATAACATTAAGGCTTTTGAAAAGGTTGCAAAAAAATATGGTATTGATTTCAGCCTAAAACGTGATAAGTCTGTAGATCCACCAAGATATTTTGTTTTCTTTAAGGCGAGAGATGTGGAGGTGATGACAGCAGCATTTCGGGAGTTTACCGGAAAGACACTGAATAAAACCAAGAAACCATCTGTCCGTAAGAAATTACAGCAGGCAATCACAGCCCGTAACCAGGACAAACAGAGAGAACGGGAGAAATCAAAAGAGAAGCAGAAGGAGCCAACATTATGAGTGGGATAAAAAATATAAAGAAAAAACTGAAAGGTTTTCAGGTGCGTCCCCCGAATGTGGAAGTAATAAAAAAGGTTCTGCTACATATACCGTATGTGGTCGTGTTTTATGTGGTAAATAAATGTACCTGGCTTTATCAGTATTGCAGGGGCAGTACAGTAGTAGACAGGCTGATGATTCTTCTTATGAATTATCCATTAGCTTTTAAGAAGCTGTTGCCAAGCATGAAGCTGAAAAGTCTGGTTGCGGGAACAATCGCAGCAGTTGGCATATGGGCAGTGGTATATTTCAAGGGAAAGAATGGAAAGAAGTTTCGCCAGGGGGAGGAATATGGTTCTGCCAGGTGGGGAAATGAAAAGGATATAGCACCTTTTATTGATCCGGTTTTTGAGAATAATATTCTGCTGACACAAACGGAACGTCTGACCATGAACAGCAGACCGAAGAAACCGAAGTATGCCAGAAACAAGAATGTCATAGTAATCGGAGGCTCCGGTAGTGGTAAGACACGATTTTATGTGAAACCGCAGCTTATGCAGATGCCGGACAATGTAAGTTTTGTGGTCACCGATCCAAAGGGAACGATTATCGTGGAATGTGGTAAAATGTTAGCAAGAGGGACACCGAAGAAAGATAAAAACGGAAAAATTTTGCGTGATAAAAATGGCAGGGTGGTAATGGCTCCTTACAAAATCAAGGTGCTGAATACCATCAATTTTTCCAAGAGTATGCATTATAATCCATTTCATTACATTCGTTCTGAAAAAGATATTCTGAAACTGGTAAATACGATCATGGTAAATACCAAGGGCGAGGGAGAAAAATCTTCCGAGGATTTCTGGACGAAAGCGGAACGTCTGCTGTATTGTGCTTTGATTGGTTATATCTATTATGAAGCACCAGAAGAAGAACAGAATTTCTCAACCCTGCTGGAATTTATCAATGCCAGTGAAACCAGGGAAGAAGATGAAGAGTTTAAAAATGCTGTGGATCTGTTATTTGAGGAGTTGGAAAGGGACGAGCCGAACCACTTTGCAGTAAGGCAGTATAAAAAATACAAACTGGCTGCAGGAAAAACGGCAAAGTCGATTTTGATCAGCTGTGGTGCCAGACTTGCTCCGTTTGATATTGCGGAACTTAGGGAACTGACTTCTTATGATGAAATGGAACTGGATATGATTGGAGATCAGAGAACGGCACTGTTTATTGTAATTTCGGATACAGACGATACTTTTAACTTTGTGGTTGCTATGATGTACAGTCAGCTTTTCAATCTGTTATGCGACAGAGCCGATGATGTTCATCATGGAAGACTGCCTTATCATGTGAGAATCCTTTGTGACGAGTTCGCAAATATTGGTCAGATTCCGAAGTTTGACAAGCTGATTGCAACGATCCGAAGCAGGGAAATTTCTGCTTCCATTATACTCCAGTCCCAGTCGCAGCTCAAGACAATTTACAAGGATGCAGCCGAAACCATTACGGGAAATTGTGACACAATGTTGTTCCTGGGAGGTAAGGAAAGTACCACTCTGAAAGAAATTTCAGAAACACTGGGTAAGGAAACCATTGACTTATATAACACTTCTGATACAAGAGGACAGAGCAGATCTTACGGTTTGAACTATCAGAAAACAGGAAAAGAATTGATGAGTCGGGATGAACTGGCAGTCATGGACGGTAACAAGTGTATTTTACAGCTTCGTGGTGTCCGTCCGTTTTACAGTGATAAATTTGACATTACAAAACATAAACGGTATAAGCAGTTATCCGATTATGATAAAAAGAATGAGTTCCATGTGGAAGAATACATGAAACATCAGATGGAAGTCCGGTTAGATCCGGAAGAACAGTTTGACCTTTATATGTATGAAGGCAGTGAACTGGAAGAACAATCAAATAATGAAAATGAAGGCACAGGGCATGTAACGTAAAACATACATAGCTCTTTTTTTATGCCCTTTTGGGAGGTAGCGATATGCACAAGCATGAAAGACCGCCCATCAGGGCGGAACCCTCCGAGTAGTAACCAGTAAAAAATCACAATGAAAAACAGGAGTTACGAAAGGAGAACATAGATTATGGCGTTTTTTACATCAGCAATTAATATTTTACAGACACTCGTTGTCGCAATCGGAGCAGGACTTGCAGTTTGGGGAGTTATCAATCTTCTGGAAGGTTATGGTAATGATAATCCGGGTGCGAAGTCACAGGGAATCAAGCAGCTTATGGCAGGTGGAGGTGTCGTTTTAATCGGTACACAGCTTGTACCATTACTGGCGAATTTATTTTAGCCGGGGCAGTAAGAAAGGAGAACACGCATGGATAAGATTTTTGAGTCCATAGAAGAATGGATGCGTAACCTCCTTACAGGCATGGTCAGCTCAAACCTGACGAACATGTTTACCGATGTAAATGAAAAAACCGGTGATATTGCAAGTCAGGTTGGGCAAACGCCCCAGGGATGGAATGGCAGTATATTTAGTCTGATTCAGAATCTGTCAGATTCTGTGATCGTGCCGATTGCCGGGATGATTATAACCTTTGTGCTGTGTTATGAGCTGATTTCCATGCTCACAGAGAAGAACAACATGCATGACATTGATACATGGATGTTCTTCAAATATTTTTTTAAAATGTGGGTTGCAGTCTGGTTCGTAAGTAATGCATTCACAATTACTATGGCAATTTTTGATGTGGGACAGAATGTAGTGAACCGGGCATCAGGAGTGATCAATCATCAGACAGCAATTAATATTGATTCGGTGGTCACTTCAATGGAAACGGCAATGGAATCAATGGAAGTAGGGGAACTGGTCATACTGGCACTGGAAACACTTCTGGCAAGCCTGTGTTTAAAGGTTATTTCCGTTTTTATAACGGTCATTCTTTATGGACGTATGATTGAGATTTACTTGTATTCGTCAATCGGTGCAATTCCGTTTGCAACAATGAGCAATCGGGAATGGGGACAGATTGGCAGCAATTACTTAAGAGGATTGTTCGCATTGGCATTCCAGGGATTTTTTATCATGGTGTGTGTGGGCATTTATTCCGTACTGGTTGCTAATATACAGGTATCAGATAACGTGCATACAGCATTGCTCAGTGTAATGGCTTATACGGTTGTACTTTGCTTCAGCCTTATGAAAACAGCCAATTTCTCAAAGAGTGTGTTTAACACACATTAAATATAAAAAAGGAGATGATAGAAAATGGCTTTTGTATCAGTACCCAAAGATCTGACGAAAGTTAAAAATAAGATTATTCTGAACCTCACAAAACGTCAGCTTATCTGTCTTGGCATTGCAGCGGCAGTAGGGCTTCCATTTTATTTCCTGGCAAGAGGATTGATTGGTTCAAGTAATGCGGCAACCGGAATGTGTTTGTTGATGCTTCCGGCTTTTTTGTTTGCCATGTATGAGAAAGACGGACTTCCTTTAGAAAAAGTCCTGAAAAATATGATTACAGTAAAATTTATCCGTCCTCCGTTGCGAAAGTATGAGGTGGAAAATATGTATGAGAAAAGAAAAATTATAACAAAATCGAAGGGAGGTACAGTTCGTGGAAAGAAGAGAAAATGATAAATTGCTGCCAGAACATGCCAAAGATGCTTCTTATCCAGAGGACTGGTGGTTAGATGAAGCAGATTCTGCTGATGGTTTACCAGTGTTTGCCATGGATGAAGCAGAAGATTTTGTCAAGGACAGACAGCGTTTGAAGGGAGTACCTATGGTTACAGGGTATGAAGCACTGGAGCGACATCGGGGTATCCGCAGACCAAGACATAAATTAAGCAGACGAGAGCAGCGAGCCTGGGAAAAAGCACAGAAGTATGAAGCAAAACTTCATAAGGCACACGAAAAAGAAGATAAAAAACGTGCAAAGCAGGAGGCAAAGCTGGCAGCTCGTGAAGAAAAAGCAGCAAAGAAACAGGCGAAAAAAGAGAATAAATATAAAAAGAAGACGAAACCAGCAGTGTCATCTTCTGTAAAATCCAATGGTAAAAAGGGAGCTGTAAAAAAAGTAAACAGGAATACGAGTGGTGGAAATAAAGAAAAGAAGATTACCGCACAACAGTCTATTCCATACAGAGAAATGGGAAAAGACGGTATCTGTCGTGTGGAAGATGGTTATTATTCCAAGACCATCCGTTTTTATGATATTAACTATCAGTTGGCACAGAACGAAGATAAAAATGCGATTTTTGAAAACTGGTGTGATTTCCTGAACTATTTTGACAGTACGATTCATTTCCAGTTGTCCTTTATCAATCATCACAGCAATATGGCAGAATATGAAGATGTGATTCGCATTAAGAAGCGGAATGACAGTTTTGATGATCTGCGTATGGAGTTTGCTCAGATGCTCAGAAACCAGTTGGCAAAGGGAAATAATGGTCTTGTCAGAACAAAGTATCTTACATTTGGAATCGAAGCAGACAATATCCGGGAAGCAAAACCGAAACTGGAGCGTATCGAAACGGATATTCTCAATAACTTTAAGGTATTAGGGGTGTCTGCTTATCCGTTGAATGGCGTGGAGCGTTTGCAGATTATGTATGAAACGTTCAACCAGGATAATAAAGTTCCGTTCCGGTTCAACTATGAAGATGTGTTGCGTACCGGACTGAATACCAAGGACTATATTGCACCATCCAGTTTTGTATTTAAAAATGGAAAAGATTTTCAGATGGGAGATACTATCGGGGCAGTATCCTACCTGCAGATTCTGGCACCGGAGCTGACTGATAAAATGCTTGCGGAATTTCTGGAAATGGACTGCAATCTGCTTGTGAATCTTCACATCCAGTCCATCGACCAGATGAAAGCGATTAAGTTGGTAAAAGCAAAGGTTACAGATATTAACAGGATGAAAATTGAGGAGCAGAAAAAAGCAGTTCGTTCCGGATATGATATGGATATTATCCCGTCTGATTTGAATACTTACGGAGGGGAAGCAAAGAGGCTTCTGGAAGATTTGCAATCCAGGAATGAGAGAATGTTCCTTGTGACAGTGGTGTTTTTAAATACTGCGAAGAATAAACAGGAACTGGAAAACGTGGTATTTCAGACCGCAGGTATTGCACAGAAATATAATTGTGCATTAAAGAGGCTTGATTATCAGCAGGAACCGGGACTTATGAGCAGTCTGCCACTTGGAAAAAACTGGATTCCTATTAAAAGAGCATTAACGACAACTTCAACAGCGATTTTTATTCCATTCACGACACAGGAATTATTTATGGGTGGAGAATCCATTTACTACGGTCTGAATGCCTTGTCTAACAACCTGATTATGGCTGACAGGAAGAAACTGAAAAACCCGAATGGCTTGATCGTGGGTACTCCGGGAGCTGGTAAGTCCTTTGCGGCAAAACGTGAAATTACCAATGTTTTTATCGTGACAAAAGACGATATTATTATCTGCGATCCAGAGGGAGAGTATTTTCCTATAGTCCGGGCATTCAATGGACAGGTTGTTCGAATTTCGCCAACTAGTCATGATTATATCAATCCGATGGATATTAACACCAATTATGCGGATGATGACGATCCGTTATCTCTGAAATCAGATTTTATTCTTTCACTTTGTGAACTGGTAGTAGGTGGAAAGAATGGCTTGGAGCCAGTAGAAAAGACGATTATTGACCGTTGTGTCCGCTTGGTATATCAGGACTATCTTGCAGATCCGGTTCCAGAGAAGATGCCGATACTGGAGGATTTATACAATCTGCTTCGCAAGCAGGAAGAACCAGAGGCACAGCGTCTGGCAACGGCACTGGAAATCTATGTTAATGGTTCTCTTAAAGTATTCAACCATCGCACGAATGTTGAGTTGAATAACCGTCTGGTATGTTTCGACATTAAAGACCTTGGTAAGCAACTTAAAAAACTTGGTATGCTGATTGTTCAGGATCAGGTCTGGAACAGGGTAACAGTCAATCGTGCTGCACATAAATCTACCAGATATTACATTGATGAGTTTCACTTGCTGCTGAAAGAAGAACAGACAGCAGCATATAGCGTGGAAATCTGGAAGAGGTTCCGTAAGTGGGGCGGTATTCCGACTGGTATCACACAGAATGTAAAAGACCTGCTTGCTTCAAGAGAAATCGAGAACATCTTTGAAAACTCTGATTTTATTCTGATGCTTAACCAGGCATCCGGGGACAGACAGATTCTTGCCAAACAGCTTAACATCTCTCCGCATCAGCTTTCCTATGTAACAAACAGCGGAGCAGGAGAAGGCTTGATTTTTTATGGAAATACAATTATTCCGTTTAAGGACAGATTTGATAATTCTCTTATGCTGTATGCGTTAATGTCATCGAAACCGGAAGATGTGGAAAAACGTGAAAAACTTGGCATCAAAGACAGGGACGATTAACAGGAGGAGTGGCAGAGTGAGGCGGTTTATAGCAGGAATATTGATGATTGTTTCGATTATTTTGCTTACTATCAGTATTTACTTTTTGATGGGAATGTTCATACAGGAAAGACAGGACAATCAGTTACAGCAAGAGTTGAAGGAACTTATGCAGGAGAAAGAGGACGAGCCGGGAGAAAATTCTTCCGGCGATTCTTTTATAGAAGTAGATGCTGAAATACTGGCATTGCATGAGGAAAATCCAGATTGTATTGGGTGGCTTACGATTGAGGGAACAAAGATAGACTACCCAGTTATGTACAGGCCCGGAGATAAGAATTATTATCTGCATCGGGATTTTAATGGGGACTACTCAGCAAATGGCTGTCTGTTTCTTGCTGAGGAATGTGTGCCGGGAGATTCAGACAACCTGATTATTTATGGGCATCATATGAACAGTGGGAAGATGTTTGCTGATCTTGAAAAATATAAAGACAAGGGATTTTATGAGGAGCATCCAACAATCCTGTTCCGTACCATATGGGGAAATGAACAGTATCAGATATTATCAGCATTTACAACACCGGTTTATACCGGAAATGACTTTAACTATTACAGTTTTATAAAAGCACAGAAAGGGGCAGATTATGAGTACTTTATTAGAGAAATTAAGCGAAAAGCAATCTATGAAACCGGAATCACAGCAGAATATGGGGACAAGCTGCTTACATTGTCCACATGCGAATATTCACAGCGGAATGGGCGTATGGTCGTGGTTGCAAAAAAAATTCAGCAAAATGAAAGCTGAGAAAGAACCGGAAGAATTTGAATTTGGCTGCGAAGATCTGACGAAGGACTGGTTTGATGAGATAAGTGATATGGAAGAACCGGAAGAGAAAATTAAGTGCGATGAAAATGATTTTTTTGATAATGAGCGGGACAGTGTAGAGCCGGATTCTAAACCAGATAAAGCAAGAACAGGAGGTATCTGGGACTGGGACAGCGAAGACTACTGGGCTTATGGGGAATCTGAAAGATCACTTTTAGAAATGGCGCATAAGGATATGCTTTGCATTGCTGGTCTGTTAGAAGTAATGGATTCATTGGCTCTGCTTGCAGATACGCAGGGGCGAGAGTTACAGAGTGGTCTTTCTGATGTTTCAGTGAAATTAAAGGATAAGGCGATTGCCATTGAAAACAGATGGAACACGTTTCTGAACAAAAATTATGAAATCAGGAGATGATGACCATGCAGGAGCATGAATATAAAGCAAGGGATAAAACTGTCCAGAAGATGAGCCGGGATGGACTTCGGGAAGAAAATCTTCGCAGTAAAAAGGAGAAGCGAATTACCAGACGTGAGGCAGATGAGAAGAAAACAGCCGGACACAGGGAACAGGAGCTGGATTTTGGAAAGGCAAGAAAAGCTCATATTGTAGAAGAGCCAGTAGAGGAAGGAACAGAGGGAAAACACAGGTTACAGTCAAGACACGCTTTTCTGGAACAGGAAAAAATTGCGGAAGCGGATGAAATGGAAAACTCAGAAATGAGTGAGGATAAGGCAGACGGGGAGAAATCTCCGTCTGTTTCACGTTCCAGACTTCGTAAAGAAAGTATCCGGGGACATCCGGGACAGGATGCTGAACGTGATTCTGAAACACCGGAACCAGACAGGCAGAGCCGAAAGAAAAAGATGGTCACAGCCTATGCAGCAAAAGAGCAGAAACGCTACCATGAAAAGTCAGAAGTTGATGAAAAATCAATGGAAGATTTTCGGGAAGAGATCAAAGTCAAGACGAAAAGGGAACAGACGCTAAAAGAACAGAAGAAATCAAAATCCCGTCTTTCCTTTGAAGATGAAGGCAAAGGTATGATTCCAGGCAGTGGTATGGCAAGAAAGGGTGCAACCGTTGTTTCTGAAATGGTCAGAAAAAGATCAGAGAGGATACCGACGATAATGCGGCTCTTGATGCAGCAGAGAAAATGGAACTTGCGGGAGAAAGTCTTGCAAGAAAGTCAATTTACGTCCGGGAACGGTTAAAAGAGAACCGGCAGAGAAATAACCGGTTAAGGGAATCTGTGCTGGAAGAAATGGAAAAATCCCGCTTGCAGTTTGGAACTAGTGCTTTCAATGAGGCAAAAAAGGCGGTTCAGAAAGAAGCAGAGCAGAAAAAACAGTCTGCCTTAAAGAAATTACTGCAGAAAAAGCGTTACCAGAAACAGTATCAGGCTGCGAAACAGGGAAAGGCTGCGAAAGACGCAGTGTTTGTAAATGCACAGCGATTTACGGAGAAAGCCAAGGCAGCAGTCAAGGAGATTGTGGCGCAGAACCGGAATATCCTTCTGACGATAGGAGTTATGGTTCTGCTTTTTGCATTGATGGCAACGAGTCTGTCAAGTTGCGCTGCATTATTCCAGGGAGGTTCCAATGCCATTATTTCTACCAGTTATTCCAGTGAGGATGAAGATATTTATGCTGCGGAAAACGCTTATGTAGCATTGGAAAATGCACTGAATGAGCAGATCAATCAGATGAAGGCAAACCATTCCGACTATGATGAGTTCCAGTTCCAGATTGATGAGATTGGACACAACCCGTATCAGCTTATTTCTTACTTGACAGTCAAGTATGGCGGTTTTACCTATGCAGAGGTTGCAGATGAGATTCAGGAGATTTTTAAGGAACAGTATGGGTTGTATACGGACTCGACACGAGAAACTGTAACAGAAAAGAAAAAGGTCAGGGTTGGGGAATCACTGGGACAGGTGGTTACCAGCGGATATTGTAACTGTTCAATCTGTTGCGGGCAGTGGAGTGGTGGTCCGACTGCAAGTGGCGCATATCCACAGGCTAATCATACGATTGCAGTAGATGCTTCCAATCCATTTGTGCCAATGGGAACCCATGTCATTATGAATGGAGTGGAATATGTAGTAGAAGATACGGGAGCATTTGCAAGATATGGTGTTCAGTTTGATGTATATTATGGCGATCATGCTTCTGCATCAGCACATGGGCATCAGACCTGGGAAGCATACATAGCAGACAGCAACGGAAGTCAGGAAGTGGAAGTAACAACGACAAGAGAAGTGAACCGTCTGGATGTAACACTCACGAACCATAATCTGGATGCAGTTTTAAGAAACCGTATGACGGATAAAGAGCAGGAGCAGTATGACGCTTACAACAAATACTATGGAAATCGTGATTATCTGTTTGACATTAACAGTATTCCGACAGGCGGGGCGGGCTTTGGATATGATATTCCGGCAGAAGCACTTTCTGATCCGCAGTTTGCCAAGATGATTCGGGAAGCAGAAAAATATCTGGGTTATCCGTATGTGTGGGGCGGTGCATCTCCATCTACCAGTTTTGATTGTTCCGGTTTCGTATGTTGGGTAATCAATAACTGCGGAAATGGCTGGAATGTAGGAAGAACAACGGCAGATGGGCTTCGGTCTTATTGTTCCTATGTATCTCCATCTGATGCAAAGCCGGGAGATCTGATCTTTTTCCAGGGAACTTATGATACGCCGGGAGCGAGCCATGTTGGAATTTATGTAGGAAATAATATGATGATCCATTGTGGAAATCCGATTCAGTATACAAGTATTGCAAGTTCTTACTGGCAGCAGCATTTTATGGCATTTGGCAGGATTCATTAGAAGGGAGTAGACAAACATGAATATGCGATTGAAAAAGGTTCTGGATGATATCCAGAAAACAGAAGATAAGATTTTGGAGTTACAGGAATATGTAAAGAAACTGAAAATCCAGAAAAAGCAGATGGAGGATGCAGAAATCATCAAGGCGATCCGTTCCATGAAAATGGACAGCCGGGAGATGCTGACTTTTCTGGATGGGATTCAGAACGGAACAGTTACCATGCAGTTTGATGAGGAGGGCAATCTCTCTATGGACAGTTCCGAAACAGATGCAAAGAAAGAAGAGAGTCTGGAGAGAAATGTGGCAACCGGACAGGTAGAAGAAAGTGAGGATTTGGAAGATGCAGAATAAGGTAATGAAAAAAATTTTGATGGTCATGCTGTCAGCTACGATGCTGATTGGTTCTGCCAGTGTGACTGCTTTTGCACAGGCAAATGAAAATGCAGAACAGACCGAAGCAACAGAGCAGGTCATAGAAGAACAGCCTGCAGAGCAGCCTGCCACAGAAGGAACACCGTTTTCTACACCGGGAAACGGACAGCTTGTGGATGATAAGGAGAATGACAGTACCAAGCAGTTTCTGACTGTACAGACAAAGAATGGAAATACCTTTTATATGGTCATTGACCGTTCCGGTACTTCTGAAAATGTGTACATGATGTCACTTGTGGATGAAAATGACCTGGCAGAGTTCTTGGATGAAACCAAAGAAACGGAAAAGAAAGAGGAATCTGCGGTTGTTCTTCCAGAAACGACTACAACACCAGAACCGGAAACTACAGCACAGCCGGAAACAGAGGTAAAGCAGGAATCTGGCATTAACAAGATGATTGGATGGATTGCTTTGGGAGCAGTTGCAACGCTGGCATTGGGTGGTCTTGGTATGTTCGCTTTTGGAAAATTGAGAAAGAAAAAAGAGGACGGCATTGTAGAGGAAGGTCTGGAATTTGCTGATGACAGTTACATCAATGAAGATGAAGAAAATGCAGAGAATCAGCAGAAATAACAAAAAATCATAAGGTATGGAGAAAGGGCAGTTCTTTTGGGACTGCCTTTTTGACAGGAACAGGAGGAAAATATGGCAAAATTTTTAGTGATTGCAGAGAAACCAAGTGTAGCACAGAGCCTTGCAAAGAATTTATCTGCATATCAGAGAGAGGACGGCTATCTGGAGGGGAACAGTTGCATTGTCAGTTGGTGCCTGGGACATCTGGCAGAATATGCACCACCAGAAATTTATGATGAAAAATATGAAAAATGGCAGTTTGAGGATTTACCGATCATCCCGGAAGTATGGAAAGTGCAGGTATCAGAGGATAAAAAGAAGCAGTTTGAAGTATTGTGCAGCTTAATGAATCGGGAAGATGTGGCGTATCTGGTCAATGGCTGTGACGCCGGGCGAGAGGGAGAACTGATTTTTAAAAGAGTTTATGATCTGGCAGGCTGTCAAAAACCAGTGAAGCGTCTGTGGATCAGTTCAATGGAAGATGAAGCAATTCAGAAAGGCTTCCAGACCTTAAAGGACGGGAAAGAATACGCAGGTCTTTGTAATGCTGCGGTGTGCAGAGCGCAGGCAGACTGGCTGATCGGAATGAACGCAACGAGAGCCTATACAACCAGATATTTTAAACGCCTGGTGGTCGGCAGGGTACAGACACCAACGCTTTCCATGCTGACAGAAAGAAAAGAGAAAATCGAGCATTTCAAGAAAGAAGCCTATTATAAGGTTTCTCTGTCAGATGGGAAACTTACAGTAACATCAGAAAATATCCAGTCTGAAGCAGAAGCAGACGAATTAAGAAAACTTTGTGATGGGGAAGAAGCAATGGTTACAAAAGTAAAAAAGGCGCAGAAACGAATTTCACCGCCGAAACTTTATGATCTGACCAGTCTGCAGAGAGAGGCGAACCGTTATTTTGGATACACCGCTCAGAAAACACTGGATATGCTGCAGGAACTGTATGAGGAAAAGATGGTTACATATCCGAGAACGGATAGCCAGTATGTAACGGAAGATATGAAAGAAACGGTAGAAACACTTGCAGATGAAATGACAGATTTTCTCCCATTTTTGAAATCTGAACAGTCTGGAGGAAATGCAGAGCGTGTAATCAATAATACAAAAGTATCAGACCACCATGCAATCCTGCTGACAAAAGAGGCAGTAGAAAAAGGTATGGGAGGACTTTCAGATGGAAAGAAAAATCTTATGATGCTGATTGGACAGCAGCTTGTACAGGCAACCGGAGAAGATTACCTTTATGAGCAGACTGAAATTTCTGTACAGTGCAAAGAACATGAATTTGCTACGAAAGGAAAGCTGCCTGTGCAGATGGGATTTAAAGAAGTGGAAGAAGCCTTTCGGAAATATTGTGTGAAGGATAAGAAATCTGATGAACCAGATAATAAGACAGGACTTCCAGAAGTGTATGAGGAGGGAATGATTCTTGTTTCTGTGAAAGCAGAGAAGAGTACCCATTACACTTCCCCACCGAAGATGTTTACCGAAGATACTCTGCTTGCTGCGATGGAAACAGCGGGAAATAAGGAATTTGATTCTGAAACAGAGAAAAAGGGACTTGGGACACCGGCAACCAGAGCTAATATTATTGAGAAACTGGTATCTTCCGGGTATGCAGAACGTAAAGGAAAACAGATTCTTCCTACGGCGGCAGGCTGTGAGCTGATTCATGTAATGACGGAGAATCTGAAATCTGCAAGCCTGACAGCAGAATGGGAGAATCAGCTTCTGATGATGGAAAAGGGAAAAATTCGGGATGATGAATTTATGGATAGGATTGTATCTATGATTACTGAGATCCTTTCTGTATGCAGGGCGATTCCGGAAGAAGAACGAAGTCATTTTCAGACTGCAAGGGAAGTAATCGGGAAATGTCCAATATGCGGTTCCGATGTATATGAGGGTAAGAGCAATTATTACTGTTCTGACAGAAGCTGTCCGTTTGCTTTATGGAAGTCAAATAGGTTTCTGGAAAGTATGAAAAAATCAATGGATAAAAAGATGGCTGTGGAGCTTCTGAAAAGGGGACGTACTCATATAAAAGGACTGTATTCCAAGAAAAAAGACAGCAAATTTGATGCTGACCTTGTACTTGGGGTGGAAGATGGAAAAGCCAGATTCAGTCTGGAATTTCCTAAAAAGAAAACAAACAGCAACAAAAAGAAAAAATAAAGAACTGACGGAAGGAGGAATAAGGTTATGGCTCGATTGGAAGATATAAGAGGTCTTGCAGAAGCACATGCATCCAGTATCAGCAGTTCGCCCAGGGACTGGATGAACTATCTGGATACCGCAGCCAGATTATACCGATACCCATTTATGGATCAGCTTCTGATTCATGCACAGCGTCCACAGGCAACTGCCTGTGCGTCGCTGGAATTATGGAATCAAAAAATGTTCCGGTGGGTAAACAGAGGGGCAAAAGGAATTGCCCTTATAGATGAAACCACGCAGAAAACAAGACTTCGATATGTATTCGATGTTCAGGATACCCATATGGTAAATGGTGGAAGAACACCGTATCTGTGGAAACTACAGGAAGAACAGCAGGAAGAGGTATTGCTTCACTTGGAAGAAGTTTATGGATTGGAAGCGAAAGATACGAAAAATCTTTCTGACGCTTTGATGGCAACCGCTAGGTATATGGTGGAGGAAAATCTGGAGGAGTATCTGGATGGTCTGTTGTATGTGACAGAGGGAACCTATCTGGAAGAACTGGAGGAAGATACCATCCGCAGTGAGTTCCGAAGTCTGTTGACGGACAGCATTTATTATACACTTGCTTCCAGATGCGGACTTGATCCAATGGAACGGCAGGAGGAAATGGATTTTGTACATATTACAGATTACAATCGCCTCTCTGTGCTGACATTCATTGGAAATGCCACAAGCAGAGCGAGTGAATCAGTTCTGGTGGATATTGGAAGATATGTACATCGCATTTCATTAGAAGAAATGAAAAAAGGTATTGAAAATTCAGAAGAAAGGAATTATAATAACTTTAACACGTTAATTCGCGAAAGCAAAGAAAACAACGATACTATTACAGAAAAAGAATATTCACAGGAAAATGAAGGAGGAAATGAGTATGGCACTGACATATCATCGAAAAGGGGATTATCTGTTTCCAAACCTGACAATTCAGGAAACAGAAGCACAGATCGGGAAATACGGAATGCTGCGGAGGACATTTCTGAAGGAGTACAAGAACAGCCTGTACCAGAGTCTGTTGCTGACCGGGAAATTGAACAGCCATCTGGAGGAGATCGAGAAAGCGGCACAGGAGAGATTGGAAGTACTGATGGAGAAACTGTTGGAGAAGAATCCGGCACCGTCGAAAGAGGAGAACCCGATGGCGTGGGCAGCACATATGAACAGTCTGACGGCAACAGCGGAAGAGAGCATCTTGACGGAATTGGTATACAGTTAATTGAAGATACAAGTGAAGATCAGTTAAGTAAAGCAGAGGAAGAAATTGCCTCTGCTTTATCTTTGCCAGAACTTCCGTCTGTAAATGAACAGAAACGAGAAATTGAAAACAGAGTAGCTGCCCTTTATGCAGGAGAGATTGCCATTCCAAGTGAAGTGGTCGATGAGGTTTTAAGGACAGGAGGAAATCGGAAAGCCAGCCAGCTCCGGATCATCTATAATTTCATGAGTGAACAGACACCGGAGGAATATACGGAGTTTGTGAAGCGGGAGTATGGGACTGGTGGAAAAGGCTTTGAAATCAATGGTATGGAGTATTCGGTCTGGTTTGATGAAACCGGGATGCAGATCGCAGTGGGGCATACGGTTACAGACCATATCTTAGATAAGGCATTTTTATCATGGGAAGATGTCAGCGGACGTATCCATCAGCTTTTAGACCAGGGTGAATATGCACCGCAGTCTGTATTGGATGCGGCAAGAAGTAATGCAGTAAAAGAACACGCCCAGGCTCTTGCCTATATGAAAGGGGATATGGCAGAAGGAGTAGCGGAGATTGTTTTTGACGAAGAGGACTTACCACATCTTCGCAGTATCTATCCGGAGATCACGGATTATCTGGAAGAAAAGCTGGAGGATCCCCAGTGGCTTTCGGAACTGAATGAAAGACTGGATGCACTGGCAGAAGCCTATGAAGAAAATCATTCTATTATGCGTTTCCATCATTATAATCCTATAAATATCTCAAAGCAGTTTCAAAAGTTTGCGGATGAGGTGATTCCTTATCAGGCTAGGGACGGCTTTGCCTGGAAAGAACATCCGATGTTCATTACACAGGATGAGATTGATGCTTATCTTGCAGGAGGTGGAGCGTATTCACAGGGCAGGCTTAGGACGTATTCCTTTTATCTACTTCATGAAGATGAAAGATCGAGGACAGGTTTTATCAAGGAACAGTATGGGATCGGT
>ENA-OPAV01000746-OPAV01000746.1-human-gut-metagenome-genome-assembly--contig:-NODE-746-length-25145-cov-3.384177_pt1 | contig 25145 bp, 22 predicted proteins | sample MGYA00241056_ERZ501428 | MGnify/ENA primary metagenome ERZ501428 (study PRJEB25962, sample SAMEA2042621) | human gut metagenome | biome: human gut; feature: human-associated habitat; material: faeces... | reverse complement strand
ACAGCCTCTTGCGAGGCTGTACAATTAATAGATGCTATTTATTCGGGAAATGCTGCATGTCTAACGAAAAAATATTTTAAAAACACAAAAACACGGAGAACTGCTGTGGGCGGTATGCCTGCGGCAGTTCTCTTTTCAGGTTTTAGGTGTGAAGGAAATTCATTTGACAAATCAACTTTGTTAACCTATACTGAGAAACATGCATAATAAGCCAGAAATAAAGGCTCTGAGGGCGGAAAAGCCGCAGAGCAGGGAACGATAAAAATAGAGGGAGAAAACCATGCTGACTCTGGATAAGATCTACCATGCAGCCTTTGTGCTCAAGGATGTTGCCCGCAAGACCGACCTCATCGAGGCACCCAAGCTCTCCAAGGACTGCCAGCTGTACCTGAAAACCGAAAACCTGCAGGCCACCGGCAGCTTTAAGGTGCGCGGTGCTTACTATAAGATCAGCCAGCTTTCCGAGGAGGAGAGCGCCAAGGGCGTGATCGCCTGCTCTGCCGGCAACCACGCACAGGGCGTGGCGCTGGCTGCTACCCGCCGCGGCATCAAGAGCATCGTCTGTATGCCGGACGGTGCCCCCATCATGAAGGTGGAGAATACCAAGAATCTGGGCGCAGAGGTGTGTCTGGTGCCCGGCACCTACGATGATGCCCACGACAAGGCTGTGGAGCTGCAGGAAGAGACCGGCATGACCTTTATCCACCCCTATGACGATGAGCAGGTCATCGCGGGACAGGGAACCATTGGTCTGGAAATTCTGGATCAGCTGCCGGATGTGGATGCGGTCGTTGTGCCGGTGGGCGGCGGCGGCCTGATCTCCGGCGTGGCCTTTGCCATCAAGAGTCTGCGCCCGGAGGTGAAGGTCTATGGCGTACAGGCCGAGGGTGCACCCAGCATGTACCGCAGCCTGCACGAGCATAAGTACCAGACCCTGAAAGCCGTTTCTACCTTTGCAGACGGCATTCAGGTCAAGACTCCCGGTGAGCTGACCTACCAGATCTGTGAGCAGTATGTGGACGACATCGTGACCGTGAGCGAGGATGAGACCGCTGCCGCCATCCTCTCGCTGATGGAGAACCAGAAGCTGGTTGCCGAGGGTGCCGGAGCCGTGCCGGTGGCTGCAGTGCTGTTCCACAAGCTGCCGGTCGAGGGCAAAAAGGTGGCCTGCGTCGTCTCCGGCGGCAACATCGATGTGAACATCCTCAACCGCGTGATCACCCGTGGTCTGGTCATGAGCGGCCGCAAGGCGAACATGACCATTGCGCTGGAGGACAAGCCCGGCCAGCTCAAGAAGGTGGCCGAGATCGTGTCCCGCTGCGGCAGCAATGTGGTGTCGGTGCAGCACGATGGCTCCGATCCCAATATGCCCATTTCCAGCTGCTTCCTCAAGCTCACCCTTGAGACCCGCGATGCCGAGCAGATCGAGCAGATCCGTGCAGAGCTTGCAAAAGAGGGTTTCCAGCTTGTGAGCGAAAGAGTATAATAGAAGAAAAAAGAAAGGATCGTTTTATCATGAAAGTTGTTTCCACTTCCAACGCACCCGCAGCCATCGGCCCTTACAGCCAGGCGATCGATCTGGGCAATATGGTGTTTGTTTCCGGCCAGATCCCGGTAGACCCTGCTACCGGCAAGATGGCCGATACGGTTGAAGAGCAGGCTGCACAGAGCCTTGCAAACCTCAAGGCCATTCTGGCCGAGGCTGGCCTTTCCATGGCAAATGTGGTCAAGACTGTCATTTTTCTGGCCGATATCAACGATTTTGCCGCTGTGAATGCCGTGTATGCCAAGGCCTTTGCTGAGCCGTTCCCTGCCCGCAGCTGCGTGCAGGTGGCCGCCATCCCCAAGGGCGCAAAGCTGGAGATCGAGTGCATCGCCGTGCGCGAATAATCAGGCCTAAACACAAAAGGGGCTGTGCCGCTGGCACAGCCCCTTTTGCATGTATGAGGAAGAATGAGAACAGCAATTACGGGCGCAGACCCATGCCGCCCTCCAGCGTGAGAGTCTCGCCGGACAGATACTTGAAGTCCGGCATGGCCAGCTGCACGCATACCCGGCCGATCTCGGTCTCGGGGTTGGCGTAGTGGCCCATGGGCGGCATCTTGACGTTGGCCTTGAACGCATCTGGGTATGCCTGCTGGAACTGCTCCAGCTTGGCGGTCCAGGCCAGCGGGCAGATCACGTTGACATTGATGCCATCCTTGCCCCACTCAGTAGCGGCCACGCGGGACAGGCCGCGGATGCCCTCCTTGGCGGCAGCGTAGGCGCACTGGCCAAAGTTGCCAAACAAGCCTGCACCGGATGCAAAGTTGATTACGCTGCCCTTGGACTTGGCCAGATAGGGATAGCAGGCCTTCATATAGTAAAATGCGGCGTACAGGCCGGAATAAAGGGCCAGATCAAACTGCTCGGTGGTGTGCCCTGCCAGCGGCACGCCGGAAGCGGATGCCTGTGCGTTGTTCACCAGCACTTGAATGCCGCCAAAGGTATCCACAGCCTGCTTGACGACATTTTGCACGGTGGCTTCGTTGTCGGTGCCTGCACACACATCTGCCTGCACCGGCAGAACGCGGATGCCATACTTGGCTTCCAGCTCGTTTTTTGCCTCTTCCAGTTTTTTTACATTGCGGCCAGTGATGACCAGATTTGCGCCCTCTTTTGCAAAGGCGGTGGCAATGCCATAGCCGATGGAGCCGCAGCTGCCATCGGGAAGTACGGCGCGGCCTGCGCCGGTGATGATAGCGGTCTTACCCGTTAAAAAGCCCATAGTTGCCCTCCAGAAATACTCAGTTGATATATCAATTGGCTGATGTTGGCCATATTATAGCCTGAATTTCAATAGAATGCAAGGCTTTTTACCGATAAATAAAAAATAGACAAAGAATGCCGAGAAGGTGAAAAAATTCACGACTTCTCGGCATTTTGTGAAAGATTTATCAGAGACTTTGATGTTAAAATAAAGACAAACTAATTACTTCTGCACGCCCGACTCGCACTGCTCAATAAACTGCTTTGCCACGCGGGGGCTGCGGCCGCCGGCGCGGATGGCAAAGGCTTCGGCTTTGACCAGCAGCTGATCCATCGGCATGTCGATGCCGTGCTGCTTTGCCAGTTCGGCCAGAATGCTCTCAAACCGGGCCTTCTCCGGCCGCTGGAAAGTGACCGTCAGGCCGAATCGGGCGGAAAGGCTCATCAGCTCCTGTCGGGTATCGGCTTCGTGGATGTCGTCGCCGGTGCGGTCGGTCAGTGTTTCTTTAATAAGGTGGCGGCGGTTGGAGGTGGCGTATACCGCAATGTTTTTGGCTCTGCCGCCCACGCTGCCCTCCAGAATGGCCTTCAGGGCGGCAAAGTTGTCGTCGTTGGCGGTAAAGCTCAGGTCGTCGATGAACAGGATGAATTTGAGCGGGTTCGCGGCCAGTTTGTCCATCAGATCCGGGATCTGGTAGAGCTGGTTCTTCTTCACTTCCACCAGCCGCAGGCCTTCAGGTGCAAACTCATTGGCAATGGCTTTCACCGCACTGGACTTGCCGGTGCCTGCATCGCCGTACAGCAGCACATTGTTGGCGGGCATCCCGGCCAGCAGGGCCTTTGTGTTGGCAATGACCTTTTCGCGCTCCTTCTCGTAGCCGGGCAGCTCGGAAAGGCGCTGGGGGTCCGGGTATTTCACCGGCACCAGCTGGCCGTTCTCCACCGTGAACACATGGTGCTTGGCAAACATGCCGTAGCCCTTTTTTCCCACCTCGCTCATGCGCTGGGCGTAGGCGGCAGGCAGGTCGATGCTGGAGGTCTCCCACCGGGGCAGGAAAGCCAGCTCCTGCGCCTGCCCTGTGGCAGAACCGGCAGCGGCCAGCAGTTCGTCCAGCGTCAGGCCGCACAGAGCCTGCAGAAAAGCCAGTTCACTGTCCAGCGCGGTCTGCAGTGCAGGGGCAAGGGTGCCCGATGCAGCCTGACGCACGCAGACGGTCTCGGCTTCCAGCACAGCGGCGCTGAGGTAGCTGCCCCAGTTGGTGGTGTGCTCGAACAGTGCGGCTTCAAATTGGGCCGCAGCGTCGCACACCGGGCCATAGCCGGGCGCACCGGCTTCCATGCGGTCGGTCAGGTCCACAAGCCTTGCCACAACGGGGTCGTCCAGCAGGCTGCGGAAAACAACAAGCCCGTGCAGCCGGGCATTCCATTCTCTCAATTTCATATTCCTGTCCTCTGGTTGGTCTTAAATTAAACGCGCGGGCGCGCATATCAGAAGTATACAGCGCATTCTGCCATGGCGCAAGAGGTGTTCAATTAACTTCATGTTTGGGGTGATTCAGGTTACAAATTGTCGATTGACAAAAGCCCGGTTTATAGTATAATTTACATCAACAAATGCGCAGATGGGAAAAAGTACCACACGATCCCCACTGTTCAGAGAGCTGCCGTCTGGTGCAAGGCAGTCAGTGCTTCGTGCGGAAAATCATCCCGGAGCAGCCTGCCCAACGGGTGCAAAACCCTTGTAAGCAGCGCCGGTTGCAGCCGTTACCGTGCAGGGCTTTGTTGGAAGCCCGTGAGAGGGTGTGCACAGCACGCCAACGAGAGTGGTACCGCAGAGAGCTTGATGATCACAAGGTCTTTGTCTCTTGATAACAGGGGACAAAGGCCTTTTCTTTTAAAAAGAAGCTCCCCGGGAACGTGTAAAAAGTGGAAAAAGGTTAGGAAAACAGGAGAAACTCACCATGCAGTTGAATGGTTCTCAGATTTTTGTGGAGGTCCTCTGCGAGCAGGGCGTGGACACCCTTTTTGGTTATCCCGGCGGCGCAGTGCTGAATCTTTACGATGAGCTGTACAAAAATTCGGACCGCATCACCCATGTGCTGACGGCACATGAACAGGGCGCGGCCCACGCGGCAGACGGTTATGCCCGTGCCACCGGCCGCACCGGTGTGGTGCTGGCCACCAGCGGCCCGGGTGCCACCAATCTGGTCACCGGCATTGCCACAGCCTATATGGACTCGGTGCCCATGGTGGCCTTTACCGGCAACGTGACCACCGCCGGCCTTGGCAAGGACGGCTTTCAGGAAGCCTACATTGAGGGCATCACGATGCCCATTACCAAGCACAACTTCACGGTGCGCCGGGTAGAAGAGCTGGCCGATACCATGCGCTCTGCCTTCCGTATTGCACAGAGCGGCCGCAAGGGCCCGGTGCTGGTGGATATCCCCAAGGACGTGACGGCGGCGGTATGCGAGTTCACCCCCAAAAAGCCGGAGCCCATCCGCACCGTGACCACCTTCAACGCGGAGCAGGTCAAGTGGGCAGCGGATCTTATCAATGCGGCCCAGCGACCGCTGGTCTACTTTGGCGGCGGCGTGCGCAGCGCAGCCTCCTGCCAGCCGCTGCGGGATCTGCTGCACAAGGCAGAGATCCCGGCCACCTACACCCTGATGGCCGCAGGCGTTGTGCCCTACGGCGACCCGATGAACATTGGCATGGTGGGTATGCACGGCTGCTACACCTCCAACCGCGCTGTGGCCGACTGCGACGTGCTGATCGCGGTGGGCACCCGCTTTTCGGACCGTGTGGCCCTGAACCCCAAGACCTTTGCAAAGAATGCCACCATCATCCAGATCGACATCGACCCCAGTGAGCTGGGCAAGAATGTGGAGGTCGATCTTTCCATCGTGGGCGATGCCGCTTACGTGCTGAACGCCATGCTGCCGCAGATCGAGGAAAAGAAGCATCCCGACTGGATGAAGATGATCCGTGAGTGGCAGGCACAGGATTACCACCCGGTGTCTGACCCCACCCGTTTGATGCCCCATCAGGTGATCGGCGAGGTGTGCAACCAGTGCGGCCCCGAAGCCGTGTATGTGACCGATGTGGGCCAGCACCAGATGTGGGCGGCACAATACCTGCGCCACGCCAAGAGCCGCGGCTTTATCACCAGCGGCGGTCTGGGTACTATGGGCTTTGGCTACGGTGCCGCCATTGGCGCACAGATGGCCCTTGGCCGCGACCAGCGGGTGGTCATGTTTACCGGCGACGGCTCCTTCCACATGAACCTGAACGAGGCCTGCACCGCCGTGAGCTATGAGCTGCCCATCATCACCGTGATCTTCAACAACTCGGTGCTGGGCATGGTGCGCCAGTGGCAGACCACCTTCTACGAAAAGCGCTACAGCCAGACCGACCCCCACCGCAAGACGGACTTCGTCAAGCTGGCCGAGGGCTTTGGCCTGAAGGGCTACCGCTGCAGAAACCTGCCGGAGTTCCAGACTGCCTTTGCCGATGCGATGAAGCAGAAAGGCCCTACTTGGATCGAGTGCATCATCGATAAGGACGAAAAGGTGCTGCCCATGATCCCCGGCGGCGGCGACATCAACGATATCATCATGGAATAAGGAGGGCACAGCAATATGGAATCCAACAAGCGCAGGGTCATCAGCCTGCTGGTGGACAACCAGAGCGGTGTTCTGGCCCGTGTGTCCAACCTGTTCTGCCGCCGCGGCTTCAACATCGACAGCCTGACGGTCTCGGCCACCAACGACCCGGCAGTCAGCCGCATCACCGTGACCATTACCAGCGATGACAAGGCCCTCAAGCAGTTGATCCTGCAGACCGAACGGCTGGAAGTTACCCGTCAGGTGTTCGTGCTGGACGGCGAAAAATCTCTGGAACGGGAACTGCTGCTGCTGAAGGTAGCGTCCGATGTGCACAACCGCAGCGAGCTGCGGGAGATCGCCAGTATCTACAAGGCCAAGATCATCGACCTTTCGCCGGACAGCATGGTGTTCGAGCTGATCGGCAAGCCGGATAAGATCGATGCCTTCCTGAAAATGTTTACAGATTACAAAATTTTGGAGCAGTGCCGCACCGGTGTTACCGCACTGGAGCGCGGCGGGATGCATCAGCATATGCAGAAGCCTCCGCAGGAGGTGCGCGAAGCACAGCTGCCTCTGCCGGGGACCCACTGCCCGGAACGGACCTGAGATTTTCCGCTCTCAAGGAGCGAAAAAATAAAATGTTTACAATCAGCCACTGAATAAACACAAAACAAAAAGGAGAACAACTACCATGGCTATCAAGAAATACTACGATTCCGACTGCAACCTCGGCGTGCTGGACGGCAAGACCGTCGCTGTCATCGGCTTCGGAAGCCAGGGCCACGCACACTCTGAGAATCTTGCCGAGAGCGGTGTCAATGTCGTCGTCGGCCTGCGCAAGGGCTCTGCTCACTGGGAGAAGGCTTCTGAGTTCGCAGCAACTCACGAGAACTTCAAGGTCATGGAAGTGGAAGAAGCTGCCAAGGCCGGCGACGTTGTCATGATGCTGGTGCCCGACGAGCTGTGCGCTGATATCTATAACAAGCAGGTGGCTCCCTACATGACCGAGGGCAAGGCACTGGCCTTTGCACACGGTTTCAACATCCACTTCAAGACCATCACCGCTCCTAAGAACGTTGACGTTATCATGATCGCTCCCAAGGGCCCCGGCCACATCGTCCGCCGCCTGTACACCGAGGGTGAGGGCTGCCCCTCTCTGATCTGCGTGGAGCAGGACTACACCGGCAAGGCTAAGGATATTGCTCTGGCATACGCTTCCGGCATCGGCGCAGGCCGTGCAGGCATCCTGCAGACCACCTTCAAGGAGGAGACCGAGACCGACCTGTTCGGCGAGCAGGCAGTGCTGTGCGGCGGCGTTTCCGAGCTGATCCACGCCGGTTTCGATACGCTGGTGGAAGCTGGCTACGAGCCCGAGATGGCATACTTTGAGACCTGCCACGAGATGAAGCTGATCGTTGACCTGATCAACGAGGGCGGCTTCTCCAAGATGCGTTACTCCATCTCCAACACCGCTGAGTACGGCGACTACCGCACCGGCAAGCGTCTGATCACCGCCGAGACCCGCAAGGAAATGAAGAAGGTCCTGACCGAGATCCAGAACGGCACCTTCGCTTCCGAGTTCCTGACCGAGATGAGCCCCAATGGCGGCCGCAAGGTGCACTTCCTGGCAAAGCGCCGCATGGAAGCAGAGCTGCCCATCGAGAAGGTCGGCGCAGAGCTGCGCAGCATGATGAGCTGGCTGAAGAAGTAAGGGGAAAACCCTCTCAGGCCGCCTTTCGGCGGCCAGCTCCCCCGAAAGGGGGAGCTTTTGTTGAAAGTGGAAACCTTATAGATCCTCCGCAAAACCTCTCCCCTTCGGGAGAGGTGGCACGGCGCAGCCGTGACGGAGAGGTTTTTTGTCAGAAAAGAGGATTTGAAATGAGAAGCGACAATGTGACCAAGGGCTCGGAGCGCGCCCCGAACCGAAGCCTGTTTTACGCACTGGGCTACACCAAGGAAGAACTGGAGCGCCCGCTGATCGGCGTGGTTTCCGCATACAGCGAGATCGTGCCCGGCCATATGAATCTGGACAAGATCGCCGATGCCGTCAAGGCCGGCGTTGAGATGGCAGGCGGCACCCCCATCCTGATCCCTGCCATTGGCGTGTGCGACGGCATCGCCATGGGCCATGTGGGCATGAAGTACAGCCTTGCATCCCGTGAGCTGATCTGCGACAGCGTGGAGACCATGCTCATGGCCCACCAGCTGGACGGTCTGGTGCTGGTGCCCAACTGCGATAAGATCGTGCCCGGCATGGTGATGGCAGCGGTGCGCATGGATGTGCCCGCTGTGGTCTGCTCCGGCGGCCCCATGCTGGCCGGTACCTACGGCGGCGAAGAGGTCAGCCTTTCCAAGATGTTCGAGGCTGTGGGTGCCTACAAGGCCGGTATGATCACCGAGGATCAGCTGGAAGACTGCACATGCAACTGCTGCCCCAGCTGCGGCAGCTGCTCCGGCATGTACACCGCCAACAGCATGAACTGCCTGTGCGAGGCCATCGGCATCGCACTGCCCGGCAACGGCACCATTCCTGCCGTCTACTCCAAGCGTCTGCAGTTGGCAAAGCACGCCGGTATGGCCATCATGGAAATGGTCAAGAAGGGCATCACCGCACGCCAGATCATCAACGAGCGCTCCATCCGCAACGCTCTTACCTGCGATATGGCGCTGGGCTGCTCCACCAACACCGTGCTGCACCTGCTGGCCATCGCCTATGAGGCCGGTGTGCCCATCGACCTGAAGCTGTTCAATGAGATCAGCGCCAAGACCCCGAACCTGTGCCATCTGGCACCGGCCGGCCCCACCCACATGCCGGATCTCTACGCCGCAGGCGGCATCCCCGCCGTGCAGGCAGAGCTGGCCAAGAAGGGCCTACTGGATCTGGATGTGCCCACCGTTACCGGCAAGACGCTGGGCGAGAACATCAAGGGCGCACACATCCTGAACGACAAGGCCATCCGTCCCATCGACAACCCCTATTCCCAGACCGGTGGTCTGCAGATCCTGTGGGGCAACATTGCACCAGACGGCTGTGTGGTCAAGCGCAGCGCCGTGGCCCCCGAGATGCAGCAGCATTCCGGCCCGGCCCGCGTGTTCAACAGCGAGGACGAGGCCATTGCCGCCATCTATGCGGGCAAGATCGTCCCGGGCGATGTGGTGGTCATCCGCTACGAAGGCCCCAAGGGTGGCCCCGGTATGCGTGAGATGCTGAACCCCACCTCCGCTCTGGCCGGCATGAAGCTGGACAAGACCGTGGCCCTCATCACCGATGGCCGCTTCTCCGGCGCGAGCCGCGGCGCAGCCATCGGCCATGTGAGCCCGGAGGCTGCTTCCGGCGGCCCCATCGGCCTGATCGAGGAGGGAGATACCATCAACATTGATATCCCCAATGCCTCCATCACGCTGGAGGTCAGCGATGAAGTTCTGGCCCAGCGCAAGGCAAAGTATGTTGCTCCCGAACCCAACATTAAGACCGGCTGGCTGAGCCGCTACGCACGCATGGTCACCAGTGCAAATCTGGGCGCTGTGCTGAAGTAAAAACTCCCTCAGTCAAACCCTTGCGGGTTTGCCAGCTCCCCCGGAGGAGCCTTTTCCGTCTTATTGCAACGCCAAAGCCTCCCTCTGAGAGGGAGGTGGCATCGCATCAGCGATGACGGAAGGAGTTTATCGTCCCCCACAAACAACAAAATCCCCGCTGTGCAGCTGCACAGCGGGGATTTTTTGCGATACGATGTTATTCTCCGTGGCCGAACAGCACCGCACGGAAGGTGCGGAAGATGATGCGCCAGTCCACCAGAAAGCTGCGCTCCTTGACGTACTTCACATCCAGTGCCATCCATTCGTCAAAGCTCAGCTGGTTGCGGTGCGGCGCGATCTGCCAGTAGCAGGAAAGGCCGGGTGTCACGTACAGCCGCTGCCATTCATAGGGCGTGTACTGGGCTACCTCGCGGGGCAGCGCCGGGCGCGGGCCTACAATGCTCATATCGCCCTTGAGGATGTTCACCAGCTGCGGCAGCTCGTCGATGCTGGTCTTGCGGATGAAATGGCCCACACGGGTGATGCGCGGGTCATCCTTCATCTTGAACACCGGGCCGTCCATCTCGTTGTCCTTCAGCAGATCGTTGAGCTTGCTCTCGGCGTTCGGGCACATGGAACGAAACTTGTACAGCCGGAACAGCTTGCCGTTGCGGCCCACCCGCAGCTGGCTGAACACCGGGCTTGCACCCGGGCTGTCGATCCAGACTGCAATGCAGGTAAGGAGCATCAGCGGGGAAAGCGCGATCAGCGCCAGCAGAGAAAAGAAGATATCCTGTGCGCGGCGCACACACCAGTAGGCGCGGTGCTCGTACAGGTTTGTTTTGCGGTCGATGGTGACTGGTTTGCGGATGCCAAACTCCGCGCCAGGTTCCTCCATCCAACCAGTCTACAGCCAGTATTCCGCCTCTGGCGCAGTTGTTGCGGATGTCATGATTCGTTTCACTCCATTTTCCGGTTGATACTATAAAAGTAGGGGAGAGTCCCCAATCTCTCTCCATGCAGCTTCTTGCACCATATTGAGCAGCAAAACTGCACATTTTTATTATAATATCATGCATCCCAGTGGATTGCAAGCAGGATGCGGAGATTTCAACTGATATAACGGCAAATGTGGAAAATACAAGGGGGGGGGGTAAGCTGCACTTTACCCGAACAGGCTCTTTGTATTGTGCATATATACGGAAAGGACTAATCCAACACAGATATACAGCATCAGCACCGAGCTGCCGCCCGCAGAATAGAAGGGCAAGGTGACACCGATGACCGGCAGCAGACGCAGATTCATGCCCACGTTCACGGCGATCTGCGCCATCAAAGCACCGCCGATGCCGGCGCAGATGTAGCTGCCCAGCAGGTCCTCGCTGCGCGCACCGGTGGCAAAGGTCTTGATCACCAGTGCCAGCAGTGCCCCCAGCACGATGCACAGGCCAACAAAGCCAATGGCATTGCCCATCCAGCTGAGAATAAAGTCGTTGTGGGCATTGGGCACGCTGTAGTACCGCCCGCTGAACAGGCCGTTGCCGAAGATGCCGCCGGAGCCGATGGCGATCTCGCCGCGCTGCTGCTGATAGATGATGTTTTTCCAGGTGGCTTCGTTGGGTGCCCAGCCGGTGGAATTCTCCGGGTCGATAACGGCCAGAATGCGGTACCACTGGTAGCCCTTGCCGATCTTATCGCTGAAAAAGGCAAACGCCGCCGCCACGGCCACAGCTGCCGCCGAGATGGCACCGATGATATACTTCCAGCTCAGGCCCGCTGCAAACATCATGCAGCAGCCGATGATGGCGTAGATGATGGCGGTGCCGTCGTCGCCCTGAATGTGGATAATGAGGATGGGCGCGGCCAGATGCAGCAGAAGCTTTGCCAGCTCCTTTGGCTCGTTGATGCGGCTGCGCACATTGTTCAGGTGCATGGCAAAGGTAAGGATAAAGCTGATCTTTGCCAGCTCCGTGGGCTGGAAGGTAAAGCCGCCCAGCTTGTACCAGGAGTAGTTGTCGGTGTCACCGGCGTTGAAGCCGATGGTCAGCGGGCCGATGGCCACATTGCGGATGAACAGCGTGGGCAGCACCAGACCCCATGTCAGGGCTACATGCACCGGCCACACCTTGACAAGGCTGCGGTAGTCGATGCAGGAGAGCAGCAGCGCAATCACGATGCCAAGCACCGCCGCACCGGCCTGCACCAGCGCGCGGCGGTAATCGCCGATGCCGGTAATGGCACCAGTGATCTCGTCCGTGGCAAAGCCGTTGCCCTGCTTTGCGGCCCAGGAGGCAAGAGCCACCACCGCCATGGTGCTGCTGAAGATGCACAGCAGCAGATAGATCTTATCTGTTCGTTTAAAATATTGTCGAATGCTTTCCAAGAAAGCACCACCTTTCGTTCCCAGATGCACACCGGGTTTTGCCGCTGCAGCGGGCAATACCAACCCAGTTTATCCTATTATACACAGCCTGCACACCGTTTGCAATCCACCGGGTGTGACAGCTTTGCAAAATCCGCACGAATGCTTGACAAAGCAGACCGCACCATCTACAATGAAGGTGCAGCAGAAAGCTCCTTTGCAGAGCGCCTGCCGCGCAAAGAAAATGGCAGGAAGATGCCTGCTGGAAAAGGGCGGCGTGCCGCATTGGGCGGCAGATATGCCCGGAGGAAATGGGAATGGAACACGATATGCTCCGCCGTTTTGGGTGTGCACTGTGCGCTCTGGCTTTCGCGCTCACAGCGCTGCCCACAGCGGCTTTTGCACAGCAGCCGGAAGAACAGGCGGCTGTGCAGCAGAGCCTTTCGGCCACAGATGTGCGCGAGATGCAGCAGGCAGATGCTGCTGTGACCGCACTGACCGGAGGCAGCGACTATGCACAGATGACCGAGGACGAGCGCACAGATGCTGCTTTGCGGCAGCTGGATGCGCTGACCGCACAGGGCCTTGTGAAGCAGGGGTCTGTCTACACCGATGCCGAAAACGGCATGATCAGCTTTACCTACAGCTGCGGCGCGCTGGGCGGCATCTTGCTTACCGACCCGGAGGAGGAGAACACCGCAGCCCTGCCGGAGCTGGACGAGAGCCAGCTGCAGGAGCTGGCAGAGAACAAGCGGGTGGGCACGGCGGCGATCTATTATGCGTTTGACAACACGATCAACAGCACCCGCTACCCGTATTATGCCTACATGCAGACCTATTGGGATTCGGTGGGCCTGCAGACGGATCTGGATACCACCGTTACCGTATCCGACCTGCGCAGGATGGGCCGTTACGACCTGTGCATCCTGAGCACCCACGGCGCGTACTACACCTATGAATACGGCTGGCTGTTCAAAAAGACCGCCACGGAACCGCTGATCCTGCTGACCGAGAGATCGGACTTCTGGAGCGATCTGCGCTATGGCTTTGACCTGCTGGCCCACCGCGTGGTCAAGGTGAACGGCATGTACGCCGTCAACGGCGATTTCTTCCGCAGTGCCTACCGCGGCAACGGCATCGTGCTCAGCGAGACCTGCGAGTTCTACGGCAAGAACGGCCATGTGGACACCTCTATGGCAGACGGCCTGCTGGCAGGCGGTGCCAAGGCGGTGATGGGCTATGTGAACAATGTCTACTCGGTGTATTCCCGCAGTATGCTGTGGGCCGCTGTGAACCGGATGATCGAGGGCGAAACGCTGGAACGGGCCGTGGACTATGCCAAGAGCATCTACGGCACCGATGATATCATCTGGTACAACGAGCAGGGCGGCAGACGGCCCCATGCGGCGGCATCCTATGCGATGCTCAGCGGAGACCGAAGCGCTGCACTGCCCAACCCCTACACGGCAGCGGATGTGGATGCGGCGGCGTAAGCAACACACGGCATTGCACTTTTGCACAAAGTATATTATACTAAGGGACGGCAGAGCATTCTGCCGTCCCTTTTGCTTTATAAAATGAGGTAAGCTTCATGTCAGAATATATCACCCACTCCCGCGCCGAGACGGTGGCGCTGGGTGCCCGTATGGCCGCAGTGCTGGCACCGGGTTCGCTGGTTGCGTTCACCGGCGGGCTGGGCGCGGGCAAGACCGCTTTTACCGAGGGCCTTGCCGAGGGCCTTGGCTGCACCGACCCGGTGTCCAGCCCAACCTTTGCCATTGTGAACTACTACCGCGGCCCAAAGCCGCTGGCGCACTTTGACCTGTACCGTATTTCCACTGAGAACGACCTGTGTGCTGCAGGCTTTTACGATTATTTGGATCAGGGGGCCATTGTGGCAGCAGAGTGGAGCGAGAACTTTGCAGACCTGCTGGCACTGGAAAACCCCATCCGGGTGGATATCCAGCGCGTGGACGAAAATACCCGCAGGATCACCATTGAGGGGGTAACGCTATGAACATCTTAGCTGTGGATACAGCGGGCAAAACGGCCGGTGTGGCTCTTTTGCAGGATGACCGCCTGCTGTACGAGGTGTATCTGGACGCAGGCATGACCCACAGCGAAACGCTGATGCCCATGATCGACACCTGCCTGAAGATGTGCGGCATGACCTGTGCAGAGATTGACTTGTACGGTGTCAACGCAGGCCCCGGCAGTTTTACCGGGCTGCGCATCGGTCTGGCGGCGGTCAAGGGTCTGGCCTTCCCGCGGGAAACGCTGTGCGCACCGGTTTCCACGCTGGAAGCACTGGCCGCAGCCCACACGGGCGAGGGCACCGTGCTGTGCGCACTGGATGCCCGCCGTGCGCAGGTATACAGTGCCGCGTTCGACCTTGCCACCCACAGCCGCCTGCTGGAAGACGATGCCCGGGCGGTGGCAGATCTGGCCGATTTTGTAGAAAATTGCAAAAAGCCCCTGTTTTTTGTTGGTGATGGCGCATCTCTGTGCTATAATAAATACAGCAGTGTGCCGGGTGTGCTGCAGGCACCTGCGGCCCTGCGCGGCGGGCGTGCTGCTGCAGTGGCCCTTGTGGCAAAGCAGATGGCCGAAGCCGGAAAGGCTGTGCTGCCGGAGGCTCTGCTGCCGGACTACCACCGCCTGAGTCAGGCCGAGCGGGAGCGCGCAGAGCGCCTTGCAGCAGAAGCTGCAGCCAATGCCGCCCAAAACAAGGAGCAGGCATAAAACCCTGCGTGACTGAGAGAAAGGAACATTTCCATGGCAAAACCCATTGCACTGGCCGCTGACCACGGCGGATTTGAACTGAAAGAAGCTGTCAAGGCGCATCTGAAGGAGCTGGGGCTGGAATACATCGATTTTGGCACCCATAGCACCGACAGCGTGGATTACCCCGATATGGCCGTGCCCGCCTGCGATGCAGTTGTGAGCGGCGAGTGCAGCAAGGCACTGCTGTTCTGCGGCACCGGCGTGGGCATCAGCATGGCAGCAAACAAGATCAAGGGCATTCGTGCCTGCTGCTGCTCTGACAGCTTCAGCTGCGAGTATACCCGCCGCCACAACGATGCCAACGCCCTGTGCATGGGCGGCCGCGTCGTGGGTGCAGGCTTGGCCTGCCAGCTGGTGGATCTCTTCCTGAACACCGAGTTTGAAGGCGGCCGCCATCAGCGCCGCATCGACAAGCTGACCGCATTGGAGAACCGCTGATTCTTAGATTTGACGATTGGAATGGCCTCCGTTTTACTCTGGCCATGAATCAAGGAAAAAATATTTTTTTGATTTCGCGTTTGTCGCGGCCCCGACGCTTGTCAGGGCAAAGCCCTTCCATCTGCTATCGCAGATCGCTCGCCTGCTTGAAAGACCCACTGGGGCTTTCATTGCTGCGCAACCGCAGGGCCGCTCCAAACGCATTTTCACGAAAAAGGCCATAAGGGAAGATGAATCTTTTCGTTACGACCCTTCCTGTGAAAAAGAGCATTCAAAAAAATCCGCAGATTTTGTGAATGCTCAAAATATAAAAATAAAATTTCCACTGACAATGGCGAAGCGTATGCGGAGCTGTTTTAAATCGTAATCTTGGACCCGATAGAGTTATCTATTTAAAATAAGGAGCGTGTTTTTATGACCCCGATGATCGTTGAGCATCCGCTGCTGCAGCACAAGCTGAGCATTCTGCGCAACAAGCAGACCGGCACCAAGGAGTTCCGTGACCTCGTTGGCGAGATCGCGACCCTGCTGTGCTACGAAGCGACCCGTGACCTGCCTCTGGAAGAGGTGGAGATCGAAACACCCATCACCATGGCAAAGACCAAGGTGCTGGCTGGCCGCAAGCTGGCTCTGGTGCCCATCCTGCGCGCAGGCATGGGTATGCTGGACGGTATGCTGACCCTGCTGCCCGCTGCAAAGGTGGGCTTCATCGGCCTGTACCGCGACGAGGAGACCCTGCAGCCCGTGGAGTACTTCTGCAAACTGCCGCAGGATATCGCAGAGCGCGATGTTCTGGTTCTGGACCCGATGCTGGCTACCGGCGGCAGCGCCATTGATGCCATCACCCAGATCAAGAAGCATGGCGCAAAGCGCATCAAGTTCATCGGCCTGATCGCCGCTCCGGAAGGCATCAAGGCCCTGCACGAGGCACACCCTGATGTGGATATCTACCTCGGCGCAGAGGACGACCACCTGAACGAGAACGGCTATATCGTTCCCGGTCTGGGCGACGCAGGCGACCGCATCTACGGCACCAAGTAAGAAACTGTATCACGGAAGGGCAGCTGGGAACAGCTGCTCTTTTTTGTGCAGACGAAAAGGGGAACGACGGCTGTCGTTCCCCTTTGTGCGTTATGGAAAAACTTAGATCTCGGCCAGAATGGCATCGCCCATGGCGGTGCAGCCAAGGCAGGTGCAGCCCTCGCTCATGTTGTCGGCGGTGCGCAGGCCCTTGTCCAGCACCTTGTTCACGGCGGTCTCAATGGCATCGGCTTCCTCGGCCATGCCAAAGGAGTAGCGCAGCATCATGGCGGCAGACAGGATGCAGGCGGTGGGGTTCACGATGTCCTTGCCCGCAATATCGGGGGCCGAGCCGTGAATGGGCTCATACAGGCCGCGGGTGCCGTCGCCCAGAGAGGAGGACGGGATCATGCCGATGGAGCCGGTGATCATGGAAGCCTCGTCCGACAGGATGTCGCCGAACATGTTCTCGGTAACGATCACGTCGAACTGGGCGGGGTTCTTGACGATCTGCATGGCGCAGTTGTCCACGAACATCTCGCTGTATTCCACATCCGGGTATTCGGCCTGCAGGCGGTGCATCACACTGCGCCACAGACGGCTGGTGTCCAAAACGTTTGCCTTGTCCACACAGCACAGCTTCTTGCGGCGCTTGCGTGCGGTCTCAAAGCCGATGCGGCCGATGCGCTCGATCTCGTGCTCCGCGTAGGGCATGGAGTCGATGGCCTGCTTCTCGCCGCTGGCGAGGGTGTGGGTCTCGTGATTGCCAAAGTATACGCCGCCGATCAGCTCACGCACAACGATGAAGTCAATGCCCTGGTCAACGATGGACTTTTTCAGCGGGGAGGCGTCCGCCAGCTGCGGCCAGATCTTGGCCGGGCGGTTGTTGGCGTACAGGCCCATGCCCGCGCGCAGGCGCAGCAGTCCCTTTTCGGGGCGCTGGTCGCCGGGCAGACCCTCCCACTTGGGGCCGCCGATGGCGCCGAGCAGGACGCTGTCAGAGCTTTTGCACTTTTCCAGCTCCGACGAGGGGAGCGGGTCACCGAACCTGTCGATGGCCTCGCCGCCCATATAGGCGCGGGTGTAGGTGAAGGTATGGCCATGCCTGGCCGCGATCTTATCCAGGACGCGCACCGCCTGGGTCACGATCTCGGGGCTGGAGCAGTCGCCGTAGATCAGAGTGATGTTTTTCTGCATAGTTCTGTTCTCCCTCTCGTTGCTATTGTAGGGGCGGGACATGTCCCGCCCTCAGCCTTTCCATCACAGCACTTTTGCCGTAAAGCCGCGGGCCGGGCATGCCCGGCCCCTACAGGGCATCAGTCCTTCAAGCTGTTCATCAGGCCGCCCTTGGCGATGATGTTCTGGATGAACGGCGGGAACGGGGCGGCCTGGAAGGTCCGGCCCGTCGTCTCGTCGGTGATGACGCCGGTGTCGAAGTCGATGCTGACCGTGTCGCCCTCAGCAATTGCCTCACTGGCGGCGGGGCACTCCAGAATCGGCAGACCGATGTTGATGGCATTGCGGTAGAAGATGCGGGCAAAGCTCTTGGCGATGACGCAGCTGATGCCGGATGCCTTGATGGCGACGGGCGCGTGCTCACGGGAGGAGCCGCAGCCGAAGTTCTCGCCGCCGACCATGATGTCACCGGCCTTGACGCGGGTGACAAACGTCTTGTCGATGTCCTCCATGCAGTGGCTGGCCAGCTCGGCCTCGCTCTGGGTGTTCAGGTAGCGGGCCGGGATGATGACGTCGGTGTCAATGTTGTCGCCGTATTTGAAAACAGGACCTTTTGCGTTCATAGCTCAAACCTCCCTCGGGTCAGTGATGTAGCCGATCAGTGCGCTGGCCGCCGCGGTGGCGGGGCTGGCGAGGTAGACCTCGGAATCCACATGGCCCATGCGGCCCACGAAGTTGCGGTTGGTGGTGGAGACGCAGCGCTCCCCCGCCGCCAGAATGCCCATGTAGCCGCCCAGGCAGGGGCCGCAGGTGGGCGTCGAGACGATGCAGCCCGCGTCGATGAACGCCTCGGTATAGCCGCGCAGGATGCACTCCTTGTAGACGGCCATCGTGGCGGGGATGATGATGCCGCGCACGCCCTTAGCAATGTGTCTGCCCTTCAGAATCTCGTAGGCGGCCTCCATGTCCTCAATGCGTCCGTTCGTGCAGGAGCCGATGACGATCTGGTCGATCTTGATGTCTTTGCCCTCTTTCGCAAGGTGGGTGTTCTCCGGCAGGTGCGGGTAGCTGACCGTCGGCTCGAGCGCGTCAAGGTCGATGACGATGCTGCGCTCGTACTCGGCGTCGGGGTCGGCCTCGTACTTGACCCACGGGCGCTGGCTGCGGCCCTTCAAATATGCCTCGGTGATTTCATCCACCGGGAAGATGCCGTTCTTGGCACCGGCCTCGATGGCCATATTGCAGATGCAGAGGCGGTCCTCCATCGTCAGGGACTTCACGCCGTCACCGACGAATTCCAGGCTCTTGTACAGTGCGCCGGAAACGCCGATCTCACCGATCAGATGCAGAATGACATCCTTGCCTGTGACAGGCTTGTGCAGCTGACCCTTGAGTTCGACCTTGATGGCGGCGGGGACCTTGAACCATGCCATGCCCTTTGCCATACCGGCGGCCATATCCGTGGAGCCGACGCCGGTGGAGAACGCGCCCACCGCACCGTAGGTGCAGGTGTGGCTGTCCGCGCCGATCACGAGGTCGCCGGGCTTCACGATGCCCTTTTCGGGCAGGAGCGCGTGCTCAACGCCCATCTGGCCGACGTCGTAGAAGTTGAGGATGTCGTACTTGTCTGCGAACTCGCGGCACTGCTTGGACTGGGTCGCGCTCTTGATGTCCTTGTTGGGGACAAAGTGGTCGAGCACGATGTTGACGCGAGTCTTGTCAAAGACGGAATCAAAGCCCGCCTTGTTGAACTCATTGATGGCCACCGGGGTCGTAATATCGTTGCCGAGCACGATGTCGAGCCTGGCGTTGATGAGCTGGCCCGCCGTAACGGCTGCTTCCCCGCAGTGGGCCGCTAAGATTTTCTGGGTCATGGTCATGCCCATGGTCGTGTACCTCCGTTTTGTTGGGATAAGGGCGGTTGTTTAAATAATAAAGAATAAATAAGAAATAATAAATATGGTGGAGTTTTTGCCCTTATGGGCAAAAACAAATCTCGTAGGGGCGGATTCCATATCCGCCCGTGCCCGTTCGCGGCGGAGCATACTTCCGCGGGCGCATATAGAATGCGCCCCTACGGGAGTCTTTGTTTGAGCGGAGCGCAGCGACGCGGTCCACAAAATTTATTATTTATTATTTCTTATTTTTTATTTGCCTGTCTGCTCACTTATTGTTAATAGCGCTGACTAAAGCCTTAATGCCCGCCACGATAATATCGGTGTGGGTACCGCAGCCCCAGGTCTCCTCACCGGAGGCCCATTTCAGGCCGACGTAGGAGCAGGCGCGGGAGTTCGTGTCGGAATCCAGAGCGTGCTCACTGTAGTGTACGAGCGTAAAGTGCATCCCGGTCTGCTGTTCGATGGCCGTGGCAACGGCATCCAGGCGGCCATTGCCGGTGGCCGTGCACTTGACCGTGCTGCCGCCGCCGGTGACGACGACATTTGCCGTAATGCTGCCGTCCGAGTTCTGGATGAAGTGCGCGTCCGGCACATTGAGCGGCTGGGTGTGGTTGAGGTAGCTGTTCTCAAAGACGCCCAGCACCTCTTTCACGCTCAGCTCGCGGTGCTCGTGGTCGCTGACGTCCTTGACGCGGTAGCCGAGGTCCTCGCGCATCTTCGGCGGCGGATTGTAGCCGTAGTTCTGCTGCAGCAGGAAGCCGATGCCGCCCTTGCCGCTCTGGGAGTTGATGCGGATGACGTCGGCATCGTAGGTACGGCCAATGTCATGCGGGTCAATGGGGATGTACGGGCAGGTCCACTGGTGGAGCTGCTTTTCTCTGCGCCAGGTCATGCCCTTGGCGATGGCGTCCTGATGGCTGCCGCTGAACGCCGCGAACACCAGTGCGCCCGCATAGGGCGTGCGCTCATAGACGTGCATCCGGGTCACGCGCTCATAGACCTCGCAGATGGCGGGCATATTGCTGAAATCGAGATGCGGGTCTACGCCGTGGCTGTACATGTTCATGGCCAGCGTAATGGCATCGACGTTGCCGGTGCGCTCACCGTTACCGAACAGGCAGCACTCGATGCGCTGGGCACCGGCCAGGACGGCCAGCTCGGCGTCGGCAACGCCGCAGCCGCGGTCATTGTGCGGATGGGTAGACAAAATAACGCTGTCACGATATTTCAGATGTTTGGAGCACCACTCGATCTGGTTGGCGTAGATGTGCGGCATGCTCATCTCCACCGTGACCGGCAGGTTGATGATCATGGGGCGGCGTGGGCTGCATGACGTCGAGAACGGCGTTGCAGACCTCGACGGCGTATTCCGGCTCGGTGCCGGTGAAGCTCTCGGGGCTGTACTCAAACAGGAAGTTGCCCTCGTACTCCTCGCTCAGCTGCTTGACGAGCTTGGCACCATCGACGGCGATCTTTTTGATCTCCTCCTTCGACTTTTTGAATACCTGCTCACGCTGGGCGACGCTGGTGGAGTTGTAGAAGTGGATGATGGCACGGGGCGCACCCTTGACGGCCTCAAACGTCTTGCGGATGATATGGTCGCGGCACTGGGTCAGGACCTGCACGGTCACGTCCTGCGGGATGCGGTTGCCGTCGATCAGGGTGCGCAGGAACTCATACTCGGTCTCGCTGGCAGCGGGGAAGCCGACCTCGATCTCCTTGAAGCCGATTTTGACCAGCATATCGTAAAATTCGAGCTTTTCCTCCAGGCTCATCGGCACGATGAGGCTCTGGTTGCCGTCGCGCAGGTCCACGCTGCACCAGGCCGGGGCCTGCTCAATATGGTCCTTCTGGGGCCACTCATAGACATGGCCGGGCTCTACCGGCGGCGGATAATACCCTACACTGTACTTGGTTGCGTCCATCATAATAAAACTGCCTCCTTCAAAGCGTTCGGTTCGCGCTTTGAAGGAGGCATACATAAAACCGTCCCCCAAAGGCGAAAGACCTTTGAGAGACGGGAGCAAGATCAACGTTGCTGTACCCGCGGTACCACTCTCATTGCTGTAAAACAGCCGCTCTGTACGATCAGCCCGTGGGCGAATCGCGCCTGCATGATAACGGTCAGGTTCCGTCCGCGCCTACCTGTCAGCGCGGCTGCTCCGGGGCCAGTATACAGCGCCTGCCATACCGCCTTGCACCGTCCGGCGGCTCTCTGAAATGGGATGAGTGCTGCTTTCTCCCCTTCACTGCATTTGGAATGGTTTTATTTTAGCGGATTTTGGGGGGAATGTCAAGAGATTTTTGCTGTTTTTTCAAGGATGTGTTTTGGTTGGAGCAACAATGTTTGTAGGGGGGCGGCGTCCTCGACGCCCCGCGGGCAGATATGGAATGCGCCCCTACTTTTCTTTTTTTATTATGTATGCTATAATGTTTTCATTTGATTTGAAAGGATTCATCTATGCTTTACCATAAATACAAGCCGCTGGCCGCGCGCGTCTACTGCACGGGGCTGGCGCTGCTGCTGGTGCTGTCCGAGGTGTTCAGCTCCAACGTACAGGATACGCTGCCGGGTTTCAGCCGCATCATGCGGCTGGGGCTGACCGGGTGCGCTGTGCTGCTTCTGGCCGGGAAAATTATCCTGCTGACTGGGTACGAGGCCCGCTGGCAGAAGGTGCTGATCGCCGTTGTGCTGGTCTACACGGCGTTTTCGTCGTGGTATGGCGGCGATTTGTGGTTCTTTTTGGCCGCACTTATCGGGCTGGGGGCCAAGGATGTGGATTGGGAGACCGCCCTGCGCGTCTATCTCGTCACGGCGGTGGCCGGGCTGGTGCTGGTGCAAGCGCTACACTTTGCCACGCCGCTGATGCCCTACAAATTCTACTGCCGCAACTGGGATTTCGGCTACGGCCACTACAACGGCTTTGGTGCGCGGCTTGTCGGCGTGTTTTTTGCCTGGGCGTGGCTGCGGCATGACAAGCCCGCCATCACCGCCTTTGACTGGGCGGGGCTGGCCGCGCTGGCGATCTTCACCTACAAGGTTCCCGGCAGCCGCGGGGCGTTCGGCGGCATGGCGGTGCTGTTTGTGCTGTTCTTTGTCCAAAAATTTCTGCCGAGACTGTTCGACAGCAAAATTTTTTACGGGCTGGCGCTGGCGCTGCCCGTCGCGCTGGCAGTGTTCAGTCTCTACGCCGGGTATGTCTACAATCCCGAGTGGCCCTATGAGCGGATGGCGCTGCTGCTGTTGAGCATTGCGTTGTCGGGGCGTTTTGAGATCTGGCACAACGTATTTTGGAGCGCGCCGCTTTCTTTATTGGGCGGCCTGCCCACCGATGGTGACGAGCACCACGCCATCGACAACACCTTTTTGGCCGTGCCGATGAACAAGGGTCTGCTGGGCGCGGTCCTGGTTGCAGCGGTCTTTCTGCTGCTGCTGTGGCGGCTGGCAAAAAAGCATCGCTCCACCGAGGTCATCTGCCTGGCAGCGCTGACGCTGTATCTCTTTATGGAGAATAAGCCGTTTTTGCTCTCCGCCAACCCGGTTTTGCTGATGCTGCCGGTGGTGTTTTTTAACGCAGAGACCGGCAAAGCACAATCCGAATCGTAAAAAAGCCGCCGACCGGTTTTGTCCGGTCGGCGGCAATTTTTATTATCGTTTAGCGGTTCTGCGGGCCGTTCTTCAGGATGACGTCATGGCTGCCGCCCTCGACAATGGAGGTGGAGGAAACGACGGTCAGGCGGGCTTTTTCCTGCAGCTCGGGGATGGAGAGCGCGCCGCAGTTGCACATGGTAGAGCGCACCTTGTACAGCGTCGTCTGCACGCCGTCGGCCAGGGGGCCGGCGTAGGGCACGTAGGAATCGACGCCCTCCTCAAAGCTCAGCTTCTGGGCGCCGCCCAGGTCGTAGCGCTGCCAGTTGCGGGCGCGGTTGGAGCCCTCGCCCCAGTACTCCTTGACGTAGTTGCCGCCGACGCGCAGCTTGTTCGTCGGGGACTCGTCGAAGCGGGCGAAGTAGCGGCCCAGCATAACGAAGTCCGCACCCATGGCCAGCGCCAGCGTGATGTGGTAATCCTGCACGATGCCGCCGTCGGAGCAGATGGGGATGTAGACGCCGGTCTCCTTGTAGTACTCGTCGCGGGCCTTGGCGACCTCAATGACCGCCGTAGCCTGACCGCGTCCGATGCCCTTAGTCTCGCGGGTGATGCAGATAGAGCCGCCGCCGATGCCGATCTTGATGAAGTCTGCGCCGGCCTTGGCTAGGAACAGGAAGCCCTCGCGGTCAACGACGTTGCCTGCGCCGACCTTCACCTTGTCGCCGTAGTTCTCACGGATCCAGGCGATGGTGCGGGACTGCCACTCGCTGAAGCCCTCGGAGGAGTCGATGCAGAGCACATCCACACCGGCCTCTACCAGCGCAGGCACGCGCTCGGCGAAGTCGCGGGTGTTGATGCCCGCGCCGACAATGTAGCTCTTGTTCTCGTCGAGCAGCTCGTTGACGTTCTCCTTGTGGGAGTCATAGTCCTTGCGGAAAACCATATACTGCAGGTGGCCTTCCTCATCGACGAGCGGCAGGGAGTTGATCTTGTTGTCCCAGATGATGTCGTTGCAGTCATGCAGGCTGGTGGTGGCGGGGGCCGTGACCAGCTTGTTCAGCGGGGTCATGAACTCGGTGACCTTGAGGTCCATCGTCATGCGGGACAGGCGGTAGTCGCGGCTGGCCACGATGCCCAGCAGCTTGCCGTGGGCGGTGCCGTCGTCGGTGATAGCGACGGTGGAGTGACCGGTGCGGGTCTTGAGGTCGAGCACGTCGCCCAAGGTAGCCTCCGGGGGCAGGTTGGAGTCGGAGGTGACAAAGCCCTTCTTGTAGGCCTTGACGCGGCGGACCATATCGGCCTCCTGCTCAATGGTCTGGGAGCCGTAGATGAAGGAGACGCCGCCCTGCTTGGCCAGAGCAATCGCCAGCTTCTCACCGGAGACGGACTGCATGATGGCGGAGACCATCGGGATGTTCATTTCCAGCGGGCAGGCTTCCTCGCCCTTGCGGTACTTGACCAGCGGGGTTTTCAGGCTGACAGCCGTAGGGACGCACTCCGAGGAGGAGTAGCCGGGGACCAGCAGATATTCACCAAAGGTACGGGACGGCTCGGAAAAATAATATGCCATAATACACGCTCCTGACTTTCCTGTTTCGACGTTATTTGCTTATTAAAAAGATTGTACCACAACCGCGGACAAAATACAAAGTTTTCTGCGGAAATCTTTCTTGCACTGTCAAAACGAAAGTTGTGGATTTTGAACAATGGATTGGGTGTGTAGTATGACTTTGGAGCGGCCGGGCGGGCCGTTGCGGGCATCGGCCCCTGCAATACGGGATTACTGCGTCGTCGTCAGCACTACATCGCCCATCGGCGCGGTAAGGGTCACGCTGCGGGGCGCGGCGGCTGTTTGGGTGTAGGTGCTGCTCATCGTCCTGCCGTTGAACATCACATTCCCCATGGACGTTTGCAGGTCAAGCGCGTAATCATCGGGCCTGCCGTCCACCGTCAGGCCAATATCGCCCATGGCAGCTTCGACTTTAGCGGTTTCAACGCCCGCC
>ENA-OPAV01000737-OPAV01000737.1-human-gut-metagenome-genome-assembly--contig:-NODE-737-length-25332-cov-3.058077_pt1 | contig 25332 bp, 22 predicted proteins | sample MGYA00241056_ERZ501428 | MGnify/ENA primary metagenome ERZ501428 (study PRJEB25962, sample SAMEA2042621) | human gut metagenome | biome: human gut; feature: human-associated habitat; material: faeces... | reverse complement strand
TGCATTGCAGGAATGTATTGTCGCTTTTTTGTTAATATTGTTACAAATGGGGATATTACAGTCAGGGGGATTAGTGAACAAAATAAAGGATATTGGGAGAGGCGTAATCAATCTGGTATTTCCACCGCGCTGTCCGGTATGTGATGGTATAATTGGTCCGGTTGAGAGATATATACACAGCAGATGCTGTGAAAAGCTCTTTCCGGTTGAGCAGCCGCAGTGTATGCGCTGCGGGAAGCCGGTTTTGTCTGAGCGAAGAGAGTATTGTGACGACTGTGCACGGGCACTAGAGCATCACAGGCAGATGCGGGAAGATGACAGCTACAGGCAGGGCAAGGCGCTTTTTGCATACAAGGGCAGCATAAAGCAGACCATGTACAGGTTCAAGTATTCAAACAGACGTGAGTATGCGGCTTATTTTGCACAGACAGCAGTGGAAAGATATTCGGACTGGATACAGAGATGTGGGATAGATGTTATTATTCCGGTGCCGATGCACCGTAAAAAGATGCGCCAGAGAGGCTACAATCAGGCAGAGTGTTTTGCAAAGGCATTGTCTGAAAAAACAGGCATAAGGATGGCAAAAGGGCTTGTGCGCAGAGTGAAAAATACCAGTCCACTCAAGACAATGGGGTATGTTGAACGCAGAAATTGTCTAGAGGGGGCTTTTCAAGTGGCGGATAGTATTGTACAATATGACCAAATACTAATAGTAGATGATATATATACTACAGGCAGTACGGCGGAGTCGATTGGGCACGAGATAGCAAAGAAATGTCCCGGCCGTGTATATGTGCTGTGTATTTGCATAGGACAGGGAAGTTAGGAGGGTTTTATCAGATGAGAATATCTAATTGCAAGGGCTGTGGCAGAATATTTAATGTACTGTCAGATGAGCAGTACTGCCCGAACTGCCAGAAAAAAATGGATGAGAAATTTGATATAGTAAAGAGATTTGTTGAGGATAATCCAAATGTGCCGGTTGAGACAGTGGCCAAGGAGACGGATACATCCATGAAGCAGATAAATAGGTGGATACGTGAGGAAAGGCTTTCGTTTTCACCGGATTCATCATATGGTATACCATGCGAGAACTGTGGCAGGATGATACGTACAGGCAGATTTTGTGATGAGTGCAAGACTAAGCTCACAAACACACTACGCAGTGCCCTTGACACACCAAAGAGCCAGGATAGGCAGCTGTGGCAGCAGGATGACAAAAACCGTATGAGATATATCAAGTAACAGGTAAGAGGATGATTTATGATAAACGAAGAAAAAGTAAGGGAACTGTTTAATATTGCTCTATGTGACAGCAAAAGCGATGACAGCCGTGTGCAGAAGCAGTCCGCAAGCTATTACGGATGGGCCTATATATGGAAAGAGGGCTTAAAAAGCTTCTTTACAGGTACATTCGCATTTGCAGGGCTTGTTGTGATGTGGGTTGCTGTCAATGCAGCAGAGCTTTTGGACAGAATCAATAAGCTTGATTTTAAGGCAATAGGTGTCACAATAGGCATACTGTATATTGCATTTATGGCGGTTTACATTTTTGTCACAATTGTGGTGTATACTGCAAGATATAAGGCCGGCAGAAGAGAAGTGCGCAAATACGCAAATCACCTGAAGGCAGTGGGCAGAATATATTCCCGTGAGGAAAAGATTAAGCGTTAGGGAGGCTTTATGAACAAGTTACTGGAAATTAAGGATAAGGCAGTCAAATTTTGCGGTGAGTATGAGCACTTTATACTTCCGGTTGTGAGATTTGCCGTTGCATTTATCGCATTTATAACAATAGATTTGAATATCGGATATATGGCGAAAATCAGCTCGATGCTTGTGGCGCTGCTTTTAGCACTTGTGTGTGCACTGCTTCCGGTGAATGCAATACTCTGGATTGCTTCGATTATGATACTTTTAGATATGTATGCGCTGTCCGTAGAGGTTTTTGCTATCACATTTGTACTTTTTTTAGTACTGTATTTTGTCTATTTTCGTTTTGCACCGAAGGATGGCATGCTTGTGATACTTACACCTATATGCTTTCAGCTTCACATACCATCTGTTATGCCGGTTGCAGCAGGTCTTTTAAGAAGAGCTTATTCTTTTGTTGCAATAATATGTGGCACACTGCTGTACTATTTCTTTGACGGAATCAGACAGAATGCATCAGCGCTTGCGGAGGTGGTAGATAAAAAGGGGCAGAGCACTACAAAGCTCAATGTGACAATGGGACAGCTTCTTGACAACAAAGAGATGTTTATAGTTATGGCAATCTTTGTTATCACCACACTGGTGGTGTATCAGGTCAGACGATTGAAAATCAACAATTCATGGACTGTTGCTACCATAGCAGGAGGGCTTATACAGTTGGTTGCACTTGTTGTTGCTTATCTGGTGCTCGGACTGCCGGAGAAGATAATCTGGCTTGTGCTCAGCACTGTAGTAGCTATTTTTGCAGGTGTTGTCATACAGTTTATATTTATGAATCTTGACTATGCACGTACAGAAAACGTACAATTTGAGGATGATGAATATTACTATTACGTCAAGGCAGTTCCAAAGAAGATGATTGCCAAGGAGGAAAAGGTTGTAAAGCACTTTGGCAATACAGGAAGCCTTGGAAAGAAGATTCCGAGACATAATCAGGAAAATATCAGCAAAGAGGCTATTGCAAAAGATCTCGAAATAGACGAAAATATATTTGAGGATGACAAATAGTTACATAGTATAAGAGAAAGGAGGGCGCTATGGATAATGTGAGTGGTGTATTGATACGCTTCAAGGATCAGTTCCTTACATTCACAAATGTGCCGGGCATCAAAATCGGTGTGATAGACATTATAGAGATACTTATTATTTCAGTGCTCTTCTATCATATACTTTTGTGGATAAAGACCACGAGGGCATGGAATCTGTTCAAGGGCCTTATTATCATACTGTTGTTTGTGCTTGTTGCAGCATTGTTCCAGATGGATACAATACTTTGGCTTGCTGAGAAACTCTTTAATATAGGTCTCGTGGCACTTGTTGTTATTTTTCAGCCTGAGCTTCGAAATGCCTTGGAGAATATTGGTGGAAAGACCTTTTTGGGTGATTTTTTCAATACCGGCAGAGGCGAGATTGAGAAATTCTCCGACAAGACAATCGATGAGCTGGTGCGTGCATGCTTTGCGATGGGCAGAGTAAAGACAGGAGCGCTAATAGTCATGGAGGATGAGATAAATCTAGGAGAGTATATCAGAACAGGAATAGATGTGGATGCCATACTTACAAGTCAGCTCCTCATCAATATTTTTGAGAAAAACACACCGCTTCATGACGGAGCGGTTATCGTGCGTGGAAACCGTGTGGTGTCAGCTACATGTTACCTTCCGCTATCAGACAGCCTGTCACTCTCGAAGGATTTGGGAACCAGACACCGTGCAGCGGTCGGAGTCAGCGAGGTAAGTGATTCGCTTACCATCATAGTTTCAGAGGAGACAGGAGCAGTTTCTACAGCATACAAGGGGCAGATTGAGCATGATATAGATGCCGATCATCTACGCACACAGCTTAAGCTCCTGCAGAACAGACATAGGGAGCCGGGTAAGTTTGAATTAATTAAAAGGAGGTTTAAGAATGGGAAAGAAGCTTCTAAAAACCTTCACAAATAATATAGGCTTTAAAATACTTGCGATAGCATTTGCATTTATACTCTGGCTTGTGGTCTACAATCTCAATGACCCGGTCAAGACAAAGACATTTACCACAACAGTCACCGTCACAGGCCGTGATTCGGTTGTTGACAAGGGGCTATGGCCTACCATCAAGGATTCGGAAAAGACCATCAGCTTTTCGGTATCAGGCAAGAGAAGCTATCTGAACGAGCTTGATGATTCTGATTTTTACGCAAATGTCGACCTTGCAAATATCATAGTAGATAAGGATGATACGAATAAGGCAAGCGTAAAGGTTGATATTGGATGCACCAAGTACAGACATTCGATTACCTTCAACGGTGGAGACCATATGCTCCCGCTTTCGGTTGAAAAATATATGCAGAAGCAGTTTGAGGTAAAGGTATCATTGGATGGAAGTCTCTCAGGTGCGAAAGCACTTGGAAACAAGCCACAGGCAAATCCAAAGGTAGTAAAGATCGGAGGTCCTGAGTCCATTGTTTCAACTATAGCATCGGCCAATGTAAATATAAAGGTCGATGACAATACCATAATATCTGATAATCAGATAACTGATCGCGGTGATCTCACTCTGATTGATGATAATGGCGATGAGATAGATATATCAAAGCTTGATGTGGACAGCCAGTATCAGTCTATAGCAGTGACAGTTGATGTCTTAAGTACCAAGGAGGTGCCTATCAAGTGTACTACGACAGGCTCACCGGCAGGAGGAAAGAGCGTGCTTGGAGTAGAACTATCAGAGGAGTCTGTAATGCTCAAGGGTAATGCAGAAGCATTGAACAATATCACATCTATAGATGTGGGACCAATCGATATATCGGGCGCAACAGACGATATAAGTACATCTGTTGACCTGACAGGATATCTGCCGGATGGAGTTTTTATAGTGAACTCATCCAAGGCAAAACTCAGTATAGATATAAAGATTGAAACAAATGCGACTTCAACCATGACGCTGAACAGCTCCAATATCACATATGACGGACTGGAAGAGGGATATACGCTTACATTTGTAACAGATAAGAGCAGTGTCATAGTAAGCGGCACCAAGTCTGATATAGATACACTTTCGGGAACTACACTGAAGGGTAAAATTGATGTGACAGGCCTTGGTACAGGTACACATACAGTGACGGTAAAGCCAAATCTGGATGAGACCAAGTACACATGGGGCGAGATAAAGGTTCAGATAGTTATCGGAAGGAAAGGTGACGGAGGCGGCACAACGGGAACTGATGGTACAGGAACAGCCTCGGGCTCAACATCAGGCGGTACAACATCAGGCGACACCGGCACAGGCGGTTCATCGTCATCGGGCAGCACATCGTCAGGAAACACCGGAAATAACGGCTCTGACAGTTCATCACATTGATAGATATATAACCGAAAAGAGGTAATAAAAGTGGTAGCACAAAAAATAATAATCAAGAATCCTACCGGATTACATTTACGTCCGGCCGGCAATCTCTGCAAAGAGGCAATGAAATTTAAATCAAAGGTAACATTTATATATGACGAGAAAAATGTAGCTAATGCAAAGAGTGTACTTTCAGTGCTTGGAGCATGCATAAAGTCAGGCGATGAGATAGAGCTTATCTGCAATGGCGAGGATGAGAGCGAGGCGCTTGAACACCTTATACAGTACATCAAGGATGGACTCGGAGAGTAGTACACAAGGAAACAGGTATACATGGAGAAACATATATATGGAGAAGCTTTTAACCATAGTCGTTCCGGCTTACAATGTTGAAAAGTATATAAAGAACTGTCTTGACTCGTTTATAGATTTGTCTGTGCTCAGAAGTCTGGAGATACTCATAGTGGATGATGGTTCCACAGATTCCACAGCCAGCCTGGCACATACCTACGAGCAGAAATATCCATACAGCTTCAAGGTGCTCTCCAAGGAGAACGGAGGCCATGGATCTACCATCAACTATGCGATACCGCGTGCAACAGGAAAGTATTTCAAGGTGGTGGATGGTGATGACTGGCTGGACAAGAGCCTTTTGCCACAATTTGTACAGCTTTTGAAGCACACGCACTCGGATGTCATATCCAATGACTTCAACCTGGTGGATGATAGGACAAAGAAGGTCACAAAGCGCAGAAAGGCAGTGTCCAACTCTTATCACTACAACAGGGAGTGGGGCTTTGCTGAGGCAGTCATGGATCCGCTGATCACTATACATTCCATGACCATCCGTACTGATGTATTGCAGAAGAATGATATTCGTGTGGATGAGCACTGCTTCTACGAGGACCAGGAGTATATACTCTACCCTATACCATACTGCACAAGCATCACGTTTTCACCACTGCCGCTGTATCAGTACAGACTTGGAAGGAGTGGCCAGAGCGTGGACATAAAGATGATGATCAAGCGTCATGACCAGCACCTTAAGGTGCTTGATGCACTGTTTGAGTACAACAACGTGCACGGCAATCTGCAGACCTACAAGAAGCAGTACCTTGAGCGCGGCATAGCCGAGGCAGTCGATGATGAGTACCAGATATTTCTTGCAAAGGGCAATGATACAAGGAACGTTGAGCATATGAAGAAGTTTGACGAGATGCTGCGTGAGGAGCACCCGGGAGTGTACCGGGCGTGCAGCAGGAAGAGCGTCTGGATGCTTAGAAAAACAGGTTTTAAGATATTTCCGATGGCAGCATGGGTCTATAGCAGACTGCGTGGTAATTAATTTCATGAATAGGCGTTAATGAGTATGCAATACTCTTTTTAATAATAGTAATCAGGACGGATAGAACAGTTAATGAGTAAAATATTATCAATCATAATACCAACATATAATGCAGAAAAGTTTCTGAATAAGGGGCTGTCGTCATTTCTGGTATGCAGGGATACAGATGCACAGACAGCACAGCACAACTGTAAAATGGCAACGGAGGGCCGCTTTGAGGAAATAGATATTGACAAGGCTATACTCGATAAGCTTGAGGTGATAGTCGTAAATGACGGCACACCTGACGGAAGTGTTGAAGTGGCACAGAAATTTGTGGACTGGTATCCGGATACTTTTGTCATAGTAAATAAAACAAATGGTGGACACGGTTCTGCAATCAACACAGGCGTGGAGCATGTGAGAGGAAAGTATTTAAAGGTGGTCGATGCAGATGACTGGGTAGATACGCTTGCGCTAAAGCACCTGGTTGAATATCTCGAGCATGTAGATTCGGATGCGGTGATACAAAGCTTCAGGTATTATGACATATCAAAGGATGAGTACAGACCGGCAGATGTGAGTGTGCCTGATTTTACAGGAGAGTACAATTTAAAGGATATAGTAAATATGTGGGATGATGTATATGATGGTCTATCATTTCACGGAGTGATATATAACACAGGGTTCTATAAAGCACTTGGATATAAGCTTACAGAGCATGTATTTTACGAAGACCAGGAGTATGCAACTGTTCCGTTTTCGTATGCAAAAACTGTCAGATTTATTCAGGAAGAGTTGTATGTATACAGAGTTGGAGATGTAAATCAAAGTGTTTCAGCAGCAAGTCAGGTGAAGCGTCTTCCGGATTTGGAGCAGGTTATATTTAATGTACTTGAGGCAGAGAAGAGCTTTGCAAAAATGCCACAGGGTGGAAAGGAACACTTTATCAGAAAGACGTCGGGCATAATCACAAGCTATTATCAAATAGCTTTGATAAAAAATACCGACAGACAATCCGGCAGAGCGATAGTAGAGCAGTTTAACATGAAGCTTGCTCAAAAAAGTGCACTTATGTATGAGGCAGTACAGCGTAAATATAAAGTATTTTGGCTGTTTAATAAGCTGCATGTGAGCAACAGCTTTTACGAGAATCAATTTGCAAAGCTGCTTGAGTTTGCCAAAAGGGTTGGCAGAGCAGACAGACTATACAGAAAATAATACTGACTACCATTGTCAAATATGGTGACAGACAGCGATATAAGTGGAAATTAACATATAGAAACAGGAATTAGATAGGATATGGAAACAGAAAATAAAAAGATACTATCAATAATAATACCGACATATAATGCGGCAAAGTTTTTGGATAAAGGGTTAGCATCATTTATTATTGATGATAACTCTCTTTTAAATATGCTGGACATTATTGTTGTGAATGACGGCTCTACCGATAATAGTGTGGAGATTGCACAAAAATATGTAAATAAATATCCTGACGTGTACCGGATACTGAATAAAGAAAATGGTGGTCATGGCTCGGCAATTAATGAAGGAGTAAAAATAATAAAAGGAAGCTATTTTAAGGTAGTAGACGCTGATGACTGGGTAAACACTGATGTGTTGAAAGAAACTATTTGTTATCTTAAAGATAATGAAAATAAACATGAGAATTTCGCAGATGCAGTGCTGATGAGCTATAGATCATATGTGCTGCAGAGAGAAAATACTGATGAGTATCCATACGACGATAAATATATAACAAAAAATGGTGGACCATATAATGCAGGATATGTGGACGAGCATCTGTATGATTTCTGGTGGGGGCTGAGTCTGCATGGGGTGATATATAATACGCAGTTTTATAGAAATACAGGACTGACACTCTCTGAGGGGGTATTTTACGAGGATCAGGAGTTTTCAATAATCCCAATGGCATATGCAGAAAGTATCTACGCATATGATAAGGCACTTTATGAGTATAGAGTCGGTGACGTAAATCAGAGCGTTTCGATAGAAAGCTCACTGAAGAGGCTTGACCATTATGAGAAGGTTATCATGAAATTGATTGAGGCAGGCCGGGATGCGGAGCACTTTAGTATAGGCGGAAAGCAGCTGTGGTTTGATAAAACAAGCAAATTTATCAACGATTATTTGCAGCTTTGCCTGATTAGAAACACTGATAAAAAACAGCTTAGAAAAAGGATGAAGCTGTTTGTCAGTCAAATCGAAAAAAAGAATACAGATATGTATAAATGTGTAAATAAGAATTATAAAGTATTTTGTATGTTGAATAAAATGCATATGAGCGATAAGGTTTATCAGAACTATTTTATACGCCTGTTACATATTGTGCGTCATTAGGAAGCTTTTTGTTATCATAATGATGAATAATATGTTTAAATAATCGGAAAATATGTGACAAATCTCACTTGAGGCATATATAAGAAAGTGATAAAATATGGTGCTGTGAGAATAATATAAAATTAAGATAAAGAGGACAAAGATGAAGAAGAAAAGTATAAAACTCCTGGTAGTTTTGGCCTGTGTGCTTATGGCATTGGGAATGGCAGGCTGTGGAAAGAAAGCATACAAGACATTCCCTGAAAAGTACAAGCTTGCATCAGTTGATGTAGGTGGAATGACTGCTGACGAGGCAAAGAAAGCCATAAAGACTGCAGTAGGCAAGTATAAGATATCAGTGAAGCTTGACGATGCATCATTTGATATGACAGCTGAGGATTTGGGACTCAAGTACAATGACAAAGCAGATCTTCAGGAACTGATAAATGCGGCCAATAAGGATAAGAAACCGGAAAAGCAGGTGAAGCTTTTTAAAATGGACAAGTCTGATGAGCTGGAGACGGCTCTTGTAGACTCTTATATCACTGCAAAAACGCAGTCACAGTCTGATGCTGCGGCTCAGAGTGATAAGGATACAGATGCAAATGATGACGAACAAAAGAAGGCTGCGACAGACACACAGACCTTTGATATAAGATCAATTGTGCCATATCGCGCTACAATAGCCTACAATGCAGATGCAGGACAATTTGAGGGTGTTGACGGTGTATCGGGAGATGCACCTGTATATGACAATGCAGCTGCAAATCTGACAAGCGCTGTAAAGGAGCTGAAGGATAAGGTAGAGCTTACATCTGCAACAGGATATGTTGATGGAGAAAAGGCTACGGACAGCGAGCAGGTAAAGAATGCATTAAAAGAAGCCAATGCATATCTTGATGTGACGGTGACATGTAATTTCACACCGGCAACAGGTGAAGCTGCTACAGAGGCTGTAGGAAAGGATCAGATAGCCCAGTGGCTTATAGTGGGCAATGACGGATTGTCAGTTTCGCTTGATGGCGAGAATATGGCTACATATTGTACAGAGCTAGCCAAAAAGCATGATGTGTCAAAGAAGAAAACAGGACAGTTTAAGACAACAGGCGGAAGTATAATAAATGTGCCTGTAGCATCATCAGGACAGACTGTAGATGGAAACAAGCTGTATGAGGCGATTAACAATAAAAAGTCTGCAACAGTGGAAGCAGTTTACAGTGAGGCAAAGGAAGAAGAAACAGGTGAATATGTCACATATGGTGGCAATTACTGTGAAGTGGATCTTACCAACCAGATGGTATATGTATACAAGAATGGAGAGCTTGTTGTATCAAGTCAGTGTGTTACAGGATGTATTTCAAAAGGACACGGAACACCTACCGGAGTGTATTCTATTTTCTCAAGAGATAAGGATAGATACTTAAGGGGAGACGGATATAAGTCATGGGTTAATTTCTTTATACCATTCAATGGTGGAATTGGCTTCCATGATGCTTCGTGGAGAAGTACTTTCGGTGGAAATATCTACCTGTACAGCGGCAGCCATGGCTGCATAAATATGCCTTATTCAGCTGCAAAGAAGCTATATGAGAATGTAACATTAGATGAAAAAGTAATTGTATATGGTGGTGTTGACAAGGTGGCCGGCAAAGCACAGAGTCTTGGCGGAGCTGACTCTTATAATGTGACAGAGGGCGACGGAGCATTCAATCTCGGTGTGACAGCAGAGGATAATGCAAAGCTCACATACTCAAGTGATAATAATGGTGTAGTGAGAGTGGATGAGAACGGTAATGTGACGATAGCAGGTGTCGGAGCTGCTACAATCACTGTGAAGTCTGAGGCTACAACAAGCTACAAGGCCGGCAGCAAGACGATTAGAATCACTGTAAATGCAAAGCCACAGCCAAACCAGACACCATCTGTGACAATAGGTTGCGGTAATAAAACTGTAACAGAGGGAGATGCACCATTTTCTCTCGGAGCAAGTGCTTCAAACGGAGCAGTGCTTTCTTACCAGTCAAGTGATCCTTCGATTGCGTCAGTAGATGGCGCCGGAAATGTGACCATTTACAGGGCTGGTAGCGTACAGATTACAGCTATAGCAGGTGAAATGGCAGGCTGGAATAGCGCAAGCAGTTCAATAACCGTTACAGTAAATTCAAAACCACAACCACAGCCGGTGGCACCGACTGAACCATCAGAACAGCCACAGCAGAACTAGAACAGCAACAATAGAACAGGAACAAACAAAATATAGCAAATGAAAATACAACAAAGAAAAGTGCCGGAAACGGCACTTTTCTATTATATTGCATAATTATTTACAAAATATGACATATTCTTAATAATTTTTTTGTGACTTCTAAAAATAGACAAAAGAAATGAAGTGTAGTAATATAACATAGGATTAAACCGAAAAATAATGTTACAATATGTAAAGGGTAGGAAAATGGAAAACAACGAACCAATAAGAGATCAGGAAATTGAAATCGATTTATTAGCGCTGTTTCACGAATTAGTGAAGCATTGGAAGGCACTTGTGGCATCAATGGTGCTTCTTGCAGCAGTATTTGGATTATACTCCAAGATTACTTTTGTACCGGAGTATGAGGCATCTGCAGAGATGTATGTACTGACCAAGTCAACATCTATCACCAGTCTTGCTGATATTCAGGTAGGCTCGAGTCTGACAAACGACTATGAGTACGTTATCACAGGCAGGACAGTTTTATCACAGGTAATTGACAATCTGGATATGGACGAGACATATGAGCAGCTCAGCAAGAGGGTTTCAATAGAGAATCCGACAGATACACGTGTGCTCAAGATTGTGGTTACAGACACTGATTTAGAAGCTTCAAAAACAGTGGCAGATGAGATTGCAAAGGTTTCATCACAGTATATCGCTGACAATATGGAACAGTCACAGCCAAAGATTATCCAGACAGCATATGCTTCAAAGACACCGGTGAATAATAATATCCTTAAGAATACAGTTATAGGAGCTGTACTCGGACTGATTCTTGCTGCCGGCATAGTTGTACTTGGATATATGCTTGACGATACAATTTCTAATGCAGATGATATGGAGACCAGAACAGGCCTCAAGGTGCTTGCATCACTTCCTGTTGATGAGACAGAGTATGATGGAGCCAAGACAAAGAGAAGAAAAAAGAAGAAAACTCAATCATCTAAATCAGACGATAGCAAGAATAAGAAGAGGGCAGTTTAATGGAAACAGTAGTTATTAATCAGATAAAAGACCAGAGTTATACAATGAAGGAGTCTCTTCGAGCTCTTAAAACAAGCATCAGCTTTAGTGGAAAGGGTGTGAAGTCTATCCTTTTTACCAGCAGCGTGCCAAATGAGGGAAAGACAACCGTAGTTATGGATCTGGCCCGTTCGATGGCGGACTCTAAGAAGTCAGTCCTTATAGTAGATACCGATATGCGTAAGTCAGTCCTTGTAGGAAGACTCAGAGCGAAAGTGGAGAGCGGTGGAAAGATATACGGACTCTCACATTATCTTTCAGGTCAGGTATCTTTGGACAAAGTAGTATATGCGACAAACATCAAAGGAGTGTTTATCCTCTTTGCAGGTCATGAGGTGCCTAATCCGACAGAGCTTCTTGAAACAAAAGAGTTTAAAGAGCTTATCGAGTTTGGAGAGAAAAATTTTGATTACGTGCTTGTTGACACACCTCCTACAGGCGCTGCGATTGATGCAGCCGTAGTTGGAAAGAATGTAGACGGAGCAGTAATAGTTGCTGCCCAGAATGTTACAAGCAGCCGTGCAATCATCAATACAAAGCGTACACTTGAGGACTCAGGAGTCAAGATTCTTGGAGCTGTGCTCAATAAGTGCAGGTTTGAGGAGTCTAAGTATGGTCATTACTATGGAAACTATTATGGTAATTACTATGGTAATTACTATGGCAGGGACGATGACGAAAAGTAGCAGGCGCAGACACATATGAATGACGGAGAATAAGTGCAGATGAAAAAAAAGAAAAATATAATTATTACGGCAGTAATGATTGTACTTATTGCTATTATAGCGATAATACTTGTAAAGGTTAACAGCAGTAATGTTAAGAATAAAGAAGTTAAAGGCATAAAGCCGGGTACAGAGGCAGTTAAGACAAAAGCCGATACTCAGACTGAGGATGACAGCACTACAGACAAATCAGGTATTGAGGAGTTTGCGTTATTTGGTGTTGACAGCCGCTCAGATCAGCTTGATAAAGGAACACGTTCCGATTCAATTATGGTAGTCAGGGTTGATCATGATGCTAAGAAAATCCGCATGGTATCTATTTTCAGAGACTGTATGATGAATATTGATGGTCATGGATACCAGAAGGTGACACATGCACATGCGTTTGGCGGACCGGAGCTTGCAGTAGATACACTTAACAAAAATCTGGATTTAGACATAAAGAATTATGTTACAGTCAATTTCAATACAGTCGGTGAGATTGTAGATGAGGTAGGAGGCATTGTACAGGATATTGATGCATCTGAGGCAAAGGTGATAAACGGATATATTGATGAGGTCAATAAGGTTCGTGGAACAAGCTCATCCCATATTGATTCAGCCGGCACATATACACTTGATGGAACTCAGGCAGTTGCGTATTCCAGAATACGTTATACAGCCGGAGGAGACTATAAGCGTGCTGAAAGACAGAGAACAGTGCTGTTCAAGGTTTTTGAATCAGCTAAGCAGATGAATACAGCGGCAAAGATTAAGATGGTATCAGATCTGATTGGACATGTCAATACTAACTATAATACTGATGAGATTCTTTCAGTATTTAAAAATCTTGCAGACTATACAGTAGAGGATTCTACAGCATATCCACAGGTGTTCTATGGTGGAAAGGTTGATGGTGCATGGGTTGAGGTGCCTACTACACTTGCAGACATGGCTATAGGAGTGCATCAGTTCCTTGAAGGTGATACAGGCTATACTCCTAGTGCAACTGTAAACGAATACAGCAGTGCATTATCAGGAAAAGTAAGCGGGCCTAATAACGATTTAACAAATACAAATTTTGGGGATTAAATATGAACTTCAGACAAAATGGAGATAAGTACCTCATCATAATAGAAGTAATTGCACTGATAGTTGTGCTGGTATTTGGAGCAGTGCATTTTGTGATGCCGGGGAATAAGGCGAATAAGAAAATAACAGAAAGCCAGCAGGAGACACAGAATCCTACTCAGGAGACGGATGGAATTCAGCAGGTACAAGCTGATGGACAGCAGGCAGCACCGGCATTTACTCCGTCAGATTCTGTCAAGACAAAGCTGTCTTCTATGACAACAGAGGAAAAGGTAGCCCAGCTATTCATTACGAGACCTGAGGAGATTACAGGTGTATCACAGTTCACTCAGGCCGGTAACAAGACAAAGGCAGCTATTGGTACATATCCTCTTGGTGGTTTTGTTTTCAGACAGGAGAATTTCTCAGGAGAGGCTGCAGTTATAAAGATGATGAGCAGTCTGCAGTCATTTTCGCAGGAGCGACTAGGCGTGAATTTGTTTCTTGCAATTGATGAAGAAGGTGGAGAAAGACTTCCTCTTGCTTCAGCTAATGGATATGAGGTACAGCAGGCACCATCACAGCTTGGAGATGCTGACGCAGCGGGCAGCAGTGCAGGAAAGATAGGCTCATATATGGCTACCAATGGCCTTAATATGAATTTTGGACCGACAGCGGATATAGCATATGGTGATAATGCAGATAACGATACATATGCATTTGGCAGCGAGTCAGCGACTGTAGGTGACTGTGTTGCAGCACAGGTAAGCAGCTATAATGGTGCAGGAATCAATTCTGTAGCAAAGAGCTTTCCGGGAAAAGGAAAGGCTACTACAGATTCAGCGACAGGAATGCTCTGGATGACAGACAAGCTTGAGGATCTTGAGGCATCTGATTTTGTGCCATATCAAAAGGCAATTGAAGCAGGTGTTCCGGCAGTCATGATGGGAAATGTGATTTGCCAGAGTGTGACAGGAGAGGAAACCACGCCATGCTCTACATCAGCAGGTGCCGTAAACTATATGAGAACTACCATGGGCTTTAATGGCCTTTTGATTACAGATGATTTATCAGATGCATCTCTTAATAAGGTATGTACACAGGATGAGGCGGCTGTGGCAGCTGTTAAGGCAGGAATGAGCATGCTTTATGTTTCAACAGGCTTTGAGAGCAGTTATAATGCAGTGTTGTCTGCAGTTAACAGTGGCGAGATACCGGCAGAAAAATTAGATGATGCAGTGGGAAGAATTCTAACAACAAAAGGAATTTAATATATGCAAATAAAAGTAAATCCGTTATACTATAGAGTATAGCGGATTTCTGTTATATATTTTGTATATTTAAAGGAGAATTGTTGATATGTCAAATTGTTTCAATCCGGCAAATATTCTTTTGCCAAACGATTGTATAGATATGGAAAAATGGTCAGTTATTGCCTGTGACCAGTTCACAAGTCAGGCTGATTATTGGGATGCTGTGGAAAAGCATGTGGCTGATGCACCATCAACGCTTAATGTGGTATTTCCCGAAATATATCTGGGAACAATTACGAAACAGGAGAATGATTGCAATTCGTCAGGGGATGGTGTCAAAAATGACAAAGAAACCGGCAGAAAAACAAAATATGCTTCAATGACGGATGATGAGAGAATCAAATATATTAATACCACTATGGAGACATATCTCACAGATGGAACCTTAAAGCAAGCGGTGGCAGATGGCTATGTGCTAGTTGAGCGTACTACGGAGTCAGGGGTTCGTCTTGGAATAGTAGGACTTATTGATCTGGATGACTATGATTTCGACCCGAAAAAGAAGACTCTCATCAGAGCAACAGAGGGAACAGTAATCTCACGTATACCTCCGAGAGTAAAAATAAGAGAGAATGCAGCTATTGAGCTGCCACATGTTATGCTGCTTGTTGATGATCCTATAGACAGACAAAAGATTGATGGATGCCAGGGTGCTACACAGGAAGATGCAGTAAATATAGCAGCTGTAAAGCATGGAATAATCGAGTATGTGTATGCCATCAGGGACACTCTTCGTAAGCTTTACGATACAGAGCTCATGCAGGGAGGCGGACATATCCGCGGCTATGCTGTCGAGGGTGAGGCAGCAAAGCAGGTGACAGAGGCATTCGCAGCAAAACAGAATAGCTGTGGAGGCTTTTTGTTTGCAGTAGGTGATGGAAACCATTCCCTTGCAACAGCGAAGACCTGCTGGGAAAATATCAAAAAAACCGGAAAATTCACAGAGGAGCAGTTGAAAAACCATCCTGCAAGGCATGCTCTTGTGGAAATCTGTAATCTGCACAGTGAGGCGCTTGAGTTTAAGCCTATTCACAGACTGCTTACAAATGTTGATGTAAAGGACATACTGTCGTTTTTCGAAGCTGAAATCACAAAACAAGGACTTGCGAGCACTGAGGGTGATGAGATAGTATTTGAGTATGTTGAATCAGGCGCTACCGCAATAAAGAATTCCGGAATTAATATCACAAATAGAGGTGACCGCCTCCCGGTTGAGATACTCCAGGGTATTTTAGATAAGTATCTTGAGACACATGGCAATGTGGAAATAGACTATATCCATGGTGATGAGGCACTTCACGGACTGGTTAAGGAGACTAAGGGATGTGGAATTTTTCTTCAGTCGATAGACAAGAGCACATTGTTCCCTGCAATAAATGCGGGCGGGGTGCTGCCCAGAAAGACATTCTCAATTGGAGAAGCGAATGAGAAGAGATACTATATGGAGTGTCATAAGATATCTATGTAGCTTTGATTTACATAATATGTCAATTTTATCACATTAATAAACAATTGATTTTATGAAGTCGAATAATTTAACAAATAATACTGTTTTACTACACAAACATATTTGTTAAGTGTATAATATAAGAAAAATTTATTCACAAGGGGACAATAATGGGAAAATACTTTGGAACAGACGGCTTCCGTGGAGAGGCTAATGTCAATTTAACAGCAGAGCATGCATATCAGATTGGTAGATTTTTAGGCTGGTATTATGGAGAGCTTAAGAAGCAGAAGCAGCTCGACGAGCCGGCGAAGATAGTAATAGGAAAGGATACAAGACGTTCAAGCTACATGTTTGAGTATTCCCTTGTATCAGGACTTACAGCATCGGGAGCAGATGCATATCTATTACACGTTACCACAACTCCATCAGTGGCATATGTAGCAAGAACCGATGATTTTGACTGTGGTATCATGATTTCGGCAAGCCATAATCCATACTATGACAATGGAATCAAGCTTATCAACAGCAATGGAGAGAAGATGGATGAGGAGACAATTCTCCTTGTCGAGGACTATATAGATGGCAAGCTCCGCCTGTTTGGTCAGGAGTGGAAGGAATTGCCCTATGCACATAAGGATGCTATCGGATGCACAGTTGACTATGTAGCAGGCCGTAACCGTTACATGGGATACCTCATATCGCTTGGTGTCTACTCGTTCAAGGGCGTGAAGGTAGGTCTTGATTGTGCCAACGGAAGTTCATGGAACATGGCAAAGTCTATTTTTGAGGCACTCGGAGCAAAGTGCTATGTCATCAACAATGAGCCAAACGGTTTAAACATCAACAATAATGCAGGATCTACACATATTGAGGGCTTACAGAAGTACGTGGTGGACAATGGTCTTGATGTAGGCTTCGCATACGATGGAGATGCAGACAGGTGTCTCTGTGTAGATGAACTGGGCAATGTAATCACAGGAGACCATATCCTCTACATCTATGGAAAGTACATGAAAGAGAGAGGAAAGCTCGATAACAATACTGTTGTCACAACAGTTATGTCCAACTTTGGACTCTATAAGGCCCTTGATGAGCTTGGAATCGGCTACGCAAAGACTGCAGTAGGTGATAAATATGTATATGAGTACATGCAGCAGAACGGCTGTCGCATCGGCGGAGAGCAGTCAGGACATATCATCTTCTCTAAGTATGCATCAACAGGTGATGGTATCCTTACCAGCCTTAAGATGATGGAGGTCATGATGGCGAAAAAACAGAAGATGAGCCAGCTCTGTGAGGGGCTTAATATCTATCCACAGGTGCTTCAAAATGTGCGCGTAGCTGACAAGGCGGAGGCACTTGCAAACCCTGATGTTCAGGCAGCCATCGAACAGGTTACTGCAGAGCTTGGCGATACAGGACGTATACTTGTGCGTGAGTCGGGTACAGAGCCTGTTATCCGTGTCATGGTTGAGGCTGAGAGCGAGGAAATCTGTCAGAAATATGTGGATATGGTTGTTGCAAAATTAAAATAAAGGTTAATGCCAAAGATAATACACGTAAGATACAAAAGCTGTGTGAGAATATCATGCAGCTTTTGCTGCTATCAGGGTTCATAAATGAGTGAATTAAGATAAATTAAGTGGATATAATTTAATCTGTAGAGAGAATAGGAATTAAATTCTGCCGGAGGAAATAGTCTATGCCTGAAATCTTAATTATTTTTATATTATGTGCCGGTATTATTGTAATTGGCATAATATTGTGTATAATTATTAAAGTGAGTCATATGTCTGATGACGAACAGAAAAAGGACGATGAGTTCATTCGCGCCTACAAGGAGCATAAAAAAGGACATTGAGTTTAAAGGATTATATAATAAGAGACATACAGGAAAAGTTCAAATATCTTCCGTCAGCGGTATATTTGGCTTTAATCTGCATTGCGATGTATATTTTTGTGTGTCTTCTGAGATATCTTTTCACAATGAGAGAGGTATCACAGGCAGATGAGAGAAGAAAAAAGATAGTGGGCAAAATCTGGCATATGCTGTTCTGCGGCACCTTTGTGGCCTATATGTATACGCTTATAATGATAGTGTATTATTCAAGGGAGCCGGGAAGCAGAACCGGCGTTGCCGATATGGTGCTGTGGAGCAATTGGGGCATGACACTTCAGATGCACGCTTATTTTATAGAAAATATAGTATTGTTTATACCATTTGGGCTTTTATTTCCACTGGTTTTTAAAAATTGGATGAGATGGTTTACAATACCTGTTGGTGCTCTTATAAGCGCAGCAATTGAGTACACGCAGCTGGTTACCGGCAGGGGATATTGTCAGCTTGATGATTTTGTGACAAATACGGCAGGAGCAGCAATCGGATTTTTTATTTATTTGATATTATATGCAGGGTGGCTGGTATGGAAAAAAATAAGATAAGCATTGTGGTACCATGCTTTAACGAGAAAGGGGCTCTGCCTCTTTTTTATAATAAGATAACTCAGGTGTTTAATCAGATGAGTCAAGAGAGTGAGACAGCGGGATTGTCCTATGAACTGATTATAGTGGATGACGGTTCTATGGACGGGACACTCGATGTCGCAAAGGAGCTTGCTGTAAATGATTCCGGTGTGAAATACATATCCTTTTCACGCAATTTTGGCAAGGAGGCAGCCATGTATGCAGGCTTGCAGCATGCTGTGGGGGAATATGTGGCGATAATGGATGCTGACCTTCAAGATCCGCCGGATATGCTGCCTGAGATGTACAAGGCTCTTATGGAAGAAGGTTATGATGCTGTCGGTACAAGGCGAGTGACACGCAAAGGTGAACCAGCGATTAGATCTTTTTTTGCCAGAAAGTTCTATAGGCTCATGAGCAGAATATCAAAGGCAAATATGGTTGATGGGGCACGTGACTACAGGCTGATGAACAGGAAATACGTGGATGCACTGCTTTCGCTTAAGGAATACAACAGGTTTTCAAAGGGATTGTTTGGCTGGGTAGGCTTTAAGGTGAAGTGGCTTGAGTTTGAGAATGTAAACAGAGTGGCAGGTGAGACAAAGTGGTCATTCTGGCAGCTCTTTTTGTATAGCCTTGACGGAATAGTGGCATTTTCCAACGCGCCGCTATACATGGCTTCAATAGCCGGAGTGTTCAGCTTTATTGTCGCAATAATTGCAATGCTCTTTATCATTATCAGGAGACTTGTATTCGGAGATCCGGTAGCCGGCTGGGCTTCGACCGTTGTTATCATACTTTTTATAGGTGGGATACAACTGCTTAGCATAGGCATTTTGGGACTTTATCTGTCGAAGCTATATCTCGAGGCAAAGGACAGACCGATATATTTAATAGGAGAATCAAATATAGAAAAATCTACAGAAAAAAATTAAGGCTTTCTTAAGAATTCTTAATTCGATAGCACATGACATTTTTTTCGGATGTTATATGCTATAATTTTTTCGGCAACGTTTATTAATGCATGAAAGAGGACTAAGATGAAAAATGTACTGGAGTGGCTTGAGGCCACAGTAGAAAAATCCCCTGACAAGCCTGCATTTTCGGATACTGAATGCAGCATTACGTTTGCGCAGGTGTATGATATAGCAAGAAATACAGGAGCATATCTGATAGAACAGCTTGGAGTGGACAGAACCCCTGTTGCAGTATTTGCCGGAAGGAAAATGGTAACACCTGCATACTTCCTGGGAGTGGTATATGCAGGCAGACCGTATGCGCCGATTGATGCATCGCTTCCTGACAAGAGAATTGAAAAAATACTTGAAAATCTGTGTCCAAGGGCTATTGTTGCGGACAGGGAAAGTCGTGAGCATGTGGAGAGCATAGTGGATGAGCTGGCAAAGGCAGAAGGCTTCGATAGACCGCAGATATTTATTGCTGAGGATATATCGAGCTTCGAGCAGGTGGCGTGCGCTGATAGTAATTGTAAAATCAGTGAATCAGCAGGAGACTCTGTGACGGATAGTGAGAACGATATGCTCGCAACAGTCCGCAGGCAGATGTCCATGACAGACCCATTGTATATTATCTACACGTCAGGCTCCACCGGCAATCCAAAGGGAGTCATGACATCACATCTGTCACTTATGACATACATCAATGCTTACTGTGATGTGATGCATATAGAGGAAAGTGATGTGCTGGGCAATCAGTCGCCGCTTGACTATATTGCGGCAATCAGGGACATTTATCTGCCGCTAAAGACCGGCTGCAGCACAGCGATTATTCCAAAAGAGTATTTTATGGAGCCAAATGCCCTGTTTGATTACATGAATGATAAGAAGGTCAGCAGTGTTGGCTGGAGTGTTTCGGCATTTACCATCCTCACATCGCTTGGGGCATTTGAGGAAGTAGGGCTTAAGAGTCTCAGAAAAATCTGCTTCTCAGGCTCAGTAATGCCATGCAGGGTGCTCAGAAAATGGCAGGAAAATCTGCCGGAAGCGCATTTTGTGAACCAGTATGGGCCGACAGAGGCAACTGCTTCGTGCACGTATTATAGTGTGGATCATCTGGTGGAAGAGGACGAGGTGCTTCCTATAGGAAAAGCCTATGACAATTACAGAGTTTTCCTGATAGATGAGCATGGAAATGAGCCGGCTGTCGGAGAACAGGGCGAGATATGCGTATGTGGACCAATCCTGGCGTTGGGCTATTATAATGATTCGGAGAGGACAGCTGCGGCATTTACACTCAATCCACTCAACAGGGCTTATCCTGAGCGGATGTACCGCACCGGGGATTACGGAAGGCTCGATGAAGCCGGCATACTTCATTTCTGTGGACGTATGGACCGCCAGATAAAGCACATGGGACACCGTGTGGAGCTTGATGAGGTGGAGCATGCCGCCAATGTGGTCGATGGAGTCGCAGAAAGCTGCGTTATATATAATAAAGCAAAAGAGGTGCTGATACTTTTCTACACAGGTGACTGTGACAGGAGAAGCCTTGCGCTGGCGCTGAGGGACGAACTCCCGGGCTTTATGGTGCCAAGGAAAATCAAGAAACTGGAGCAGCTTCCTAAGCTTCCAAACGGAAAATATGATATGAAAAAACTGGAGGAAATGTAAAATGAGAGACACAATTTTAGAGATTTTAGAGGAATTAAGACCGGATGTGGATTTTGAGAAGGAGACAAAGCTCATCGATGACAAAATTCTTGAGTCATTTGATATAGTTTCACTCGTATCGGAGCTGACTGATGAGTTTGACATCACAATCAGACCAAAGGATCTGGTTCCTGAGAATTTCAACTCAGTTGATGCAATCGAGAAGCTTGTGAAAGAGCTTGTGGAGGAATAAAGCATATGAGACAGACACCGTACTATGTATTTGATACGGACGAGTTTGCAAAAAGAGCAGCCATGATAAGGGCTGCTCTTGATTGTAAAGGAGGACGTAGGATACCACTTTGTTTTTCAATAAAGGCAAATCCGTTTCTGCTTCACAGGCTGCCGGAGGGCTTAGACCATGTGGAGGTGTGCAGCCCGGGAGAGCTTGAGATATGTATAGCACTTGGCGTGAAGCCGGAGAGCATCATCTACTCAGGCGTGATGAAGGAAAAATGCGATATAGAGCGAGCTGTTTCATACGGCGCCGGGATACTGACATGTGAGAGCATAAGACATGCGACACTGATATCGGAAGTGATGCTTGAATGTATACAGGAAGGTGCGTATGAAGCCGAGTTTGCCGAAACGAAAGCACATGTCATACTGCGCCTGACAAGTGGCAACCAGTTTGGCATGTCGCTTGATGATATTGAATACATCATTTCGCATCCGGATGAGTTTAAGGGCATCACGGTAATAGGCATTCACTACTATTCCGGCACACAGAAGAGCCTGCGCAAAATAAATAAGGACTTGGAAAAAATAAAGTCTGCACTTGTCATGTTAAAGGACAAATACAGCTTTGAGCCACAGCTTGTAGAGTATGGCCCTGGGCTTTGTGTGGAGTATTTTGAGGAAGACTGGCAGGAAAAGGAAAAACAATCACTTGATGAGGCAGCAGAGGTGCTTAGAGAATTTGCCGAGGAATATCCGCTTGGCATTGAGATGGGACGCTTCCTAGCAGCCTCATGCGGTAAATATTACACACAGGTAAAGGACCTTAAATCGACAGGCGATGCCAATTATGCAATTTTGGATGGAGGAATCCACCACCTGAATTACTTCGGGCAGAGGATGGCTATGCAGGTGCCACCGATTAGTATATATAGAGCTGACGAAATATATTTTGGTGAAAAATTGGGAGAAATAAAAGGAACAGCAGGTCCGATAGGAAACACATTCAATGATTGTGAAGTATCAGAAAATGAAGAAAGAACCGAGGAAGAATTAACACAATTGCCGGACACAGACTATACACTATGCGGAAGCCTCTGTACAGTGGCAGGTGTGCTGGTACGCGAGGTGAAGCTCAAGAAACTTGAGCTTGGTGATGTTCTTGAGTTCGGGCACTGTGGCGCATACTCGGTGACAGAAGCACCGGCGCTCTTTCTGTCAAGACAGCTTCCGGCTATATATGCGTATTCGAAGGAGTATGGATATGAGTGTCTTAGGGAGCATATTCCTGCGGCTGAGATAAATCTGGCCGGAAAAAAATTGTAAATAAAAGCGCCATGGTAAATTGCCATGGCGCTTTTGAATATGACATAAACAAAGCCTTTTGTGGGAAGCTAAATTATTAGCCAAGCTCCTTCTCACACATATCAAGTACAGAAGCAATGGTAGTATCCATATCATAGTACTTGTACTCGCCGAGACGACCGCCGAATATAATACCGGTCTCATTATCGGCAAGCTCCTTATACTTGGCATAGAGCTGTCCGTTTTTCTCATCGTTTACAGGGTAGTAAGGCTCATCGCCTGCCTTCCACTCAGAAGAGTACTCACGGCTGATAATAGTCTTTGGCAGATCATTGCCATCCTCATCCTTGCCGAACTCGAACCACTTGTGCTCGATGATACGTGTCCATGGAGTCTCACGGTCAGTATAGTTGACAGCGGCATTGCCCTGGAAGTTAGGAATATCGAGGGTCTCATTCTCAAAGCGCACTGAGCGGTATTCCAAAGTACCTAGCTTAAAGCCAAAGTATGCGTCAATCGGACCTGTGTATACCACCTTGTCAGCAAGAGCATCAAGCTCAGCCTTGTGCTCAAGGTAGTCGGTATTCAATCTGACCTCAATGCCGTCGAGCAGATTTTCAACCATCTTGGTGTAGCCACCGATTGGAATACCCTGATAAAGAGCGTTGAAGTAATTGTTGTCAAAGGTAAGTCTAACAGGAAGACGCTTTATGATGAAAGCCGGAAGTTCCTTACAGTCACGACCCCACTGCTTCTCAGTATAGCCCTTCACGAGCTTCTCATAGATATCACGGCCAACAAGTGATATAGCCTGCTCCTCGAGATTTTTTGGCTCACCGGTGATTTCCTTTTTCTGCTCCTCAATCTTTGCAGCCGCCTCCTCCGGTGTCACCACACCCCACATCTTGTTGAAGGTGTACATGTTAAATGGCATAGAGTAAAGCTCACCCTTGTAGTTTGCCACAGGGCTGTTTGTGAAGCGGTTGAACTCAGCAAACTGTGTGATGTAGTTCCAGACCCTCTTATCATTGGTGTGGAATATGTGGGCTCCGTACATGTGTACATTGATGCCCTCCTGCTTTTCGGTGTAAACATTTCCTGCTATGTTAGGACGTTTGTCCACTACAAGCGCTGATTTGCCCTTGGCCTTTGCCTCGTGGGCGAAGATGGCTCCGTAGAGACCGGAACCTACTATTAAATAATCGTATTTCATTGTATTCTCCAAATTAATTTAGATAGATTTTTAAAAGAGTGATTGATTTATCAACCACTCTATTGTATAATCTACTCAAAGGTAATCGGATGTTATTCCGATTTGCCCTCAGTGATTGATTAGTATAAAGATTAGCACCCTCACTTTAGGCGGTTGGGGTGCTATTTCTTTTTGTGGTTGTCTATATACGACAATGCTGCAAAAACTACTAGTAACAATGTAAGTACTTCAATTGTATTCATAGTAACATCATCCCCCTTCTGTAAAACTAGAGGGATTTATCAGAATTAACACCCGAGCTTTTTTCGACTACCCAATGATTATATCATAGAGTATATGGGCTATCAAGGAGGCAATTAGAGAATATGAAACTACCCGGCTACTACTCCTCAGGAGAATTTGCAAAAAAAGCGCATATTACAAAAAAGACCGTCAGGTACTATGACGAGCACAATATTTTAAAACCATCCTACGTAAACGAAAACGGAGCCAGATTCTATAATGATGATGACTTTGCACGTCTACAGCAGATACTGTTCCTCAAATATCTGGGCTTTTCCCTGGATGATATCAAGGAGATGACACTCAGAAACACGGACAGCAATGTCATGTCTGAGTCGCTTCACATGCAGCTTGGTCTTGTGGAGGAGAGGATAGAGCAGATGAAGCTTATGAAATCAGCACTGCAGGAGGCTTCAGAGGTAATAGACGAGGGGCGAAGCGTGGACTGGAGTCATATGCTGGAGCTGGTTAATATAAACGAGATGGAGCAAAAGCTAAAGCAGCAGTACAGGGATGCTTCAAATATATCAGCCAGAATTAATCTGCACAGGGATTTCTCGATGAATCCGGTGAGCTGGTTTAGCTGGGTATTTGATGAGTGCAGCTTTTTTGAGGGGGAAAAGGTGCTTGAGGTGGGCTGTGGTGATGTTTAAAATTTAACATAGTACAATATTTTAAGTAATGTTAATTTCTCGTTATTTTAT
>ENA-OPAV01000720-OPAV01000720.1-human-gut-metagenome-genome-assembly--contig:-NODE-720-length-25747-cov-3.032656_pt1 | contig 25747 bp, 20 predicted proteins | sample MGYA00241056_ERZ501428 | MGnify/ENA primary metagenome ERZ501428 (study PRJEB25962, sample SAMEA2042621) | human gut metagenome | biome: human gut; feature: human-associated habitat; material: faeces... | reverse complement strand
TTCTTCTCGAAGCAGGGCTATTTCAAGAAGATAACCCCGCAGTCTCTGCGCATGAGCAGCGAGCAGAAGTTCAAGGAGGGCGATGAGCTCGCCCAGACCGTGGTTACGGATAACGCGAAAGAGCTTCTCTTCTTCACGAACCGCTGCCAGGTCTACAAGGCTCGCGTCAACGACTTCAAGGAGACAAAGGCGAGCGCACTCGGCGATTATGTGGCGAGCACGCTCGGTATGGACGAGGGCGAGACGGCGGTCTATATGGTCGTGACCGCGGATTATTCGGGTCATATGCTCTTCTTCTTTGAAAACGGAAAGGCGGCGAAGGTCGAGCTTTCCGCCTATCAGACGAAGACGAACCGCAAGAAGCTCATAAAGGCTTATTCAGACAAATCGCCTGTCGCTGCGATGCTCCATATCGAAAGCGATGTCGAGCTTGTTATAATCTCTTCCGCGGGCAGACACCTTTTGATAAACACCGGCGCAATCTCGCCCAAGACTACCAAGGACACTCAGGGAGTCGGCGTTATGAGCCTCAAGAAGGGTCAGAAAGTTATGACCGTCCGCGCGTATAAAGAAGGGGAGTTCGCCAAGGCGTACAGATATAAGACAAAGAACCTGCCCGCCGCCGGAGCGCTGCTGAGCGCGGAGGACAAGGGCGAACAGCTTGAGCTCGGAATATAAAAAAGACCGTTTGCAAGGCTTCCCCGCAAAACGGTCGGCGGGAAAAGCCCTGCAAACGCATTGACTTCGGACTCTTGCCGCTGAGAGTAGTTTGTTCAGCTGCGTGCTGATAATACATCTTTCGGAAGGAAAATTTCTCCGTTCGGCAAAAGTTTTTATAAAAACTATTGAAATGTGTCAAAGTATATGCTAAAATATCTTAGCAATTTGTGTTTGGAGGTTAACTTCATGGCAGTACATGAGATTATATTGGGCATAGTCCTCATTCTTCTTTCGGTCGCTATTATTGTTCTCGTCCTTCTTCAGGAGGGTAAGTCCGCCGGTCTTTCCGGCGCTATCGCAGGCGGCGCAGAGACTTTCTTCGGCAAGAACAAGAGCAGGACTATGGAGTCTAAGCTGGTGCTCATCACGAAGATCATCGCTATCTCTTTCTTCGTTCTCGCACTCGTTGCAACCCTGCTTCTTCTCTTCCTTTAATACAGGACAAGTAATATCTAAAAGCTGAACTTATGCGATCCTTCGGGGTCGCATTTTTTCATGTGTAAATATAGAAACGGCCCCGGACTTCACAGATTTTCCGTGAAGCCCGGGGCTATATGTGTTTAAGGGAGTTTTTATATTTAACCGAGATTCAGCTCGACGCGCCCTTTCGGGACATACATTATCGTTCTGCAGCCGTTGGCACGTCTGAACTCGGCAACATATCCGCCCGTGAGGTCGAATCTGTAGCCGTAGGCGTTTTCGGCGAGTGCGTTTATCGTTGCGACGTCGGTGAATTCCCTTGAATTTTTCGGCATGTAGTCGCCGCTCGTGTATGTGCTTATCTGTTCTCCGGTCTCGCGGTCGGTTTCCGGCTTTGATTTGCCGTTGTCCCAGAAAGCGTTGAATATCGGCGTGGTGTATTCAAGCGCGTCGACGGTGAGCTTGCCTATGTCGGCCACTCTGACGGCTATTATCGGCGATTCGTCAACGAGCAGGTCATAGAGCCCGTGGGCTTTTAGATATTCGACGGTGTTCGTCATTTCCTCTGTTATCGGAATAACGGACTTGAACTTGCCGAAATCGCCGTATTCCGAGCCATTGGTCATCATCTCGCCGTAGTTTCCGGCTTTCCAAGCGTTGCGAACATCGTCTGCCGGCGTGTCAATATCATCAATATCGGGGACTTCCGCCTGAGCTTGGGTCGCCGTCACGGCTTCGACTCCATCCGACGCTATGTCGTGATAGAGAGCCATAGCGCCGAGCCACTTTGAGTCGGAGCAGAGTATTCTGTCCGCGCCCAGAGCGGTTATGTCGTTATATATAGCGCGGGCGAGTCCGCGTGTAAATTTTTGGTCAACGACGGTCTTTTTGTCCATCTGTCCCGAGAAGAGAACGGGGAATACTTTTTCGCTGTTTATGTTCAGCAGCTCGTTTTTGATTTTGTTGTTCCAGTTCTCGGTGTTCTCTATTGAATAGAGCGAGAGATAGTCGCCGAGCCCGACTGTCTGATATTCTCTTATTATCTCGCGTCCGTTCTTGAGCTTGTATTTTATAATAACAGTGCTGCACACGGCTCTTTCGGAATAATCCTCGCTGCTTGAAACAACCTTTCTGCCCGAGGCGATGAGCCTTTTGTGCAGCTCGCGCACGGCGTTAATGTCGCTTTCGCTTTTGAATCCGTCGATAATTATGCGCCTTTCGTCGGCGTTGCTGCGATAGTAGCAGCCGCTGTTTATGCCAACCGGATTTCCGTCCTCGTCGAAGGCGAGATAGTAGCCGGAGTTTGCGTTGAATTTGAGCTCGTCTGCTCTTGTGCTGTAGCTTCCGAGAAGTATGTCCGGAGCGGATACCGATGCGCTCTCGATGCTGTCGGTATCAGGCACGCGGCTGCTGTAACCGAAGAACCCGGTGTAGAGCGAGAGCATAACGGCGACCGCGAGAGCCACATGGACAAGCCCGTATTTCCAATCCTTTTTGAGTGCCTTAAAGCTGAGATTGAGCATAATATCGAAAACCACGAATATAACAGCGCTCAAAAGCACGGTTGTTATGCCCGTTATAAGATATTGCTTGTCGGTGATTTGCGAAAAATAAAAATTAACGGCGACGATAGTCGAGCCTGCGGAAACAGAGAGCATGGCGGTCAGCAAAAAGTTTAAAGCCTTGCTCCTGCCGCTGAAGCCGCATATCTCCACCTTCCTGCGCTTTAGCATCAAAAGCCCGAAAACGAACAGCAGGGCGGTCAGTATCGCCCAGAGTATATAGGGCTCAAGAGACGGCGCGCTCCAGCTTTTCAGCTCGTCTGCGCTCATTGCGGAAAATCCGTTTGAGACGAATGTGCCTGAACGAATAAACGCGTCGTTGTTGAGCATCGGCAGATTGAGATACGACAACACGCGCCCGAAAGGGGAGAGAGCCATGCTGATATCCTGGTTGTGACTCGCCGACGGATAGAGTGCGTAGTTTGAATTGCGAGGCGCGCCGAAGAGCAGATGCGGTACAGTGTTATTGAGAAAATATACAGCAGCGCTCGGAAACGCGAGAAATGCGAGCGAGAATATGACGGATTCGCTTATTGTCCCTACACAGACCGAAACCGCCGCCGCCACAGTGAACCCCGCGAGAGCCGTTACGGTCATGTGAACGGCGTAAAACAGCAGCGTGCGCCAGAGCATGACGGACGAGCCGAAGTAGATAAGGTTCAGCATTGCCGAAAAGGCGAGCGGGAGAAGCACCGCCGCTTCAAGCATGGCGGCGCCTGTGAGCCAATGAGCCGAAAACAGACCCGCGCGGCTGATGCCGAGGCTGAAATATATGTTGCTTTTTGCCTTGCTTGAGACGAATCTGAAAAGCATTATGCCCAGCGCGGCGGAGAGAACAACGACTGCCGCCGTGTAAAAATAGAGAATATCCGTCAGCATATAATTGTCAGATCCGCCGATTATTAAAAATTTTCCGGATTCGCGCAGAAGCTCCAACGTTGCCGAGCCGCCGCTCTTCAGCGCCGTAAGCTGTCTTATCTTGTCGCTGCCGAAAAAGCTTCTGAGGTAGAGCACCAAGCTCATTACAAAGACCGCGAGCGGAAAAGCAAAATTCTTTCTTATCGCGTGTGCGACCGTGAAGCCAAACGGATTTTTAAAGCCGTCTTTTGTTCTGTTCACCCTTTCTCCCTCCCGATATTTTTCTCCGGCGGCTGTACCTTTTTAAATACAGCCGCCGATTTGATTTTATTTGCCCGTGCCGAGATTCAGCTCGATGCGTCCTTTCGGAACATACATTATCGTAAGGCAACCGTTCGCGCGCTTGAATTCGACAAGGTATCCGCCCGTGAGGTCGAAGCGGTAGCCGTAGGCGTTGGCGGCGAGCTTTTCGAGCGTCGCCTTGTCGGTGACGGTCATTGAATCCTTCGGCATGAAGTCGCCGCTGGTGTAGCTGCTAACTTCATATTCATAGCCGTTAGAGTCCTTCTTTGAATATGGCTTTGACTTTCCGTCGTCCCAGAACGAGTTGAAAATCGGGCTGGAATAGGCGAAACCGTATCTCATATCGTCTGAGGATGTGGCTTTGCCCATGTCTGCTATTCTTGCGCTGACTATCGGCGACTCGTCGCTGAGCTTTTCATAGAGTCCGTGAGCCTTGAGGAAGCTTATCGTGTTTGTCATTTCTTCGGTTATCGGAACTACCGAAAAACCACAGCTGAGCGCGAGATGTCTGCTTGCCGGACCATGGGACGAAAGTGCGTCAACAATTTCCTGGCGCGGTATAACTTCTTCTTCAACGGTTTCGTCTGTCACTGAAGTTGCATTGACATATTCGGATGACTCATACATCGAGTAATCTTCTCCCTGACTCTTGACACAGAATGCAACCGAGCCGAGGTATTTGGCGTTGCTTGTCAGGAACTTGTCGGAGCTAAGCGTGGTTATATCGTTGTATATCGCGCGCGCAAGACCTGCCGTCAGCTCTTCGTCAACAGCTATCTGGTTGTCCATCTGAGCAGAGAAAACTATCGGGATGATGTTTTCCGAGTCGATGTTGAGCAGTTCGTCTTTTATCTTGTTGTTCCAGTTCTTGGTGTCTTCGAGAGTATAGAGTGTCGGATAGTTTGTCAGCGGAACATATTCATAGACTCTGACAAGCTCGCGTCCGTTCTTGAGCTTGTATCTTATAACAACGCTCTGGCAGGTTATTCTCTTTGAATAGTTGTCGGAGTTTGTGTTGACTCTGTGGATATTTCCGGCTTTTATCATGGCCTTGTGTATTTCACGCACGGTGTTTATATCATCTTTGTCTTTGAAGTTTTCGATGAGGGAAACCGAGCGGTGGTTGCTGACATAGTAGTAATTTGAGTATACATCGGAATAATATCTGTCCGTACTGTAGCTGTTGCCAAGCTCACCACGCCCGAGCTGGTAGCTGCCCATCAGCGCGTTGGGGGCGGAGATAGATACACTGTCAATATCCTGAATATCCGGCACGCGGCTGCTGTAGCCGAAGAATCCGGTGTAGAGCGAGAGCAGGAACGCCGCCATGAGCCCGGCGTGGACGAGACCTATCTTCCAGTCCTTTTTTATGGCTTTAAAGCTCAGGTGGAGAATAATGTCGAATATCAGGAAGATTATGACGCTGATTATCATCAGCCCGACTATAATCATCCAGGTTGTTATCTGCGGTATTTCGGAAGTCACGAAGTACAGCACCAGCGAGGCCACTCCGAAAGAGGCAATCATGCAGAGTACGAAGTTGAGAACGGTGCTTCTTCCGGGGAATCCGCATATCTCGGCTTTTCTGCGCTTGAACATGAACAGACCGAACACGAAGAACGCGGCGATGAGAACTGCCCAGAGAATATAGGGAGTCAGCGATGGCGCGGCCCATTTCTTTGCCGCCTCTTTTGTCATAGCTTCAACGGAAGATGAGTTAATAAAAGAGCTTCTGTTGAGCATGAGCAGATTTATGTGGCTGATGATGCGCCCGAACATGGTGGAGTCTGTTATGTCGAAGTGCAGCTCCCCGTAGCTTGACGCAGCAGGATATATGCCATAGTAAGTTATGGCGGGTGCGCCGTTGAGAATCGCGGGAACGCCGTAGTTCACGCACATTGTCACAACGCTCGGGAACGCCGCGAGAACGGCTGAGAAGCCAAGCGATTCAACAACCGTACCCACGCAGCTCGAGACCGCCGCCGATATTGTAAGACCGGCGAGCACACATATCACGTTGTGCACCGCATAGAACAGGAAGGTTCGCCAGAGCATGACGGACGAGCCGAAAAAGTGGAGGTTGATTCCGAACGATACTGCGAGCGGGATGAGTGTTGCCGCGAGCATCATAATTATGCCTGCAACCAGACGCGCTGTGTAGAGATCGGCGCGCTTTATGCCGAGGCTGTAATAGACGTTGACGGTCTTTTTATTGGTAACGAATCTGAACAGCAAAACGCCGACTAACAGCGATATCACAACGAGCAGAGCGGGGTAGAACGAGATGAGCGGTTCATATGCCGCGCGCTCCGAGTCGAAGATAAAGACCTCATACGCTTCGCGCATTAACTTCATAACGTCCTGACCGGTGATAGCGGCCTTGTTCTTTGCTTCTCTCAATACATCCCAGCAGAAGCCGGTGAGATAGAAAAACATGCTCACTGCAAATGTCAGCAGCGGGAGAATGAAGTTCTTTTTCATCGCGTGCGCGACGGAGAACCAGAAAGTGTTCTTATATTTTTTCTTCATCTGTTCCACCTCATTTCTTCTCTTCGGTCTTGCCGAAGATGTCCTTGAAGTCGTAGTCGCTGCCCTCCATCTCCTCGAGGAAGATCTCTTCGAGCGTGAGCGGGAATTTTTCGATCATCAGCGGTTTCATATCCTGAAGCTTCTTCTCGTTTTCGTCCATGTCGCCGTTGGCGCTCAGAGTGATTATCTTTCCGTCCTTCGAGAAGTGCTTGATGTCGAGCGCCTTGAAGTCGCTCTCTTCGAGGTCGCGGTCAAAGACCAGCCTGAACTTGCAGCGCGAGCCGCTGATGTCGTCGACCGAGCAGTCCATAACGATGCTCTTGCCGTTTATCAGCGCAATGTGGTCGCACATATCGGCGAGGTCGTGGAGGTTATGAGAGGAGATTATGACGGAGCATTCCTCTTCGGCCATGTATTCGAGCAGGAGGTTCTTAATAAGATTCCTCTTTGCCGGGTCGAGTCCGTCGAAGCTCTCGTCGAGCAGGATAACCTCGGGCATGGTGGACATTCCGAGGATTATCTCCGCCTGTCTCTGCATTCCCTTTGAAAAGCCGCGTATGCTCTTCTTTGTGTCGAGTCCGAATACCTTTGAGAGCTTGTGCATGGTGTCGAAGCTGAAGCGGGGATAGTAGCCCGCGTAGAACTTGCCCATGCTCTCGATAGTCGCGTTGGGCTCGAAATAGAGGTCATCGGGGACATAGAAGAGTCTCTGCTTAACCTTGGCATTGTCAAAAACATTCTCGCCGAATATTTTGACCTCGCCCTCGTCGGCTCTGTAGACTCCGGCGACCGTCTTGAGAAGCGTTGTCTTGCCCGCGCCGTTGTAGCCGACAAGCCCGTATATTGACGACTTTTCGACTTTCAGCGAAAGATTCTGAATGGCGGTGAAGTCCTGAAACCGTTTTGTAACGCCGATTACTTCAATCATAATTCTTCCTCCTGAGTGTAGATTTCATTGAGTATGTCGATAATTTCCTGCTTTTTGAGTCCCTTGGCGCGGGCGGCAGAGATGGCGTCCGAAACTTCGGACACTGCCGTGTCGTGCACCGAATCGTTCTTGAAAGCCTTTTCGCTGACGAAGCTTCCCTTTCCGGGCACGGTGTATATCGCACCGTAGGATTCAAGGTCGGAGAACGCCTTTTTGACCGTGTTTATGTTCACGCCGGCGTCGGTTGCGATGGATCGGATTGACGGCAGCTGCGAGTGCGGAGCGAATGTACCGACAAGGATAAGAGTCAGCAGCTGATTTCTTATCTGCTCGTATGCCGGCACGCGGCTCTGCTTGTCGATTAAGACCACAGCGATTCTCCTTTCTTTTTGATTCCGGCGCGCCGCAGTGCACCAAAATCAGAATATGTGTGCTATCTGTCATAGCACACCTATATCATAACACAAAAAATACCTTTGTCAACACAAAATTTTAAAAAATCTAAAAACAAAAAAGCCGCCCAAAGGCGGCTTCTCTGTATTTGGTGATCCATCGGAGATTCGAACTCCGGACACCTTGATTAAAAGTCAAGTGCTCTACCGACTGAGCTAATGGATCATATCTTTTTCGCTGTGCGGAAGCTGTATCCGCAAATCAGCTTGATTATCATATAATATTTGCTTGAAAAAGTCAAGCCTTTTTTGCATTTTCTTCCCATTGTTTTCACTCTTTATGATAAATTGTGCTCATTTAGCCCGAATATTCATTTCTGTCCGGCAGATACTATTCAGAGAAAACTGCCGGAGGCGCATTCTATGAAGATACTTTTTTATGATACAAAGCCGTATGACCGCGAGGCGTTCGAGAAGCTTGCGGGCAAATATCCCGACATTGAAATAGACTATCTCAAGACGGATATCTCTTACCGCACCGCGCCGCTCTCGAAAGGCTATGACGCCGTGTGCCTGTTCGTCGCGTCCGATGTCGGCAGGCGGGTGGTGGATATCCTCGCCGAGAACGGGGTCAGGCTCATTCTCATGCGCTGCGCCGGATATAACAATGTCGATCTTCCGGCGGCGCAGGAGCACGGTATCTCCGTTATGCGCGTGCCGGGGTATTCGCCCGAGGCAATAGCCGAGCATGCCCTCGCGCTCGCGTTCGCCGTCAATCGCCGCATACACAAGGCTTATATAAAAGTGCGCGAAAACAATTTCAGCCTCATGGGTCTTACGGGAGTCAACTTCTGCGGCAAGACGGCAGGAGTCGTCGGCACGGGAAAGATAGGCGCATCGTTCGCGCGAGCCTGCCGCGGTCTCGGGATGAATGTTATCGCCTATGATAAGTATCGGAACCCCTCGCTCGACTTCGTTCGATATGTCGAACTCGATGAACTTCTCGGCGAAAGCGATCTGATATCCCTCCATTGCCCGCTGACCGAGGAGACCTATCATATGATAAATATCAACGCGATAGAGCGGATGAAGGACGGCGTTATCCTCGTCAACACTTCACGCGGTGCGCTGATAAGCACGCCCGATCTTATAAAAGGTATAAGGCAGCATAAATTTATGGGTGTCGGGCTCGATGTGTATGAGGAGGAGACGCACAATGTCTTTGAAAACCGCGAGGACGATATTCTCGAAACCTCCGTCACGGCTCGCCTTCTGTCTTTTCCTAATGTTATAATCACCTCGCACCAGGGCTTTTTGACCCGCGAGGCGCTTGAGTCGATAAGTGAGACCACGTTTGAAAACGCTACCTCGTTTAGTAGGGGAGAGCCGATACAGGCGAATATAGTTAAATATAATTAGTGTATGCTAATCATGCGCGGCGGTAAATTCCGCCGCTTTTTTCTGCCCGCTGTTGATTAAATCGCATTTATGTGATAGAATTTTCCCATAACCGATTCAAAGGAGTGAGGGAGACTTCGGGTCTCGTAAATATGAAAAACAAAGTTCTGCCAAAAATAACAAATATATCGGCTATTGTTGACATAGTCGGCGCAGTCGCATTTTTTATTGTTCAGATAATCAACGCCGCAAAACCGAATTTTGTCAGCGCGCCGGTGATGCTCGGATTTTTGATAGCGAGCGCCGTGGCGATAATATTGTTCTTCGTGCTCCGCGTCATAGGCATCGCGGTCGGTACGAAGTCTTTGAAAGTGCTGACGATAATTTCATATATTGTCGATGCGGCATGGGTCATCTCTATGATATTCGTGCTCAAGAATCTCAATATCTTTTAAGGGAGTGGCGGAATGATTTATGCTCTTGTCGCCGCCGTCGTTTCTGCGGCTCTGCTGATATATTTTATCGTCCGTATAGTGCGCGATCCCGGTGATGCAAAATATGCAGTACATATTCCGAAATGTCTTTTCTTCTTCGGCATGGCTGTCTATATTGCAGGCGCCGCTGTCTGTGTCGCAATGCTCGCAGTCGGAAAGTTCTTCGTTGCGATTCCGGGGTTTTGCTGTATGCTTTTCGGTGCCGCGGCGATGCTCTGCCAGCTCGATCAAAAGGTCGTGTCTGCGGGCGAGGGGATATATATCTATTCGACCATGTTCGGCAAGAAGAAGCGCTTTAATATTTCCGATTTTGTCTCGATGAAGCGAAACTCCGATTCGCTCACGCTCAAATTCAAGAACGGGAAGATGCATATCGATAACCTTGCCGTTATCAGCGACGGCTTCAGAGAGAGCCTGCTCGACGGCAAAGAAGACTGAATATCTGTTTAGTGCAAAAAACAAAGGTCATAATCCATGTCTGACAACGCGGATTATGACCTCTATTTATTTTTTTTCGGCTGTCTTGCAAAATTTTTAAAAAAACTGTTGACAATAACATATGAACGAGCTATCATATGAACAGTAAAACATATGAACGAACAATCATATGAATCATCACGCAAATGAACGGAGGACAAAAACATGGAACACAACCACGAAAAGATGCTCGATATGGTGAGGCACGAGCTGCCGACAGACGAGCTGCTTTGCGACCTGTCCGATCTGTTCAGGCTCTTCGGCGACACGACCCGCGTCAAGATTTTGTTCTCGCTCTTTGAGTCGGAGATGTGCGTTTGCGCTATTGCGGAACTGCTCGGCATGACGCAGTCGGCGATCTCTCATCAGCTCAAGATACTCAAGGACGCAAATCTTGTCGCCAACCGCCGTGAGGGCAAAACAATCTATTATTTTCTTTCTGACGACCACGTCAGAACGATTATAGCCAAAGGCTTCGAACATCTTATTGAAGAAAGGAACGAGAACAATGAAGAAGATCTTTAAGCTTGAGGATCTGGATTGTGCAAACTGCGCGGCAAAGATGGAGGCGGCTATCGCCAAGGTTGACGGAGTCGAGAGCGTCAGCGTCAATTTCTTCACCCAGAAGCTGACCCTTGAGGCGGCGGACGATGCTTTTGACGATGTGCTCAAGAAAGTTGTCAAGACCGCAAAGAAAGTTGAGCCCGACTGCACAATAATTCTTAAGTAAGAGGGGTGCCCCCGATGACGAGAAAGCAGAAGAAAACACTGATAAGAATAATCGTATCTGTCGTGCTGACAGGCGTCGCCTGGGCAGTCGACGAGATATTTGGCTTTGAGGGCTGGAAAGCGCTGCTGCTGTATATCGCGCCGTATCTTGTGATAGGCTACGATGTCCTGTGGGACGCTATACGCAATATTGCCCACGGTCAGGTGTTCGATGAGCATTTCCTCATGGCTATCGCCACTGTCGGCGCGTTCGGCGTCGGCGATTACCGCGAAGCCTCGGCGGTCATGATATTCTATCAGGTCGGCGAGCTGTTCCAGAGCATCGCGGTCGGCAAGAGCCGCAAGTCGATATCCGCGCTCATGGATATCCGTCCCGACTATGCCGTAGTCGTGCGCGACGGAAAAGAGGAAACCGTGTCGCCCGAGGAAGTTGAGCTCGGCGAGACTATAGTTATCAAGCCCGGCGAAAAGATTCCGCTTGACGGCGAGATAATCGACGGCTCGACTTCTGTCAATACCGCCGCCCTGACAGGCGAGAGCCTGCCCGCAGACAAGACTGTCGGTGACAGAGTGACGAGCGGAACGATAAATCTTTCCGGCGTTATCCATGTCAGAACGCAGAGCCGCTTCGAGGAGAGCACGGTCGCGAAGATTCTCGAACTCGTTGAAAACTCCTCGGAGAAAAAGGCGAGAGCCGAGAACTTCATCACCCGCTTCTCGCGCTGGTATACTCCCTGCGTCGTTATCGGAGCCGTTGTGCTCGCGATTATACCGCCGCTTGTTACCATGCTCATGGGCACTCAGAGCACCTGGAGCCTTTGGAGCATATGGATAGAGCGTGCGCTTACCTTCCTCGTTGTCTCGTGCCCGTGCGCACTGGTTGTTTCTGTTCCGCTGTCTTTCTTCGGCGGCATCGGCGGAGCTTCGCGTGACGGCATACTCATAAAGGGTGCCAACTATATGGAGACCCTTTCGAAGATTGACACGGTCGTGTTCGACAAGACCGGAACGCTGACGAAAGGCACCTTCGCGGTCAACGCCATTCATCCCGAAAATATCACCGAGGCGCATCTTCTCGATGTCGCCGCCGCGGCGGAGAGCTATTCAACTCACCCGGTCGGCGAGTCGATAGTCGCGGCGCATAAGGGTCATATAGACAAGAGTCGTATCGGCAAGATAACCGAGCACGCAGGCATGGGTCTCGAGGCTGTTATCGACGGCAAGATTTATTTTGTCGGCAACGGCAAACTCATGGATATGGCGGGAGCCAAGTGGCATGAGTGCCATATGGCAGGCACCGTTATTCATATCAGCGAGGGTGCGCAGTATCTCGGACATATCGTTATCAACGATGAGATAAAACCCGACTCCGCAGACGCGATAGCGAAGCTCAAAGAACTCGGCATCAAGAACACCGTTATGCTCACGGGCGACAACGAACGCGTCGCCGAAGCGGTCGGCAAGCAGCTCGGACTCAGCGCAGTCCATGCAAAACTGCTTCCGTCGCAGAAGGTTGAGCGCGTTGAAGAGCTGCTCGGCGAGGGCAACAAGGTCGCGTTCGTCGGCGACGGCATCAACGACGCACCCGTGCTCACAAGAGCCGATGTAGGCATCGCAATGGGCGCAATGGGCAGCGACGCCGCAATCGAGTCGGCGGATATCGTCCTCATGGATGATAAGATCTCAAAGCTCCCGACGGCGATAAAGATAGCCAGAAAGACCATGCGCATCGTCAACGAGAATATCTGGATCGCGCTCGCGGTCAAAGTGATCATCCTCGTGCTCAGCGCATTCGGTATCGCGGATATGTGGATAGCGGTCTTCGGCGATGTCGGAGTTCTCATTCTCGCTGTGCTCAACGCCATGCGCGCAATGCTGAAGATAAAAGACAAATAAATAATTAAAAAATCGGCGGCAGGGGATTGATCTTGCCGCCGATTTTTTATGCCTTATTGAGCTCTCTGCGCTTTGCGCGCCTGACTCTGTTTATGTGCCGCTCGAAGTCGCCGCTGTTCAGAAGCTCGGTCAGCACCAACTGCTCGAATGTCGGCACGGTGCAGGAATAGAACCCTAGCCGCTCTTCAAATATCTTAACGAGCCTTTTCGGCAGAACCATGTATCCGACACGCAGCGAGGGCGATATAGTTTTTGAAAATGTGTTGAGATATATTACATTGTCGCGGTCGGAGAGCACAAAAAGCGTGTCCGCAGGCTTCTGTGAGACCGAAAATTCTGAGTCGTAGTCCGACTCAACAATGAATCTGTCGCCCGATGAAGACCAGTTGATATATTCATATCTCTTCGAAGCGGACGCGGTGACCCCAGTCGGGAAGCTCCGATATGGAGTCGTGTGCAGAACGTCCGCCTTGCTGCCGCTCAGCGCTGCGCCGTCTATGCCGTCGTCCGAGAGCGGGAGAAGCTCGTATCTGACTCCCGCCGCCCTGTATACCTGCTCGATTTTTTCATATGACGGCGACTCTATCGCGTATGTTTTGTCCCTGCCGAGTAGGTCGACTATCAGCCCGTAGAGATATTCTGCACCCGAGCCGACGATTATCTGATCCGTGTCAACAGATATGCCGCGGTTTCTCGCGAGATATTGCCGCAGCGCTTCGCGTAATTCGATTCGCCCCGAGTGCGGTGAGCGTTCAAGTATCTCTTCTCCGCAGTCCGCAATAACTTTGCGCATCGTCCTGCTGAGCAGCGATAATGAAAATTCGGGCTTGCTGTGTTCGATATTTTTTCCTCGCATCGGCTCTGGCGGTCTGCTGTCGGACGCCGCAAAGCCGTCCGAACGGCGGAAAACAACAAAATATCCGCTTCGTTCGCGCGCCTGAGTGTATCCCTCTTCGCAGAGCAGATTATATGCGTGTTCGGTCGTTATCGTGCTCACCCCGAGCTCCTCTGCGAGCAGCCGCTTTGACGGCAGTTTGCTGCCGTAGGCGAACGCCCCGCCGACTATATCCGCCCTGAACTGTCTGTAAATCTGCAAATAGACCGGGCGGTCGTTCAAGTCAACCGTGTATTTCATCTGGTTATATTATTTTCTCCGTTTCTGACTATTTTATATTATCAGTGGTATTGTATAATATTCCTGTCAAAAAAGCAAGGAGGACTTGAAAATGAAAGAAAAAAGCAACACGAAAAGAACCACGCTGTGGATATGTTTGACGGCAATGTTCATGGCGCTCAATGTCGCGATGAGCTCGTTCGGCGTTCCCGTTCCGGGCGGCCACCTGTATCTCAATGATATAATTATCTGCACCGCAGCGATAATCCTCGACCCTGTCGCGGCGTTTATAGTCGGCGGAGTCGGCGCGTTCCTCGGCGACCTGTTCTTTTATCCGCTCCCGATGTTTGTCTCATTGGTTACCCACGGACTCCAGGCTGTTATCATCTCCGTTTTCTCGCACTATGTTCTGAAGAAGCACCCCGTGCTCGCGAGCGGAATAGGCGTCTCGATAGGCGCGGTCATTATGGTCGTCGGCTACTCCCTCGGCAGAGCGTTTATCTACAGCACCCCCGAATACGCCGTTATGAAGCTTCCATATCAGATTCTTCAGGCGGTCGTCGGCGCAGTCGTCGGAATGCTCCTGTGCTGGAAGTGCGGAGTGTACAAGCTCTATAACAAAGCGCTTGCAAAAACTTCCGGCAGCAAAAGAGAAGAGCACAAAGAACCGGCAGAGAAAAGCTGAAATAGATTAAAAAACTCTTGATTTTTATATCTTGCTGTGATATAATATCCGAGCATTACGCACGCGAAGCTTTAGGAAGTCGCCCGGTGCGGTGAATTTTCGCCGTTGCGGCCGCCCTGTTTCGCGGAGGAAAAACCAAAGGAGGAAAAACAAATGTCAGTAGTATCAATGAAGCAGCTGCTTGAAGCAGGTGTGCACTTCGGTCATCAGACCAGAAGATGGAACCCCAAAATGGCTCCCTATATTTTCACGGAGCGCAACGGTATTTACATCATCGACCTTCAGAAGACGGTCAAGAAGCTTGAGGATGCCTATATGGCGGTCCGCGATATCGCTGCAGACGGCAAGGAGATTCTTTTCGTCGGCACGAAGAAGCAGGCTCAGGATTCTATCCGCGAGGAGGCTGAGCGCTGCGGCATGCCTTATGTCAACGCCCGTTGGCTCGGCGGTATGCTCACCAACTTCAACACCATTCAGCGCCGTATAAAGAGACTTGAGCAGCTCAAGACCATGGAGGCTGACGGAACTTTCGATATGCTTCCCAAGAAGGAAGTTATCAAGCTCCAGCTCGAGATAGAGAAGCTTGAGAAGTTCATGGGCGGTATCTCCAAGATGAAGAAGCAGCCCGCTGCTATGTTCATCGTCGATCCCCGCAAGGAGAAGATCGCTGTTCTCGAGGCTCACAAGCTCGGTATTCCGATCATCGCTATCGTCGACACAAACTGCGATCCCGATGAAGTAGACTATGTTATCCCCGGCAACGACGACGCTATCCGCGCTGTCCGTCTTATCTCCGCCGCAATGGCAGACGCTGTCATCGAGGGCAGACAGGGCGAGCAGGGCGACGCAGAGGCTGCCGAGGCCGCAGAGACAGAGGAGGACAAATAATGAACTTCACTGCTAAAGACGTACAGGCTCTCCGCGAAAAGACCGGAGCAGGTATGATGGACTGCAAGAAGGCTCTCACAGAGACCGACGGCGATATGGACAAGGCCGTTGATGTTCTTCGTGAGAAGGGTCTTGCTTCCGCCGCCAAGAAGGCAGGCCGCGTTGCCGCCGAGGGCGTTGTTGTTGCATATTATGATGAGGCAAATAAGGTTGCTTCTATGGTAGAAGTCAACTGCGAGACAGACTTCGTTGCAAAGAACGAGAAGTTTGTTGAGCTTGCAAATAAGATTGCTGTCACTGTTGCGGAAAAGAATCCGGCAGATGTTGACGCTCTCCTTGCTATGACCCTTTCGGGCAGCGATGAGACTGTCTCCGACGCTGTTCAGGAGCTCTTCCTCGTAATCCGTGAGAACATGAAGGTTCGCCGCTTTGTAAGAGTTGAGGGCACTGTTGCTTCCTATATCCACGGCGGCGGCTCGGTAGGCGTTCTTGTCAGCTTTGATACAGACGCTGCCGATAAGGCAGAGTTTAAGGAGATGGGCAGAAACGTTGCAATGCAGATTGCAGCTATGAGCCCCGAGTATCTCAGCAAGGATTGCATCTCCGACGATGAGCTTGCAAAGATGAAGTCGATCACTATCGACAGCTCGCTCAACAAGCCCGAGTCTCTTCCGAAGCCGATTCTTAAGAATCTCTTCGATAAGGCTGTCAACGATAAGCTCTTCAGCGATGAGGATCTTGCAGCTTATGAGGAGCAGAAGAACAACAAGTTCCTCTTCAACTTCCTTTCCGATAAGGCAGTTGAGACTCTTGTCGAGCTTGCAATGGCAAGCAAGGCTGATATCGTTGCAAACAAGATCTTTGCAGGTGCAGTCGACGGCCGTATGAAGAAGCAGCTTAAGGAAGTTTGCCTTCTTGAGCAGGCATTCGTTCGTTCGGATCTCTATGACGGCGATGTCGCAGGCTACATTGCAGATGTTGCTAAGAAGCTCGGCGCTTCGATAAAGGCTACCGGCTTCATCCGCTACGCAAAGGGCGAGGGCATCGAGAAGAAAGAAGAGAACTACGCCGAAGAAATCGCAAAGATGACCGGCAACAAATAATTAAATGAAAAGTGAGGCAGTCGAAAGACTGCCTCGTTTTTATGCCGTGATATAATCCGACCCCGCAGTAAACACAACTGCGGGGTCAAATTTATTCTGCTTTTGCCGGTTTCTTGTCTTTTTTGTAGATGCTGTAGCTCAGCCAGCGTTTGCCTTTGTATCGCAAGCAGAACGCAACCGCGCGGAACACCCAGTCAACTATCATCGCTATCCAGACGCCGATAGCGCCCATGCCGAGCTTGAGCCCGATTATGTAGCTCAGAAGCAGTCGGAAAGTGAACATCGAAAACAGCGCGATGCACATCGTGAATTTGACGTCGTTCGCTGCCTTGAGAACATTCGGCATCGTGAACGATGCGGGCCAGATAAATATCGCACAGCCGTTGTGAATGATGATGAGCTTGAGCGCGAGCGAATATGCATCGGGCGAGATGTTGTACATCTTGAGCGTCAGCGGCAGGGTAGCGAGGATTATTGCGTTCCATATCGTCGACATAAGGTAGGTCAGCTTCATCAGCTTCTTCGTGTGCAGTCTTATCTGCTCTTCGCTGCCAAGACCGACGCATTGACCAATGACTGTTATCACCGCAAGCCCCATCGCCTGACCGGGTATGCAGCCGATTCCGTCGAGGTTATTTGCGACTGCGTTAGCCGCTATCTGAACCGTTCCGAACGAGGTTATAATGCTGACGACAAGTATGCGCCCGAGGTGAAACAGGCTGCTCTCGATGCTGCTGGGTATTCCTATAGAGAGTATCTTTTTTATAAGCCCGAAATTCGGCCTGAATTTATCTTTAATCGAGATATAAATCGGATGATCTCTCTTGTGCAGGAGGATGAGCAGGAGGAGCATCGCCGCAAAACGCGAAATAGTCGAGGATATCGCCGCGCCAGCAACACCCCATTTGACTCCGTATATGAGAATGGCGTTGCCGATTATGTTCATAATTGTGGTGATGAGCGAGGCTAACATCGATATTTTCGAGTTGCCCATGGCGCGGAAAAGCGCTGCGCAGCAGTTATATATAGCGAGGAACGGGAACGACAGCGCGGATATCCAGAAATATGTCAATGCGGACTGCATAACACCCTCTTCAAGCGTGCTGAAAAAGAGCCTGAGCAGCTGAGCCTTGAAAACAAGGGTCAGTGCCATGAGTACAATCGAGATTATAAACGCGATAAATATCAGCTGAGATGCGCTGTTTCGCGCGTCCTTTGCTCTTTTTGCGCCGATGAACTGCGCCGCAACGACTGCGCCGCCCGTAGCGAGCGCGGCAAAGACATTTATCATCAGCGTCATTATCATATCAACGAGCGAAACGCCCGAAATAGCCTCGTCGCCGAGACCGGATATCATAACCGTGTCGCAGAATCCGACGGATATCGCGAGAAATTGCTCGATGACAAGCGGGAATATCAATTTTTTGAGTGCTTTGTTGCTGAAAAGCGGCTTTCCAGCGAGGGGAGTTGCAACAGCTTCCATTTGAGACCTCCGTTTGTTATACATATGTATAATAACATATTTGCTCTGCCAATTCAATCCGTCGGGGCTGTAAAAAATATGCACTGCGGTTTTCCACAGTGCATATCTTTATTTTTTCTTAACTATTCGCAGTTCGCTTATCATAACTCCCGCGTGTTCTTCAAATATCTCGATTTCAACGCACCCGTTGACGAACACATCTTTCGGCAGCTGATATACCGCGCAGACAAAGCCGTCCGGGAGCATCTCGCGGTTGAATTCTTCGTCCTCTTCGCCGAACTGACCGCCTTTGTATACAATCGTTCCGTTGGCTTTTATCGTCAGGTCGTCGATGCTCTCATCTTTTTTCTGATGATAGGTGACTTTCAGCTCGTAGTCGGTGTCATATCTGAATCCGCCCAGCTTGCACCTGAACGACTGATTGTCGTAGACTTTGAAAAGGCAGGTCGGGAGACTGCCGTTGTTGACATCGGGGCGGTCACCCTGGAAGTCCATGTATATGCCCTCGGGGCCGACAACTTGCTCGCACCCGAGCACTCCGAAGCCGTGCTCCGCGACCGAGAAATAATATTCGTCGTTCTCGACTTCGTTGCGCCTGACGCTGCGAATCATGTATTTTTTAGCCTCGTCATCGGGCATCGATTCAGCCTTTTCGAGCCGACCCATAAGCCATGCGCGGTCGGTGTTCGGCAGGTCGATTGTCTCAAGCACCGCTCCGCGCTCCCAGCTGTCGGCGCAGTAGCGCTCAACATCCGTCTGCAAGCCTATCTGCTCAAAAAGCTCTCCTGCAATGCGCTCTATGTCCGCGCGAAGCGCCTTTTCACGCCCGTCCTCGGTATTTTTGAGTATATCCTTTGCGCTCGCGAGCCTGCCATCGAGAATCTCGCGTTTCGCTTCTTTTATCGCTCGCAGTTCGATTATCCGCTTGTGTCTTAAATATGCGTCGCACTTTGCGCGGAACAGACACTGGTTGAATCGCCAGAGCTTCACGGCATCGGGATATCTTTCGGCGAGCGACTCCCAACCTCTGAGATTGTCGTCAATGCCGGGATTCTCCGCCGGATCTGTCTGCCAATTTAGCTCAAGCCCGAGTATCCTGTCTGCAACCTCGCTTGCCGGCAGAGAGGGGAAATACAGGCGCGAATAGTCCTCGAGCGAGTCGCGGACATCGACATAGGGGAAGAAGTCCATGTCGCTCCAGACGCATTTGTTGACATCGTCCGTTATGCCCTCGGAATATGAAACGCTGCCGACAACATATCTGCGCGTGAGGCGGTGAATCTCCCTGTACTCGCAGGGGCGGGGATTCGTGCATTCGCGGCTGAGTCCGGCGGCGAGCGCATAGTGCCAGTCGTCGCGGTCGAAGTGAACCGGATATTCGCAGCGCACGTTGTGCGTTATGTCGGGATAAAATCTTATCGGATATTTTGCGGGCACTCTGCGGCGCAGCTCATCCATCTCAAAAGCGTGGTTCGGACCTGTTATAATGCCGTCAATTTCGTCGGGCAGTTCTTGCAGTTCGCTTATGAGCTTTTCGCCCCAGTTCGGTATCGAGTGCGGCTGCTGTGCGGACGGCCACATCTCGGCGTTCGGATGATATTCCTTGAGCAGGCGCGAAAAATCGCGGCAGCGGCTTATAAATTCATCCGCATCGTAGTTGCCGGGGTCGCCTCCGGGCGGGAACATTACATTTATCCTCGGCGTGCGCTCGAAGACGCGCCTGCGCCGTTTCTCGGCGTCCTCAAGGCTCTCGCGGTCGTTCGGGTACCAGAGCGATACATCGAGGTCGTATTCGTCCGCGATTCTTGAAGCTTCAACGAGAAAGTCCTGCGGGTCATATTTCATCAGCCTGTTCTGCTGCGCTCCGAGCCCGTCATACGGAATGTGCTCAACCGTGTTGCAGCCGAAGAACATCAGGTCGAGATAATATCTGCGGTAGTCCTCCAAATCCCACGCGTCGTAGCTGTTTGGCGTTGTGCGGTAGCCGAGCTGGTGACCTCTTATACGCTTGTCGGGCTCATATCTGCCGCCGATATCCTGTATGAGCGTGATTTTTTCGCCCGAAACTTCGATTTTTCTCAGGAACATGCCAATGGCGAATATCAGTCCGCGTATGCCCCGCGCCCTGAAAACAAGGCGGCTGCCGCTCTGTTCTATTTTATATCCGTCGCGCAGACCGTTCGGGTCGGCGATAAGAGATATGTCCGCTTCTTCGGAGTCGGTCATTTGCGGCATAAATCCCGTTCGCGATTCTATTTCTCCGCGCAGTATCTCTGCGGCTTTGAGCGCGTCGCCGCCCTGCGCAAAAAATTTAATACTTTTATACTCGTATCTCATCTTACCCTCACTCAAAAAGCTTCTTCATCATTTTAAGCCCCTCTGCCGCTTCGGCTTCAAAGTCGATGCAGTTGGCTTCAATGCTCATTCTTCCGTCGTATCCGGCTTCTTTTACAGCTTCTGCGAACGGCGCGTAATTGTATCTGTCGCCCTCTGCGGGGAAGATGCGCTTCATTTTTCCGCCGTTCGGCGAATCTTTTGCGGTCGGGTTCGAGAAGTGTATGTGTATCAACTTGTCTCCCGCATACCGAAGTGCGCCGAAGTCCTCATTTTCCATAACCATATGATATATGTCTGCGAGTACAAATATATTTTTGAGCCCCAGAGCGCGGCAGGTGTCAACACTCTCGCGGACTGTCGTAAACACATTTGTTTCAAGCCTGTTCAGCGGCTCAATTGCAACTCTTATTCCGTGTTCGCCTGCTTCGTCGTCTATAACTCGCAGAGCCGAGTGTATCTGTTCGAGACCATTTTCTCTGTCGAATCCGTCCGGCACGCTACGCGAACGCCCGCTTCCGAGCACGCAGGTTTCGATTCCGAGAAACACTGCGTTGTCAAACGCGCGGCGCGTGTAGTCTCTTATGATTTCGATGTCCGCATCCTCTCCTGCGAGGTGTATCTCCCCGGGGAAAAAGCAGTTCACCGCTTCAAGTTTTGCTCCATAACCGTCAAGCATTGCTTTTGTATTTTTTAGTTCCTGCTCGCCGAGACTTTTTATGTGCCCCAGATTGCTCTCAAGATAGTCATATCCGAGCTTCGCGGCAGATTCGAGCTTGTCAAATCCAACGCAGGTTCCGAACCGCATAGTGCGCCTCCTTCAATATTTTTTATTCCGGATAAATGGTAACACGCCCGCCGCCGCCGTGTCAATCTCAGCTCAAAAATTTTTCTCCGTAGTATTAAGAGCGCGCTATATGGGAATAATTTTTTATAGCGCGAGCAAAGTGGGAGGCGGCGGAATGCAGTACAACAGGGTCGAGATCTGCGGAGTGAATACATCTAAGCTGAAGGTGCTCAAAGAAAAAGAAAAGACGGAGCTTCTGCGCCGTATGCATTCGGGGGACAAGTCGGCGCGGGACAAGCTTATAAACGGAAATCTGCGCCTTGTCCTGAGCGTTGTCCAGCGGTTTACAAACAGGGGAGAGAACCCCGACGATCTCTTTCAGGTCGGGTGCATCGGGCTTATAAAAGCTATAGATAACTTTGATATAAATCAGAATGTCCGCTTTTCGACCTATGCCGTGCCCATGATAATCGGCGAAATACGCCGCTATCTGCGCGACAACAACTCGATGCGCGTCAGTCGATCAATAAGAGATGTAGCCTATCACGCGATGCAGGAGAAAGAGAAGCTTGTCGCAAAGCTCGGGCGCGACCCGACGGTAGAAGAGATAGCAAAAGCGATGAACATGAAAAAAGAGGAGATAGTTTTAGCACTCGAAGCGATTGTCGAGCCCGTCTCGCTCTATGAGCCCGTGTTTTCGGACGGCGGCGACACGATATATGTCATGGATCAGCTCGGCGACAGCGGCGATGACGGTAGCTGGCTCGATGAGATAATCTTTCGCGAGTCGGTCGAAAATCTGCCGGAGCGGGAGAAGAAAATACTTTATCTGCGCTTTTTAAAAGGCAAGACTCAGATGGAAGTGGCAGGGGAGATAGGCATTTCGCAGGCGCAGGTCTCGCGGCTCGAAAAGGGTGCTATCGAGGCAATAAAAAGAAACAACAGAGCGTAATTTAGGGTCTGCCGCATTCAGCGCAGACCAAAGAGCAAGAGATGCAGGTCATATTTCGTATGTATAATGCGGAGTATGACCTTTTATTATTGCTCTTTTAAGCGCCTTTTTGCCCACTCGCAGTATACGTATACAGCTTCGGGTCAAAAAACGCTTTCTGCATCTGAATGCGACAACCCCTTTTTAATTTTAAAAAGGGTGACAAATCCTGCGATTAATGATATAATCCGTATTGGTGAATTTTTCAAAGGAGGTTATGAATTGAAGAAAAAGATAGAATTTGATTCCGGAAAGAAAGTGTTCCCGATAATCGTCAGCGTTATCGGTACCGCGCTCATGCTCGCGATGTGGATAACGAGGCTCAATATGACAGCGGTCATCTGTGTGGGATTTTGCTGCATTGTGTCCGCGCTTATAGTTATCGGTATGTTTTTTAAGCGCCGGCTTTATCTCGGCTTTCTTATCGGCTACTGCGCCGCGCTGTTCGGCGTTATCACTTATTACATAATTTTCGGCGCGGATGCGGGCTTCGGCGCGTTCACTTCCGGTCTTGCGGGATTTTCGAGTGCGGAGCATCCCTGGCTCACGGGCGAGGGCAATTTCTTCACACGCCTGCTCGGCAATCTCCTGCTCGCCCTGCCGAGCATAGCAGTTATAGTCGGCGTTATTCTCTGCGTTGTGAAAATCGATAAAAAAGTTACTCTTCAAAAAGTACTCTCGCGTGTTCTCAGTGTGCTGCTCGTGTTCACGACCGTCGCGTTCGTGCTGACCATGAACCTGCGTTCGAAGCCCAACACCGAGCGTCTGTGGGACGGTCAGGACGACTACCTCAAGGGTATAGACAAAAATAAAACAAAAGAGAATTCGCCCAATGTCCTGTTCATTCTCATGGACGATCTCGGCTACGGCGATATCTCCGCAAACGGCGCGATATATGATACCCCGAACATCGACCGCATCGGCGAAGAGGGCGCGCAGTTCACGAATTTCTATTCGAGCTATTCCGTCTGCTCTCCCGCGCGTTTTGCCGCGCTCACCGGGCGCTATCCCTATCGCGGATATGCCGACAATGTCATATATCCGACTGTTGACACATTCTCGCCCTTCGCCTCGACCCGTATATTCAACTCCATCGAGATGGGCGGCAATGCCGACGGTATGCTCGGCGACGAGATAACCATAGCGGAGGCTCTCAAGGGAGCGGGCTATGCCACCGGCTGCTTCGGCAAGTGGCATCTCGGCGACTACGGAGTACCTGCCCACAAATCAGGGCTTCGATTATTTCTACGGCAGCCACTATGTCAACGATATGAACCCGTTCTATCATGTCAGGGAGGAGAACGGAGAGTATGAGATAGCCCGCGGTACAGACGAGCTCAAAGACCAGGGCAACGCCACAAAGTGGATATATGAGGAAATGAACGATTGGATAACCGATCAGGTCAAGGAGGGCGACGAGCCGTTCTTCGCATTCTATGCAACTCCGTGGCCGCACGCGCCCGTATTCGTCGGCGATGAGTTCAAGGGCAAATCCGGCATGGGCACATATGTTGACTGCGTGACTGAGTTTGACTATTATCTCGGCAAGCTCTTTGATACTCTCGAAGAGCTCGGCGTCATGGATAACACAATAATAGTGTTCACCAGCGACAACGGCCCCGCGCTTCAGGGCTCGACGGGTGACCTTCGCGGCGGCAAATATCTTGCATATGAGGGCGGCCAGAAAGTGCCGTTTATGATTCGCTGGGGCAACAACGGCGGTCTGTTCAAGGCGGGTTCGACTTGTGATGAGTCCGCAACGCTCGTCGATCTGTTCCCGACTCTCGTTGAGATGTGCGGCATCACCGGAAACGGCGGAACGGAGAAGAACTATCTCCCCGCAGACCGCGTTATAGACGGCGTTTCGATGGTTCCCGTTTTCACTCAGAATAAAGTTATACACACTGCCGAAACCCCGATACTCCACATGAAGCGCGAAAAGCTCAAGGCTATCCAGTATGCTATACCGACTGCCGATATCCTCTCGCGCGAAGAGTACAAAGACTATGATTTTGATGTCCTCAAGAATAATGAGTATGTCGTGTTCAAATATTTCAAGAATATACAGAACGACAACTCTGCGTTCTTTGATAAGTTCCGCAAGAACTGGCTGCATATCCTGACCGACGATGCGGGTGAGAACTACAACCGCACCCCGGCATATCCGACAATTGCCGATGAGATGCGCGACAGACTCGACGAAAAGATGAACGAGTTCAAAAATAACCGCCGAGGAATTATAGAAAACAGCTGATAGAAACGCCGCCGAACGGGTGAACAGTCCGCTCGGCGGTCGGAATATCCGGGGGTGAAATTTTGCCTGAACTTTCAATAATGATAAAGCCTGCGTCGAGCCTCTGCAATCTGCGGTGCGAATATTGCTTTTATCACGATGTATCGCAGATAAGAGAGGAGCACAACCTCGGCATTATGTCCGCCGAAACTTCAGACAGGCTCATAAAAAGCGCGCTCAGCTTCGCAAAAGGGGACAGTGTAGCTTTTGCATTTCAGGGCGGAGAGCCGCTGCTCGCCGGGATAGACTATTTCAGGGACTTCGCCGAGCGGGTCAAAAAATATAACCTGCGCGGCAGCCGCATATTTTTCAGTATACAGACCAACGGCTTATTGATAGACGAGCAGTGGGCGCGGTTCTTTCACGATGAACATTTTCTCGTGGGTCTGAGCCTTGACGGCGATATGGCGGCGAACCGCTTCAGAGTCGATGCCAACGGCACAAACAGATTCTATAAAATTCTCAATGCCGCTCAGATGCTGACCATGCACGAGGTCGATTTCAATATTTTGACCGTGCTCACGGGCTACGCTGCCGAGAATATCGACAGGATATATTCGTTCTTCAAACGCAAGGGATTTAAATATCTCCAGTTCATCCCGTGCCTGCGCCCGTTCGGTGACAAGAGCGAGAGCGAACTGTATATGACTAACGAGCAGTATGCGTATTTTCTGATACATCTGTTCAACGCCTATGTCAAAGACTACGTTCGCGGCGAATATACGAGCATCCGCCAGTTTGACAACTGGGTTCAGATGTATGTCGGCAGACAGCCCGAGCAGTGCGGAGTCTGCGGACACTGTATGCATCAATTTGTAGTCGAGGGCAATGGCAATGTCTATCCCTGCGACTTCTATTGCCTTGACGAATGGCTGCTCGGCAACATAAATTCAGATGAGCTTGAAACGATGGCAAATTCAAAGAAAGCCACCGATTTTATCCGCGAGAGCCTGCCGGTCGATTCGAAGTGCAAGGCATGCAGATATTATCCCCTCTGCCGAGGCGGCGGATGCAAGCGAAGCAGAGCCGACCGCGATTATTGCGAGGCGTATAAAAAATTCTTCTCCTCATGCCTGCCGCTGTTCCGCGTGTTTGTTGACGAAGCGAACAGATAAATAAACTCATTGCCCCGACAGTGTAATAAAAGCATTAAATCCTGCCCAGTTTTCATGGGTAGGATTTTGTGCTTGCGATACATGTGACAAATTAGGATTTATCTATCACTTGAGCCATAGCAAGGTAAAAGCAAGTGACTCAAATAATTTTTTATAATCAAGCTTTCAATAGCCGCGCCGCAGTGTTTGAAAGCTTTCTTAGAGAGGAGCGGGCAACATCACCGAAGCGCCGCCAGTGGCGGATGAAG
>ENA-OPAV01000718-OPAV01000718.1-human-gut-metagenome-genome-assembly--contig:-NODE-718-length-25813-cov-3.404884_pt1 | contig 25813 bp, 22 predicted proteins | sample MGYA00241056_ERZ501428 | MGnify/ENA primary metagenome ERZ501428 (study PRJEB25962, sample SAMEA2042621) | human gut metagenome | biome: human gut; feature: human-associated habitat; material: faeces... | reverse complement strand
TATATCGTACGGCTCATCAATTGATGATGTTATTTTGTCGTTCCCTTCTCTTGCTGAATATGCTTTATCTATTATAGCACTGTCCTCCCCGAAGATAGCTAATAATGCGCTTTCATGGTATCTTACCCAGTTTGGGGAGTCGTCTGTAATTAAAATTCTTTTCATAAACAGATATTAACACAAAAAGACCTGACTTTTTACAAAACCAGGCTTTTTGTTTTGGTGTACGTATGCGAGATTAACTTTTTAGTCTACAGGAATAAAGATTATGTATTCATTACCTTCTCTGATTTTTGTCATTCTGCTTAAATCAACATCATCATTAAAAGAGTAGCTCTGTGAAACTCTCAGAATATGTTCTTTTCCATGTTTTTTAACGGCGCCGGCAGCAGTTACTGTTAAAACATTTCCGTTAGTGGTAACTTCAACATTTTTTTCATCATTATCAAATGGTTTTAAGTCAATGATGATTTTGTAATTCTTGTTGTCTTTTTCAGCTCTGATAAAGCGTTCTGTTTTCTGTTCAAAACGGAAATCTTTCATTGCCTGATTTTCAAACATTCTTTCTGCCTGTCGTTGTTCTCTCATCATCATTCTGTCCATTTTTTTCATCTGAACAATAGGATCAAGCATTCTTTTATAATGCCAGTCAGTTACAACGTAAAATGCGGCAAAAGCACCAAAGAAAACTAAAAGTCCAACGAGGATATGTTTTAAAACAGGATGACCGCATAAAAAACAATCTGTAGTGTGATGTTCTTCCATTGAAAAACTCCTTTCTTCATCTAACACAATTCATAATATTTCAAATAGATAAAACTTGTCTATAGTCTGCCTCGACTAATCCTGCGGACTATATATTGCGTAAATTAAAAAGATATGTTAAACTGTTTGTATGGAGTGGTAGTATGGAGGGTTAGAAAATGGCAAAAATTTTAGTCACAATGCCCGATGAGTTTTTAAGCAAAGTAGATGGTCTGGCAAGCAATGAGCAGAGAACCAGGAGTGAACTAATCCGCGAGGCTCTCCGCACATATATGCGAAAAGTAACGGTAAGCCAATCCAGAAAAGCTATTGATAATGCAAAAATTCTTGAGAACCTTTTGCAATAATCTTTTTGTTTCGCGGCTTTTATAAGAAGTTGTTAGCTGAAAATCAGGTATACAATTTGTCTGTCCGAAAAAATTCTGCGATAAGGAACATGAGCAGAATTTTAGAGTGGCTTATTAGACAGCACAGCTGTGCACGGCTCGCGTAGGCGGGGCGTAAGCAGCGGAGATCTGCTTTTGAACTGTTGCAATTTTCATAATATTGGATTGTTTTTTGATAAAACCGGAAATATTATTAACTAAAAAGACCGTCCATTAAAAAGACGGTCTTTTTATATTTTTAATAGTAAATTAAGCGTTTACCAGTTCTTTGCTTCTTTCCAGCTGTAGTGTGCAGGTTGTTACATCGCATACACAAGATGGTCCGAAGTATTGAATAGCTCCAGGGAAGAGGTATCTGTCATTAATTGCCCAGTCTTCTCTGTTTGCTTCCAACTGTTTGAATACCGGTCCGTCTAATTTTACAAGCGCTTTTTGAATAACCGGTTTCATTTCGCCATGGCGTTTTTCCATATTCATCATCATTGTAAGAGGAATACCGCCTGCAACCCATTCTGCAGCAGGTGCTGTTAAGTTTCTTACTGATGATAAGTAGCCTGTCAAACCGAAGTTGATTAATGCAAATGCGTTATATCCGAGTGAATAACAGTAATCTGCATCAAAGTTTGACGGGAATGCACATCTGCCTTCATAACCGAAGAAGTGTGACTGTGCAGAGAATTTGCCGATATAGTCACCCTGTGATTTCAATTCATCAAGTCTTGTTTGAATCATTTCAATTAACAGTTTTTCTGTTTCGATTTTTGAAACCTGAACGTTTCCATGAGGATCGCGGTCTGCAAGAAGCTGTCCTTTGATTAATGCAGGAAGTGAATTGTATACTTTTGCATTTGCAGGTTCAAGTCTGTTTTCTACAATTTCAAATTTATCGCGGATTGTTGTTGCATTTACAAAATCCGGATCAGTTTCTAAAGATGCCATTATGTCGTTAAGGTTTGCAATCATTGATTTCATTTCCGGAATAAATTCAATCAAACCTTCCGGAATAATTGCAATACCGAAATTTTTGCCTTTGTCAGCACGTTTTACAATAATTTCTGTCATATAGTTAATAATGCTTTCCAAAGACATTTTCTTTTCTTCAACTTCTTCAGAAATCAAAGTAATGTTTGGCTGGGTTTGTAAAGCAGCTTCAAGCGCAACGTGGGATGCACTTCTGCCCATAATTTTTACAAAGTGCCAGTATTTTTTTGCTGAATTTGCATCACGCTGGATGTTTCCGATTAATTCAGCGTAGGTTTTAGTTGCTGTATCAAAGCCGAATGAAATTTCAATCTGGTCATTTTTCAGGTCGCCGTCAATTGTTTTAGGGCATCCGATAACCTGAATACCGGTGTTATTTTTAACAAACCATTCTGCAAGAAGTGCAGCGTTTGTATTTGAATCATCACCGCCGATAATTACAACTGCTGTGATGCCTAATTTTTTACAAACAGCAAGTGATTTTTGGAACTGGTCTTCTGTTTCAAGCTTAGTTCTGCCGGAACCTATAATGTCAAAGCCGCCTGTGTTTCTGTATTCATCCATAAATTCATCAGTGAATTCAATATATTTTCCGTCAATTATACCTGAAGGACCTCCGAGGAAGCCGTATAATTTATTAGATGAATTTGCTTGTTTCAAAGCATCATATAACCCTGCGATTACGTTGTGACCGCCAGGTGCCTGTCCGCCTGAAAGGATTACGCCTACATTTTTTTGTTCTGATGCTGTCATAGAAATTGAGTTTTTAAAAGTTACGACAGGTTTGCCATAAGTATTTTTGAATAATTCTTTAATCTGTTCCTGATCTCTTACTGATTGAGTCGCAGAACCTTCAACCAATTCCAGTGTATTAATGCCTTTTGCAAGACATTCAGGAAGTTTTGGCTGATACTTTAGTCTTTCGATTTGTAATGGTGAAAGTTTTTTCATATTTTCTCTTCCTTATCTTGAGTAATACTCCACGCCAACATTGTACTACAAACATGCTCTTTTGGTTATTTTCTATATTAATTTACGTCTTTTGCGATTTTTATTAAAAGATTTTTGTCTATATTAGTGCAACTATTTCTGAACCATTCTGCACCAAATTTGTCTACATCTCCAACTGCATATTCTATATACATAATATTAGGATTAATATTTTTAAATATTTGTTCCATCTCTTGTTCTACAAAGCTTAGGACAATAAACTCAACTTTTTTGCCTTTTCTGAATTTTGTTAGCGCGTTGTAAATTCTGTTTAAATATTCTTCCGAACAATTTCTATTAAAACAAGCCATTACATATTTTACTGTTTTGGCATTTTGGGAAATATTTTTAAAATTCTCTATACGTTTGTCATAGCGTATTTTTAATTCTTCTAAACTAAGTTCGCCGTCATGTACAAATTCCAATGAATATTTTTTATTAACCCAGGTTTTATATATATCATTTTCTACCCAGGTAACATTGTCTGTTATGCCTTTAAAATCATTTTCTAATAATTCTGCAAGAGAAGCAATCGGGGTTATACATAAATCAAAAGGGAAACTAAGTTCTCCATATTTTTTCTTTGGTTTTATACCATATCTGGTAAATACCATGCGGACAAAACAATTTGAGCCTAAACTAATATAACGGTTGACATTTTTATTACGAAGTATATGGGTAAATTTTGTACCAAAAATTTCAAAATCTATACGCCCTAAAGTTCGTTTGTATTTAAAAAATGCCATTTTATCATACTCTTTATAAAAGGAATTTACTATGTTGTTCTAGTATACTAATAAGAAATTCTATATGTTAATTAGAAAAATGTCAATATAATTCAATATATTAATTTGTAAACATTTGTTCATTTATCTATAGACTTAATATGAGTAGGAAAAATGTTTAAACAAAAATTTGCAACTAATCTTAAAAATATAAGAAAATCAAGAAGATTAACTCAAGAGCAGCTTGCAGAAGCTGTCGGAGTTGATTTTCGTTATATATCTTACATTGAAAATGCCAAGAGCTTTCCATCCTGTGATTTAATTGAAAGGCTGGCCAGTGCTTTAAATACAGATTATTCAGAGTTGTTCTGTTTTGATAATGAAGTTTCACGGGAAGAACTGGAAAATAACGTTATTAATATTATCCGCATCCTTGAAGATAAAAAACTAAAAATTTTATATAAATTTGCAAAAGGTATACTGGAGTAATTTAAGAAAAGTTATAATGTTTTAATTTTGCCATTTCAATGGTATAATTTTTGTGTAATCGGAGTTAAGAAATTTTTCCATGATGAGTCAAAATAAAAAAGTTTCTATAGCATTCTACTGGCATATGCACCAGCCTGTTTACCAGCTATCGCCCGAAGGTGATTATCTTATGCCATGGGTGAGGCTTCATGCAGTCAAAGATTACCTTGATATGGTTACTATCCTTGACAATTTTAAAAATATTAAGCTGAATTTTAATGTTGTGCCTGTGCTTTTGGATGCGTTTATTGACTATGGCGAAAAAGGGCTGCATGATTTGCATTCAAGGCTTACTGTTACTCCGGTGGAAGATTTAAACTCTGATGATAAAGAGTTTATTTTAAATAATTTTTTTGATTCAAATTACCAGACTATGATTTTTCCATATGAGGAGTACAACAGATTATTCCAGAAACGGCAGCAGATGGCTGAGGCTGATATTACTGCGTTTACGGAACAAGAATACTCCGATCTGATGGCTTTGTTTAACCTTGCATGGTTTGATCCGGTTTATAAGAATGAATATATTGAATTAAAAAAACTGTTTAAAAAAGGTAAAGGCTATACTTTTGAAGACAGATGCAAAATTATTGAAATTCAAAGGGATATTATCAGAAGAATTATTCCGGCATATAGAAAATATGCATCAGAGGGAAAAATTGAAATTACCACAAGCCCATATTACCATCCTATACTTCCGATACTGCTTGATATTAAAAGTATAAAAGTTTCTAACACAGATGGGCTCCCTGCCAATTTAAAGATGCCGCTTGATGCAAAAATGCAGACAATAAACGCTCTGAACCGTATAGAAGAATTAACCGGCGTGCGTCCTCGCGGTATCTGGCCTTCTGAGCATTGCGTCAGCCCGAAAGAATTGGATTTATTTAAAGATTTGGGTATTGAATGGACTATTTCCGATGACGGTATTCTTGCAGATTCTATTAATTTTGAATTTGTACGCGATTTTAAAGGGTATCTGGAAGAACCTTATCATCTTTTGAAAACCTACGAATATAAAAACGGCTTAAAGATGGTTTTCAGAGATTCTCTTGTATCAAACTTGATAGGTTTTGAATATCCAAATTACGACTCAAAGCTTGCGGCAAATGATTTGTATGACCGTATAAAGGTTATGCAGAGCAAACTTTTGACATCGCCTGACGAAAATCACCTTCTTACAATTGCAATGGACGGAGAAAATTGCTGGGAAAATTATCCGCAGGATGGTATTACATTCCTGAAAACTTTATACGAGCTGATTGATGAGGATGACTCGCTGGAAACTGTTTTATTAAGTGATTACATTGAAAATGACAAAGCTGTCAAACCTTTGAATAAAATTGTTTCAGGCTCATGGATTAACCGGAATTTTAAGCTCTGGATTGATGAACCGATGAAAAATCTTGCCTGGAATTATTTAAAACAGGTGCGGGATGATTTTTCTGATTATGTTAAGAAGAACCCTTACAATCCGAATATTGAGCTTGCAAGGAGAGAACTCTTTATCTGCGAGGGCAGCGACTGGTTCTGGTGGTATGGTGCTCCGAATGATTCCGGACGCGACAATATTTTCGATTATATTTTCAGAGAACATTTAAAAAATATTTATATTTATCTTGGCATTGAAACTCCGGATTATCTTGATATTCCGCTTCTGTCGGCAATAACCAAACCATCCCGCTATCCTAAGGGCGAAATAAATCCTTCCCTGGACGGCATTGACAGACAAAATGATGATTCCTGGCTGAATGCAGGATGTATCGGTATTCCGGATGGTCCTGTGATAAAGGAAAATAAATTCTTTGACAGAATCTGTTTTGGCTATGATAAGGACAATTTATATCTGCGCTTTTATATCAGTGAATTTATGCAGAGTAATCCGGAACTGCTTAAGAATACATACCAGATGTATGTTTATACAAGAAGTTCCAAACGTAAACATTCTCTTTCTCCGATAAGACTTATAAACAAGACCGAGAATATTCTGCCTGTATCAAAGGAGAAATTTCATAATGAGCTCCAGATTACCGTTGCTGACGGACGTCTGCGTTTAATAAGACTAATTAAAGCTATTCCTAACAATCTTTGGTCAGTACAGAATTCAAAAGAAATTCTTGCTGTCTTTGATAAAGTAATTGATTTAAGAGTGCCTTTCAACTGTTTGGATATTGATGTTGGAGAAAGCCTTGAGTTTGTATTTGTTATAGCAGCAGGAGGGGTAAGTGACTTATTTATTCCAAACGAAATGCTCTTAAACATAAAGAGAGATTAAATTTTTACATGTTAAATATTGTAAAAAATGTCCCGTTATTAGCTAAAGTTTTTCTTTTGATGACCGTTATATAATTCAAAGATAAGGAATATTAAAATGGTAGATTTTAATAGTGACATATCTAATCCCAAAGGTTTACCGCAGCTGGACAAAGACTACTGGCAGCCGCAGAAATCTGCTGAAAAACCGGAAAACCTTTTTGATAACCTTATAAAAACTAATTTTGATGTAGAAAGCCTGAAAAAGATTTCAGTTTTTTCTCCAAAACTTAAAGATTAGATTTCTTTTTCGTCAGAGATGTTGCTATAAAAGTAAGAACACCGGCTGCTGCTGCGGTTACAATTCCGTAAAGAGCACCTGTTTTTAATTTAGTGTTTCTTGCAGCTTTTTTAATAAACTCTATCTGTTCTTTTGGTAATTCATCACTAACTGATTTATATTTTTTTGCTGTTTTGTCGTAAACGTTATTAAAATAATCTTTCGCCAGTTCGTCATAATCCATTGTCGGACGGTTAGTTATTTGGTCTGACATTTCTTTTTCAACAGCATCTTTTATTTCCTTAACATTTTTGCTGCCGATAAAGTTCTCTACTGCCTCTTCAAGTGTCTGATTTTCCTGCGGAATTATTCCAATCTCATCTGAGTGCATTGTAATAAAATCTATAATTTCTTCTTTTGCAAAAGCAGCTTTTTTAGAGGCTGTTTCAGCCGGATTTATACCCGCTGAGCTTGCTTGTGCAAGTTCTGCCGGGGTTAGTTCTTCGTCTGGTAAATTATCCAGGGCATCAAGAATTTCTCCGGTTTTTATAATATGCTTGTTATCTTCATTCTTAAGAGTGTAGGAGATTTCCTTTATAAAACTGTCAGACGGTTCACCGTTTTTAATAACCGATTTCAGATAACCTGCTGCCCCGCCGGCAATGAACCCGCCGGCAATTGAGGTCCGGACAAATTTGCCTTGCGAATTGTTATTTTCGATACGGTTTACAGCCATATAATTCTCCTTGTTTAAGGTTATTATATGTAAAAACCCTGATAAAATAAAATTGCCCGGTTATCTGAAATAAGTAATAAAAATTAATTATTTACCTGTAGAACCAAATCCGCCAGCCCCTCTGAGGGTTTCTGTGAGTTCTGTAACGACTTCAATTTCAGCCTGTTCAACTTTTGCTATAATCATTTGAGCAATTCTTTCATCCGGCTGGATTGTGTAAGTTTCGTTCGAGAGGTTTACGACAGGAATACAGACTTCTCCGCGATAATCCTCATCAATAGTTCCAACACAATTGATTAGAGTTATACCATGCTTTATTGAAAGTCCTGAGCGGGGGCGCACCTGCGCCTCATACCCATGTTCAAGTTCTATTTTCAATCCGGTAGGCACCAATGCTCTTTCCAGCGGTTTTAAAGTAATCGGCTCAGAAATTGCTGCGCATAAGTCCATACCAGCCGCGCCTTCTGTTTTATATTCAGGTACAAACCTGTTGTGTGCCAATCGTTCTATTTTCAATACTGTCATAACTTCTCTTCTACAAATTCTATTCTGTAACCTAAAATTTTTGCGATAGTTTCAATTTCTGTGAATGAAATTGTATCCCTTTTTATCTTACCATAAATTTTGTGGCGGCTGTATGGTCTTCCGGTGGCTTCGGTCAGCTTACAAGCTAAATCCTGCAGTGACATTTGCCTGAGCGCCATCAAAATTTTTAGTTTAGTTTTTATATCGGTATTTATTTCCATATTAAAAATTATACTTAATTTGACACAAGTGTAAAAATAATATATAATATACGTTATATATGACGCAAAAGTATTTTTTATAACGCAACTTGTAAAGGCTAACGGCAATGCACAATTATGAAGAAAAAATGAAAAAGACCGGTGAAAATTTGCGCAACCTCAGGCTCAGGCGCGGTCTGTCAGTTGAACAGCTTGCATTAATGATAAATTCAGAACCGGCTTGGATTTTGCAATGTCCGAAAAAATTCTGCGATAAGGAACGTGAGCAGAATTTTAGAGTGGCTTATTAGACAGCGCAGCTGCGCACGGCTCGCGTAGGCGGGGCGTAAGCAGCGGAGATCTGCTTTTGAATTAGAAAACGGTCAGGCGGAAAAAATTTCTTTCAATCAGCTTGACCGTTTATGTAAAGTTTTTAATATAGCTTCTCTAAACGAGTTGATAATGTTTTAAATCACTTTCAACTTTTTCGAGAATTTCATTTAGCTTTGACGCATCTTTTACTCCGCCTTGTGCAAAGTTTGGTCTGCCGCCTCCGTTAGCGCCTGTTGCTCTTGCAATTTCACCAACGATTTTACCGGCATTTACGCCCTTTTTAACAAAATCATCAGATACTTTTACTGCAACAGTTCTTTCTGATGCAAGAACAATAATGCTTTCGCCGAGTTTCTGCGACATAAATTCAATTCCGGTTTTTAGAGCATTTCCGTCAATATTTTCAATTTTTGAAATGAACAATTTTCCGCCGTCAATGTCCTCTGCCTTTGAAAGGAATGTTGCAAATTTTGCACGTGCATTTTCTTCCTTAGCGGAAGCCAGTTCTTTTTGAAGCTCTTTGTTTTCTTCCTGAAGTTTTTCGACACGTTCAACAATTTCGTTGTAGTGTGTTTTGAACATCAGGGAAAGCTTATCCATTTCTCTGACTTTTGCATTCATAAATTCAAATGCAGCTTTTGAAACTACTACTTCAATACGTCTTGTACCTGCGGCTATTGCACCTTCTGAAACGATTTTGATAAGTCTGAGGTCACGGGTATTTCTTGCGTGTGTACCTGCGCAGAATTCTTTTGATATGCAGGTTTCGTTCCCGATTGAAACAACCCTTACAACTTCGTCGTATTTTTCGCCGAATAATGCAGTTGCGCCGGTGAGTTTTGCCTGTTCAATATCCATAACATCAGTATGAACGTTCAGACCTTTTGCAACCCAGTTGTTAAGGATTTCTTCAACTTTGAAAATTTCATCCGGTGTCATTGCGCGTGAGAATGTGAAGTCAAAACGCATTCTGTCAGGTTCAACCTGAGAGCCTGCCTGATGAACTTCATCTCCGAGAACCTTAATCAATGCAGCCTGCAATAAGTGGGCTGATGTGTGGTGAAGTCTGATTTCTTCACGGCGCGGAAGATCTATTTTTGCCTTAACTGTTTCGCCTATTGTAATTTCACCGTTGATAACTTTTGAACGGTGTACAAAGAGGTTGTTCACTTTGAATGTAGTTAAAACTTCAGCTTTAAGGTTATCATTTTCGATATATCCGCAGTCGCCTACCTGACCGCCGCATTCTGCGTAGAAAGGTGTTTTATCAAGTACAATATCAACGTAGCCTTCGCCTTCAATTGTGGCAAGAATTTTTGCATCAGCTTCATTCTTCTCATAGCCGACGAATTCTGTTGAGCCTACTTCATCTTCAAGTTTTGCGTATTTCATATCGCCTGTAACACTGATTTTTGCAGTTGCTGCTTTTGCGCGGTCTTTTTGCTCCTGCATGGCTTTTTTGTAACCGTCTTCATCAACTTTCAGACCGTTTTCTTCTGCAATTTCTTTTGTAAGCTCAAGCGGGAAACCGAATGTATCGTATAATTTGAATGCACTTTCTCCGTCAATATCTTTTTTATCTGCAATGAATTCATCGAGCATTTTATAACCGCGGTCGAGTGTTTTTGCAAATCTTTCTTCTTCTTTTTTGATTGTGTCAATAATCTTTTGTTTATTTTTAATCAAATCAGGATAAGCTTCGCCGTAATTTTCTACAACAACATCAACAAGTTTGTAGAGGAACGGCAAATCCATACCAAGGATTTTACCATGGCGTAATGCACGGCGTAAAATCATTCTGAGTACATAGCTTCTGCCTTCGTTGCCCGGAATTACACCGTCAGAAATCAGGAATGAAACACATCTTGCGTGGTCTGTGATAATTCTCAGTGACACGTCGGTTTTTTCTGATTTTTTGTAAGGTACTCCGCTCATTTCTGAAACTTTATCCAGAATAGGTTTTAAAAGGTCTGTTTCAAATGTGGAAGCAACCCCCTGACAAACCATTGTAATACGTTCCAATCCCATTCCAGTATCAACGTTTTTGCTTTCTAAAGGGGACTGGTTGCCTTCTTCATCCTGATAGAGTTCTGTAAACACAAGGTTCCAAATCTCAACCCATCTGTCGCATTCACAGGTATCAATTCCGCAATTCGGGTCATAGCATTTGTATTGTTCACCCAAGTCGTAATGAATTTCAGAACAAGGACCGCAGGAACCTGACGCTCCAGGAGGTCCCCAGAAGTTATCTTTTTTACCTTTTCTCTTAATTCTTTCAGCCGGAACGCCTACGCTTCTCCAGATTTCGTAAGCTTCATCGTCTGTTTCAAAAATTGTTATCCACAGGCGGTCTTTATCCAGTTTGAGAACTTCTGTAACAAATTCCCACGCCCATGGAATAATTTCTTTTTTATAATAATCACCGAAAGAGAAGTTGCCTAACATTTCAAAGAAAGTGTGGTGGCGCGGAGTGCGGCCTACATTTTCTATATCCGAATCTTTTCCGCCGGCTCTTGCGCATTTCTGGCAGGAAGTTGCACGTGCAGGGTCGTACGGGGATTTAACAATTCCCAAAAATATAGGCAAAAATTGAAGCATTCCTGCTGTTGTCAACAATACTGTCGGGTTATCAGGCACAAGGCTTGAGCTTTCAACAACAGTATGCTGGTGTTTATTTTTAAAATAATCTAAATATAACTTTCTTATTTCATTTCCGGTTAGCATAATTCTTTTTCCTCTTTCATTTAATATATCTGATAAAATAATATATTAAACAAAGATGTTATGCAAAGAAAATTTATTTAGGCAGATTGTTGAAATAATCCTTTTCGGTTAGAGCTTTTGCTGTGCAGCCAAGTCCGTTTTTAACTGAAGTACTGGTGTCAGAACAGTATTCATCTTCAGGAAATATAGAACCTTCCACGCCCATTGGAAGAAGTTTGCCTGTATTCTGATTAATTTCAAACATAAAGAAATCATGTCCAAATCTGTTAGGGCGTTTTTTCCAGCCGTTTACGTCAATACAGATAAAGAATTTTCCGGCTGTATCTTGACTGCTGTCACTCGTATCAAAGAAGATAAAACTCCCGTCTGTTATTGACATAATTCCATCATTGCAATATCCGCCTGCGTTAGCAGATTTCGCATTATAACTTTTGTAATTGTTCATTATGAAAGTTGTACCATCTGTTCCTGAGTAGTTTTTTAGTGGAAATATTGACAGCGGACAGTTTTTCTGACCATCAATGCAAATTGAGGACTGTTTATATTGCTTTTGCATATAGTTTATAAATTTTGTAAACTCGCCCTTCATATCGGATGTGGTTCCGATATTAAATCCGCTGCCTCCGTATTCTTGTAAGAAGATACTCTGTATTGCTTGTCCGAGTTGTGAATATGTCTTTTTAAAAGCGGTTTCAAGCTCTTTATTCTTTGTGTTATTAATAACTGTCGGGAGAGTCATTGCAGCAACCACACCGATAATACCAAGGGTTATAAGAACTTCTGCAAGGGTAAACGCTTTTTGGCTGAAACTTGCTATTTCTACATCAAGGCTTCTGGTACATGTAAATCCTTTTAATTTAATCTTTAACATTATATTCCCTCCAAGAATTTAAAGTATCTATTTATATAATATCATGTTTAACTTTAAAAAACAATATAATTTTAAATAAAAACTTTATGTTTTGCCCTTTGAATTTATCAAATAATAAAAAAAACTGGAGCAAATTAATGGATATAAAAAAAGAGATTGGAAGCAGAATAAAAGCTATCAGGAAGGCAAAAGGCTATACGCAGGAACAGCTTGCTGAACTTGTTGGCATTGAACCGCCAAGTTTGAGTTATATTGAAACAGGCAAATTTGCGCCTTCTGTTGAAACTCTACAAAAACTTGCATTGACTTTACAGGTTAATATCTGGGAATTTTACTATTTTAAACCACTCTCAAATGAATGCATGATTAGGGAACTTAATGATGCTATGGAAAAAGACCGCACCTTAACTCAGATTTTTTATAACTTATTTATGTCAATGAAGTATAACAAAGAATCTAATAATATTACAAATTCTTGACTTTGTTATGATTATAAAATTATTTAATTTTTGTCAGTTTTATTATTACTAAAGAGTTCGTTCATCATTTTTATGAAATTGTCTGCAAGGTCTTTATAACCCGGATTTATCCCGCTTTTATCTGTTCTTTCCAGAAATCCTTTAGGGAATACTCTGCTCCAAAATGGAAGAAGTGCTTCCGGTGTAGTTTTCATAAGGTATTTATCCTGCATACCATTCCAGAAGCCGGGAATATTCGGACGGTAGTAAAGTCCCAGAGCATCCTGCAATGTTGTCTGAACCTGTTTGGCATCCCGCGTGTAGTACCATTTCATGACCTCTTTTGCTATCAGGTCACGATCTTTCATTTCATCTTCTGAGAGTTTTAATTCCTCTTTACAGAAATCTCTAAAAAGTGCCGGAGAATTTTTCCCGTCACCAAATTCTTCAGGGTTTTCGTCCAGAAGTTTGTCAATATAATCTTTTAACGGCGGCAGGTCATGGTTTCCTGTTAACAGTGCAATATTTTTTTGCAGTTTTATTGCTTCCGGAGAGCTTGAATTTTTTTCGTGCGCTTTTTCAATACTTTCACCTATGCCCATTGCAACAGGAACTCTCTGGCTGATAAAGTTTTTGCCGTATTTTTCCCTGAATTGTTTATAAGCTTCTGTTTCTGCAAGCGGTCCGAAATCTTCCAGTATATAACAATCTTCAGGAACAAGACCTTCATCTTTTGCCACGCGTTTGAATAGTTCAAACATATTTTCTCCGCGTGAATTGTGTTTTTTATCAATTCTTACAATCCAATCCGGTTCAAAGAAATCTTTTCCCATTCCTCCCTGTTCTTTGGGTTTGAATATTTCATCTCCTTTCAGAATTCTTCCGTCTTCGGTTGTATAACTGGTCGGAATTTCTGCACGATTGATGTAGCCGGCAAAGTGGTCCAGCCTAAGATCACCTTCACGCAGGAGTTTTCTTAACGAATTTTCCTGATAATCCCAAAATTCCGGTGAGTCATAGTTATATAAAGCATGCCCCCATACCTGTGTATACGGGTAAGCACTTTCCGGCGGTGCACCGCTGACTTTTGTCGGTGTGTTATTTTCATCCATCAGGAATATACCTTTGTTTGCCCAGGTATCAACCCCATTCGGACTTACACCGATTGCAAGGTCAAGGATTAATCTTATACCTTTGGCTGCAAGCTGGTCTTTAAATTCATTAAACTGCTTGTCATATAAGAACTGTTCAAATTTATATAAATCAATATCCTCAAGTATTTGTTTGGAAGATGTTTTATCTTGTGAATTTTCACTTAAATATATTTTCAGCTGATTTTTTAATGAAGTGTTATTCTTTTTTGCATCTTCAGGAAGGGATTTTAATTCATCCGGCCATTCTTTCCAGTTATCTCCATATACCTTGGTTATTGCAGAATGTGCAGAGTATGTATCCAGCCATAATTTCCCGTTTTCTTTTTCAAAATTCTTATATTCAGCTTTGATTGGATGTGATGAAGGCAGCTCTTTAAATCTTTCAAAAGCTAGCTTGAAACGCGGATCTTTTTGTGTTTTCAACATATCAAGAGTAAAGACTGGAGAGGTAACATCATCAGGGAGCTCGGACATCTTTAGAAGTTTACCGTACTTTTCTTTTGTTAACTCATTAAGATTTACCAGATATTTATTTTTGCTAAATCTTCCGGACGCATTATAAGGACATAAATCGTTTCCAAGAGCAAACAGCGGGTTCATTATCCAGTGTGTCTGCTTTGCTTCTGACAGAAAGTTTATAAACTTGTCTGTTTCCGGATCAAGGAACTGTCCGCAATATGAACGTGTTGCAGGAAGGCTTGTAATGTGGAACATCATTCCACGCTGTTTTACTTTTCCTTTTCCGTCAACACCGGTAAAAGATATGGTATTATAAAAATTTTTTCTGCCTTCAAATCTGTCATATTCTTGTGTTTGATTAGAAATGTTATATTGAGGATTTAGTTTTACAGGATTAAAACGAGCTGCTAAATTTGTACAAACCCCTGAAATTTTCATTCATAAACTCCTTATAATTTTAAATTATGTCTATTATAAATAAAAAAGAAAAATTTTTGCTATTATATTACAATTTGTTGACTTTATGTAACTATGATTATAAAATTAATTTGTTATGGCTAAAGTTTCGATAATAATTCCGGTATACAATGTTGAGAAATATTTATCCAAATGTCTTGACAGTGTTATTTCTCAAACCTATAAAGATATTGAAATTATCTGTGTAAACGATGGTTCTACTGATAATTCACTTCAAATTCTGACCGAATATGCCAATAAAGATGACAGAATTAAAATTATAACAAAACCTAACGGTGGTCTTTTTTCTGCACGTCATGTCGGTATAGCTGCTGCAGTTGGTGAATATTTGCTGTTTGTAGATTCTGATGACTGGATAGACGAGAAACTTGTTGAAAAAACTGTAGATAAGATTCGCGAAACTAATGCCGATGCTGTTATTTTCGGTGCATATTCTGTTAAGGGAAATAATATTTCTAAAGGAATGTACAGCGTAAACAGAATTCCCCAAAAATTTAAAGAAAGCATTTTAACTTTAAAGGACTACGAAGACAACCTTTTCCGTTTTCCGCCAACTGCCTGGTGTAAGCTTTACCGTAAAAATTTTGTTGATGAAAATAACATAAAGTTCCAGGAAATTAAAGATGGTGAGGATCAGATTTTTTATTTGCACACTATGCTTGCAGCAAAAAGTGTGTATATTATAGACGAGAACTTATACTATTACGTAAAAAACAGGGTCGGTGCTATAACAGCTGATAATACCAAAACATCTGTATCTCCTATTCTAAATTTTTATGCTGCAGAAAAACTTCTTAACAGAATTCGTCTTAGTAATAAATATATTAATCAGGTTACAGATAAGTATTTTTCAAAAGCGCTATCCTGGTATGGCAAATGCAGTAAGGATTTTAAGCCGGAATATTTTAATAAGCTGATGGAATTAAAGGAATATATTGATGAAACATATTCTTCCGGCTGGTGGAAGTATTATAAATTAAATAGAAACGATAGTTATATAAGTATAAAGGCTAAAATTATTATAGCAAAAGGTAAATGGAAAATTAAGAAAGGGTTATAAATGGCTGGATTTCCAAAGGTATCTGTAATAGTACCTGTGTATAATGTAGAGAAGTATCTTGAAAACTGCTTGGAAACTCTAATTAGCCAGACACTTAAAGATATTGAAATAATCTGTATTAATGATGGTTCAAAAGACAGCTCGCCGGATATACTCAAGAAATATGCTCTCAATGATGAAAGAATAAAAATTATTGATAAACATAATGAAGGACTCTCAGCTGCCCGTAATGATGGTTTGAATGTAGCAACAGGTGAATACATTGGTTTTGTTGATTCTGATGACTGGGTTGATTTAAATTTTTATGAAAAGCTTTATAATGCTGCAAAGAAACATAATGCAGAGGTTGCCTGTGGAAATATTATCAGATGTGGTAATAGAATTACAAAATATAAGTTAAAATTTGAAAATGAACAATTTATAACAGATAACGTAGAAAAATTAAAGGCTACAAAAATTCCTAAATATAATTATGTATGGAATAAAATTTATAAACGTACAAGCTTGCAAAATTTAAATATAACATTTCCATATGGCAGATATTATGAAGATATGTGCTGGTCAATCAAAATTTTATATTATTTGAATGGGCTTGTAACTGTGCCTGAATGTGCATATTATTATCGTAGGAATGAGTATTCAATTGTTTCCACAAAATCTGCAAAACACGTATCTGATGCAATGGAATCTGAAAAAGAAATGATAGAATTTGCGGAAGAAAAGCATCTGCCTGTACTTGAAGGATTAAAATTGGTGAAGCGTGAAAAATTCAGGTTTTTGGGAGTAACAATATTAAAAACGTTTTATTATTATCCAAATACAAAGAAATATATGCTTTTCGGAATAATTCCAATTGTAAAAATAAAAAGCAAGAAATAAAAAACGACTTGCGTGAAAAAATGTTTATGCTAATATAAAAACTATGAGGAATGAATACAGATACCCCACAGAAACCAAACGTCTGGAAAATTCCTCTGGATCCAAGCCCTGGTAGCTCAGCTGGATAGAGCAACCGCCTTCTAAGCGGTAGGTCATGCGTTCGAATCGCATCCAGGGTATTTTCTTTTTATAAGATATAATTGAATTTCAGCCGCTTTTGTAAAAGGCTGATTTTTTATTTTTAGCCGCTTGTTGTTGCAAAGTCGCGAGAAAGTTGCAGCGAATTTGCGGACGGAGGGCGCGAACGTAGTGAGTTAATACGGATAGCGGGTAAATTGAGCTTACTCGGACAAAGTCCGATAAGCGAAACTTTAGGAACGTGTTGAAATCCAGGACGGGTTGTACCCAGGTAAATATATAATATAAGCGGGGGGTAGCCCGCTTTTTTAATATATTGTTGTTTGAGATTTTTTTTCGAAGCTGTTTTTTACTAATCACAATATATTGAACGACAAACTATATGCTTATATACTGTTTTTGATATGTTCGCAATTATTTCTGCATTTTCTTTGTCAGAGAGTTTTGAGTTTGATATAAATACTGCTATATAGTATGTTTCTCCGTTTGGTAAAATTACATATCCGGCATCATTATCCGCAATTTTTAGACCTGTATTTTCATCTCGCGAAGAAGAACCTGTTTTATGTCCAAATACTGTTCCTGGAGGTAAACCTTTTTTTATTTTATCTTCTCCCGTAACTGTTTTTTCCATAATTTTATCTAAAAAGTTTTTATGTTCAACTGTGAGTATATCTGTTTCTCGAACTGTTTTCATGTACTTTGCAACATCTTTTGGTGTTGCCTGATTCAAATATTGTTTGTTTATATCCGAATTCATTTCTTTTTCGTTTACTGAAATTTCAATTCCGGAAAACCCTGTGTCTTTTAATACTTTATCAAGTTTCCTTGCTCCGCCTATATATTCAAGCAATATGTCGCTGGCATTGTTGTCGCTTTCTGAAATTGTATACTCTAAAAGTTCTGCGATTGTTATGCCAATTGGAAAACTTTTGTACTTTTTCAGCATGGGGCTGTAAAGATTTTTATTAATCATGGTTTCTTTTATAGTTAATTTTGTATTTAAATCTATTTTTTGCTTATTTAGTTTATTCAGGACTTCTACTGCTATAAAATACTTGAATACGCTAAGAAACGGTTGTTTTTGAGTCCCGATTGTCCAGATTTTGTCATTTTTTAACACAGCTATACCAATACGGTAATCTTTTTGCCATGTATACCTGCGGAGTTTAAAGCTTAATGTATTTGTGTAAGTTACAAGTAAACAGATAAATAAAAAAATTATTGATATTATAAAAAATGTTTTTTTCATTACTTAAATTATAACTTATTACCCGAATATATATCACAGCTTATTAAAAATTTAGTAATATGTAAAGCCTCTTAGGTAATACAATACTTTTTTTTAAAAGATGAATATTATTTTATATCAGCTTTCATAAGAGGAGATAATATTATGAGGTCACAAATATTAATTAATGCTGTAGTGGTTATACTATCTATAATATCAATTACTCAGGCGTCACAAGCGAGTGAATTTAACGCTGATGATATATCAAGTTTCCACAGAGCAATAGCAGAGGCGGAAGCGGATCCGTCTTCCAGCCATAAAATTAATATTAATGGAGATATAGTTTTAGACTCTTCAATTAAAGAAGCTGTAAGCCTTGAACTGGCAGGAAGTAATAATGAGGCTTTTTATAATTTTGTACTAAACGGCAATACTTTTACTTATGATGGTGCTGGTAAAAGTTCTAAAATTTCGGATTTAAATATTATATCAAATGCAGCAGGCAGCGGAATTAACGTAAATAATCAAACTTTCACTGTTGATAATACTCATTTTTCAGGAGATTTATCATCAAATAGAAATAGTTTTCTCTCTAATGTAGGAGGTAAGTTAGTAATAACAGATTCAGATTTCCAAAATTATAAAAATGTTTTTGAAGGGGGAGCTATCAACAATAAGGGCGGCGGTAGTTTATATGTATCAAATACAGATTTTCTAAATAACTCTGCAAGTAACGGCAGTGCTTTATATATAACAAGCGGTAGTGCAGATATTTACAATTCAGACTTTTTAAATAATTATGCTTCCTCCAAAGGCGGTGCTGCATATATAAGTGGAGGAAGCTTAAATTTAACAGATTCAAACATAAAAAATAATATTGCACAGTCTCAGGGAGGAGGTCTATATGTAGATAACAGTGCTACTGTCGTTATAGATAATACTGTGTTTGATAATAATTCTGTTAGTGATGCTGCAAACGGAGGCGCTATTTATACTGCAGGTAATGTGACAATTCAAGGAGGCTCCTCTTTTACAAATAATAAGGTAGTAACCGGCTCCGGCGGCGCCATTGATAATTTTAATGGTACATTGGTTATAGATAATGCTCTATTTGATAATAATTTAGCCAAAAATGATGGCGGAGCAATAACTGGCTCCGGAAGTCTTACAATTTCAAATTCTAAATTTTCAAATAACAAATCTACACATAGTATTGCAGGAGCAATAATACATGATAATTTAACAATAAGTAATAGTATTTTTGAGAATAATGGCTCTGGTATTGTTGAGGATCCTAATGACCCGCAGAGCGGTTTTGGCGGTGCAATAGTTACAAGTGATGCAAAAATTTCGGACTGTACATTTTCAGGAAATTATACCGGTTTTGACAGCGGCGGAGCAATTGTAAATCTTTATGGAACAATAGATTTTAACAATTCAAATGTATTTACTGATAATAAAGCAAAATACAACGGAGGGGCTTTATATACTACCACACAGTCAGTTACAAATATTAACGGGACAGCAAGTTTCTTAAACAATAAATCTACAGATGGTCTTGGAGGTGGTATCCTTGCTCAGGGAACAGTTAATATTAATGCAAACAATCCGGATAAATCGGTTATATTTTCAGGGAACACAGATTCTACCGGAACAAATGCTTTTCATATTGATATTGCAGCCGGCGCTAAACCGGATGAAGTTGGAACTGTAAATTTAAATGTTTCTAACGGAGCAAAAATTATTATTGATGATAATTTTTCAGGTTTGGCAGGTACTAAGTTAAATATCAAGGGCACATCATCTTATAATGATTATGTTTGTTTAGGCTCGGAAAACGAAAATTTCAAAGGTGATGTAACTGCTGAAGATATTAACCTGTATTTTTATAATAAAGAATCCAATCTTGCAAATGCTAATATATTTGCCAAAAATACAAACTTTAATTTTATGAACGGTTATTTAAATAACGTATCTTTAAATTTGGATGCTTCCGGAGGCGGTAATTCTCTTTCGCTGGATGTTGATCCGGCAGCTTTAACATGTGATTATATAACTTTGACAGGAGATCCGGCAAATATTACCCAATTTATCATTAGAGAGGTAAATGTAATTAGTGATCCTATTCAATCGGTTACTATTTTTGATATATTTGACCATGATAAATACGGAACGGATTTAGCATTATCTGATGAATTGCAAAATTCAATAGTTTATGGTGCTTTAAAACAATACAAATGGTCGTTAACACCAAAATTAACGTTAACTGAAATAGGCGGTTTTAACCCTAATATACAAAGGTTTCAGGGGGCAACTGCTGCGGCTTTCATGAACCAGATGCTCAGTTATGATTACTCCTTATATAGAACAGATGAAATATATACAAATTTAAGAGAACAGAAACTTGCAGCAAGAAAGCTGAATTCATACGCATCTATAACTCCTGCCGGCATGTATGTGGATCAGTATTATGCGGATGGCTCTGCATTTTGGATGCGGCCTTACGTCAACATTGAATCCTTTCATCTTTCAGGTGCTTCCGGTACTGTTAATAACCAATCATATGGTACTATGTTCGGGTTTGACTTTCCTATGATTGAAACCAAAAATGACTGGAAACTCTTCCCTACAATATATGGAGCTTATATTGGGTCAAGCCAGCAGTACGTTGATTCCGATATGTATCAAAACGGCGGTTACGGCGGACTTTTGCTTAGTGCCTACAAAAAAGATTTTTATGCAGGCTGGACAATCAACGGAGGCGGACTTGGTGTTGAATCAAAATATAATTCCGGAAAAGATGATTATGCTATTGTGACAGCCGGTACTGCATTAAAGCTCGCTTACAACTGGAAATTACGTGACAGGTTCATACTTCAGCCAAATTTCACCACTGCATATACTTTCCTGAGCCCGTTGTAAAAGAACACATGGTTTGATTATTTGTTACAGATGGTTTGATTATTTTGGGCAACTTAGCTTTAAAAATTTATAAAAGCGACTTTATTTCTTCTCAAAAAAATCCTTAGCATTTTTCTCAATAGAAAAAGGCTTGCTCTTAGATTAACACAATGTCAAGTGGTAGGAAAAGCAAAAATTGCATAAAACTAATAACAAAGATTTGAAACTAGAAAATGTAATATTAGAATAGTATCATTTCAAGTTACGTGTAATGTTACATTAGTTCTTGGTGTACACCTTTATAGATTTTATAAAGGTTACGGTGTGATCAGCGAATAACGTATCTAAATAGTTTATCTTTAAAAAAGATACAAACAGACCTCTTAATAAAGAAGTTTAAGATAAGGAATAGTTATAATTTTATGTAAGATGTGAGGAGCATACACATAATAATATTATTATTTTAAGAGTCGTAACTATTTATAATTTGTTTTATAAAAATTGACTAAATCACAAGTCATTTTTGCTAGGGGACGTTTGTTTATATCATCACAAGAAAGCGAATTGCCATATATCAATTTTTCTATATATTTCGTGCTTATTGTTGGAAATGCTTTTTTTATTTCCTTACGAAATTCCGTGGTGTCGAGAATGCATTTTGAAAAAATCTCACTGGCTTCTTCTTTTCTATATTCATAGCGAATATCTAATGCAAAACATTCATTTTGATTATTCACAATATCTCTATTGAGGCTTTCCCGGCTGTTTATTTTAATATCAAATGATGAAGTATCAGAAAGAACATGGTTTAATTGTCCTTCACCGGACAAATAAATAGTAAAATTTGCTAATTCATCAAAATCCCTTTCAAAAGGATTTAATAACTCTTTTTCATCTTTTGTTCGTTTTAAAGAAGAATTACACTCATAACAAGTAGGTACTAAATTAAAAAATGATAATGCAAAAAAAGGATATTTACTTTTTGGATAAAAATGGTCTAGTGCAGGACGTAAGACATTCTTCCTTTCTGTTTTTATAACATCAATATAATTTAAATTACAATATGGACAAGCTCTTACTCCAAATTTGTCTATTATTGAATAAACAATGTTTTTGTTATCTGATGAAATAAAATTATTATAAAAAGTTTCAAAATTTTTAATTATTATGCTTAAATTATCAATTATATCTTTTTGAAAATTCTGGAAATTGAAATTTTGTTTATCTTCTTCTTTTTTTAATTTTGCATATTCTTTAGCAACTTTTAGTGCTGTTATATACTGATTATTCTTTTTCAAGTCATTTGCTAATTCTCTTATTTTATCAGGGGGCATAAGAAAAATGTCGTTTATATCGTTGCTATTTTCAATTTTAAACATTTCTAATTCCAAATCTTGAATGTGTTGGAATGCTTGTATAAGTTCATTTATTGAATTATCGCTTATATTATTTGAAATATAATCTTTAAAGACTTTTAAAGATTCCTCGTAATTAACAATTTGCTTCATTTACTACCTACTTTTTATGTCATACATAGAAGATAGTATCTTACCTAAAATATTATCTTTATCTATTAATTGAATAAACTGTTCAATATCTTTCACATCTATAAACTCACTGTCATTGCCTTTTAAAAATTTTGCAGCTTCTTTTATTTTTTTCTCTACAAACTCTCCAATTGTACTTTTCATAAAAAAGGAGTTCGCAAATAGTGTATGAATATTAGAACCAAATGTTTTTGTGTATGATTCTTTTATTTCGCAAAATCCTGTATTTTTATTTCTAGCTAACAAAATTACATTTTCTAGTGGCATATCAGATAAAATAAAAGGCGAATGCGTTGTAAATATTAAATTTACTTTTCTTTTGGGATTTGATGGGATTATATTATCAAAAATATCTTTTATGTAATATATCATTCTTCTTTGCCATTCAGGATGCCAACTTAAATCTACTTCATCAAACAGAAAAACATTTGTTTCGTATTCATCTTTCAACTCAGCCGCACAGTAATATACATCGGCAAAAAATCTCAAAATTCTTTGTTCTCCTGTACTCAAACTCATAAAATCATAAAAATTTGTGTTATCATTCATATATAGATTTTTGCTTATTCCCTTTAAAGCCTCTATTTCTGCAATAGGAGGTTTATTTATATCCTCAAAATTTACAGGTTCTTTTAATTGTATAATTTTTCCATTTAATAAACAGTAATTATCACGCAAAAAGTCCTTTTTGGTTGTTTCTACTTCATAATTTATATATTCCGACAACATACTCTTAAGACGTTCGCTATCGTAGTTATTTGGAAATTTAGCTGAAGTTTCCACAAATAACCCGTGTTCAACGGGTCTTGTGCCAAAAAGTTTTTCATTTAATTTTGTATAAATCGATAATCTTATTTCTTTCGTTATTTTTTTTATTTCAAAATTATTTGTTTCGCTATTTGATTTTATTCCTATAACAGACTTTATTATATATTTCCAATTTTCATCAAGTTCATAATTTTCAATCAAATTGAATATTTCACCAAGAGTATATGTAATGAAAAGTATGGGCAATACATCTTCTAATAAGCTGTCTATTGTTTTTTTTAAATAAGAATTATTTCTAATTTTAGTTTTTATATTTTCAATATTTTCGCCCAGTAAAGATATAATAGGATAAGTTCCATCTATGGGAGTTTTATTTTTAATTCTATCATAAGCCCAACCTAAAGCCTCATATATATCTAAATAAGGACTGTATTTATTAAATAAAAGTCTCTTTTCCTCTTTAAAAATTTTTAAATTATTTTTTTTATTAAATTTGTATAACTCAATTAAATTTCTTACAGTATCATAGAGCCTAAACCTATCATAATAAAAATAATTATTCAATTTTATTTTTGAAATATCATCAATTCCGTTCCACCGAGTAAAATCAACAGGTGTAGAATCATCTTTTCTGTAAAAGGGTTGAAATTTTGCAGCATTGATTTTGATTTCAGATTGATTAAGCTTTCTTTTTCTAAATAAGCATGGAGATTTAAGTACATCGTGATATTCTGCATTAAGAATTTCCTTTTCTTTTGTCGTTAAAGCAATTTCAATGTTATTTATACAATTATCTGAACAATATGCTGAAAATTTTCCATTTGACTTTATTACTAAGCAAAATTTACAGTTTTTAGGGATATTATTATCATCATATTCATTTTCATCATAAATTTTTGCATTATGACAAAGTGAAAGATTGCGCAAAATGGCGCTTAATGCATTAACAATGTTGCTTTTACCACTCCCGTTTTGACCTATAAGAGTCATGATATTTAAATTGTTCCCAAAAATATTTAAATAGTTCGTTTTTTCTTTAAGAGTAATCTTAAAATTTTTACTTTCGTTTTTTTCTTTGCTTATGCTTCCTATATATGCCGGATTTAAATTAACTTCAAAATTTTTAAGATTTTTATATCCATCTATCCATAAATATATTAATTCCATTTATACATTCACTTCCTGTTTTTTAAATTGCATCTCATAAAGAGCCTTGTATTGTCCGTTTTTGATCGACATTAATTCGTCATGATTTCCAAGTTCTACAAGCTGACCTTCATTTATAACTGCAATTTTGTCGGCATTTCTTATTGTTGAAAGTCTGTGAGCGATGACAAATACGGTTTTATCTTTCATTAAATTATCAATAGCCTGTTGGACAATGGCCTCAGACTTATTATCTAATGCGGATGTTGCTTCGTCAAGTATTACTATAGGTGCGTTTTTGATAAATGCTCTCGCAATAGCAATTCTTTGTTTTTGACCACCTGAAAGCATCACTCCTCTTTCTCCGATATAGGTTTCAATACCATCATCAAGAGTTGAGATAAATTCTTCTAGGCAGGCATTTTGAATAGCAGTATTTAATTCTTTATCTGTTGCGTTTGGCTTACCCATTAAAATATTTTCTTTGATAGTACCTGCAAATAAAAAATTATCTTGAAGAACAATAGAAATATTATTTCTAAGCGATTCTATTTTATAATCGGCAATATCAATGCCGTCAATCTTTATTTTTCCTTGTTTTATTTTATAAAAACGAGGAATAAGATTTACTATTGTTGACTTTCCGCCGCCTGAATTTCCGACAAGTGCCATTGTTTCATCCTTGTTTACTACAAAACTAATGTGTTTTAAAACGGGTACACCTTTTTTGTATTCAAATGGTACATTTTCAAAAGAAATATTATCCTTTAATCCTTCAAAGGTTAGAGCATCAGGTTTATCAATAATATATAACTTAGCTTCAAGATTATTCATAACTCTTTCTAAAGCTAGCATAGCGGTCTGCATTCCTTTAACATTTCCGCCGAGACCTTTAACCGGAATTTTATATTTATATTAGATTAAATATTAAGTCAAATATGAAATAAAAATAAGTAAAAAGATTTACTTTTTAATATAGTTCTTATTTTTCTTAAAATTAATATTTTTTATTATATATCCCATTTTGTTCTAGTTAAAGTCACATACGGTTGATTTATTGTTACTAGAGCTAGATAAAATGTCCCGTTAAATTATAATAACAATAAGCATTTTTTAAATTTGTTGTAATTTAATAAATAGAACAAGATATAATTAACAATGAGATGGAGATTTTATAGTATACTAAAAACATGAATAATACTAAAAATAACCATTTTGTACCGCAAGGATATTTGAAAAACTTCCTAAATGATAATCTTAGTTTATATAAATATGATTTAAATAATTCGTTAAAAAGT
>ENA-OPAV01000716-OPAV01000716.1-human-gut-metagenome-genome-assembly--contig:-NODE-716-length-25841-cov-8.095944_pt1 | contig 25841 bp, 25 predicted proteins | sample MGYA00241056_ERZ501428 | MGnify/ENA primary metagenome ERZ501428 (study PRJEB25962, sample SAMEA2042621) | human gut metagenome | biome: human gut; feature: human-associated habitat; material: faeces... | reverse complement strand
AAGTCACCATTACCGGCGGCACCGTCACCGCCACCGGCAACGCCAGAGGCAACACCAGCGCCTACATCATCGGTGTCGAGGGCATCGGCGGCGGCAGATACGACATCACCAGCGGCACCGACGGCACCTTCCAGACCACCAACAACGGCAATGCGGTGATCTTCGCAAGTTCCATTGGCGACCAGAGAGGCAAGACGTCGAATGCGTGGCACGGTATCATCTTTGAGGGCGACGAGGGCAAGGTCTATGGGAATCCGACGCTGACGGACGACCTGACCATTCCCGAGAAAAAGGCGTTGGACATTCCCGTGGGCAAAACCCTGACCGTTAACAGCACAATTACTGTGAAGGGTATTCTTACCAATGATGGCACCATTATCGGCTCCGGCTCCATTACGCCGGATGAGAAGAAGCTGACCTATAAGGCAGCCCCCAGCACCCCGGTGATTGATTCCGTAAGTGCAGACAGCATTACGCTCCAACCCATCGTCGGTGAAACGGCTGTGGAATACAGCAAGGACAATACAAACTGGCAGAGCGGAACAACCTTCAGCGGCCTGACTGCGGCCACAAGCTACACCTTCTACGCCCGGTATCAGGAGAATGGTTTTTACAAGGGCGCCTCGCCCCAGAGCGGCGGCAATGCCCCCGCATACACCGCTTACGCCGCGCCCGACACCAATGAGGGCTATTTCATTGACTATGCCGCGGAGACGATCACGGTGAGTGACGGCTATGAAGTGAACACGGACAGCGGCTTTGGCACCGGCACCGTAGTCACAAGCGGCAGCACTGTCACCCCCGGCCAGACGTTCCATGTCCGCAAGGCGGCCAGCGGCGACATTCCCGCCAGTGAGGGAACGGAGTTCACCATCCCCGCCCGGCCTGACGCACCCGCCGCGCCCACGGTCAAGAGCAAGACCTCGGGCAGCGTGACGCTGGAGGTAATTCTCGGGGCGCAGTACAGCATGGACGGCGGTGCAACCTGGCAGGACAGCCCGGAGTTCACCGGCTTGTCTGCCAGCACGGCATACCGCTTTGTGGCACGCTACGGCGCAACAGAAAGCAGATTCGCTTCTCTCGCCAGCGCTGAACTGAACGTGACCACCAATGCCGCCCTCTCCGGCGGCGGTTACACCTACTACACCATCAAGGCGACCGCTGGTGTGAATGGCGCGATCTCTCCCTCCGGCAGCGTCAGCGTCCGCGAGGGAAGAAACCAGACCTTCACCATCACCCCGGATAAGGGCTATGCTGTCGCCAACGTCAAGATCGACGGCAAGAGCATCGGCGCGGTGAAGTCCTACACCTTTGAGAATGTCAAGGGCAACCACACCATTGAGGCCATCTTTATGAAGGCCAACGGCAACCCCCAGACCGGCGTGTTTGTGGATGTACCGGAGGGCAGTTACTATGAGGAGGCTGTTGCGTGGGCCGTGGAGAACGGCATTACGCAGGGAACCGATGATACCCATTTCTCCCCGGATGGCATCTGCACCCGTGCGCAGGCCGTGACCTTCCTGTGGCGCACCGCTGGAAGCCCCGCCTCTAAAACCAGCGCCATGCCCTTTACGGATGTGAAGGCTGGCAGCTATTACTACGACGCGGTGCTGTGGGCTGTGGAGAACGGCATCACCAAGGGCACCAGCGATACCACGTTCAGCCCGGATGACACCTGCACCCGCGCCCAGATCGTCGCGTTCCTGTGGCGCTCTGAAAAATCCCCGGCAGCGGGCAGCCGCAATCCGTTCGCGGATGTGAAGTCCACGGCCTACTACGCCGATGCGGTGCTGTGGGCGGTCAAGGAGGACATCACCAAAGGATCCACCAACACCACATTCAGCCCCGACGCGGATTGCACCAGAGCGCAGATCGTGACCTTCCTCTGGCGCTGCAAGAAGTGACCGGCTGACATACGGCCAAGCAGCAAAGCCGCTGACATGACCCCATAAGCGAACATCGGACAGCGCAGCGGACGGGGCGACCCCGATGCTGCGCTGTTCTCTTTTCGCTACAAGAAACAAATCAATGACATTTTGAGCTGCGCCGCTATCCCAGCGCGGCAAGGAGACAGCATTATGAAAAGAATCACAAGAATCATTCGTCCGATCATCTGTATGGCCGTCCTTCTCTTTGCCATGACCACGGCAGTCATGGGCTGCTATCAGAAAGAGACGGAGCCTATCGACATTCCCGGCAGAACACCTTCCGGCACATCTGCGCCTCAGCCATCAGCGACTCCCGCAGGCGAAGTTATCCCTTCGGTGGACAGGCAGGCAGAGTTGGCGGAAGCCAGAGCGAAGAATCCCGACACCGTAGCGTGGCTGTATATCCCCGGTGCGGAGGTGGACGACCCTGTGATGCAGGCGGAGGACAACGGCTATTACCTAAAGCTGGACGAAAACGGCGAGTACGCCATGTGGGGCTGCTATTATGCCCATTGTGAAAACGAAATCGGCGGCAGGGATAAGCTGGACAAAAACACCACTGTTTTCGGTCACTCCGCCAGCAACTGCGACCCGGACGGTGTGCGGTTCACCAAGCTCTACCGTTATATGGACGCAGACTTTGTAAAGGAGCATCCGTATATCTATCTCTCTGTGGATGGCGAGGATATGATTTTCCAGATCACCGCGCTATTCGTCACGGATATTGGCTTTGACTATATTGCGCCTGATCCCACGGGAGATGATCTGACCAGCTTCTTTGAGACGATTGCGCGGAAAAACTGGCTGGATTTTGACGGTGTGACCTTCTCCGAGGAAGATTCCGTCCTGACCCTTTCCACCTGCTGCCGGAAGTACGACAAGACCAACAGCGGCAATCAGCGGCTTGTGGTCATGGCGAAGCTGCTGCCAGAGGGCGCAGCGGCGCAGGACTTCACTGTGTCTCTTGTGGAGAATCCCGAAATGCCCTAAAAGAAATCAGAATACGACGATAATAGGACACCCATCCTTGCGGTACTGAAAAGCAGCGTATGGTATAGGGAAAACGGCGGCTGCTCTGTACGGGGCAGCCGTCGTTTTTGCTGTCCCAACATTTTTCAGATGAAAGGGACCTATGCGTATGACAGGAGAGCACAGGAGGTGCCGCTAATGCTGCGGCGACGAGCCGCGCCGGGAGCATAGCCGGGCGATACCCGGACACCGCAGGATACCTATGCCCTCCGACAGCCGCCGACAATTTCCATGCTGAACCGCACCAAAGCGCCCATGCAGGCTTTTATGCCTGTGTGGGCGCTTTTTGTCGTTCCCGGCACTTTTTCGCCGTGGGCTGCCGCTCCCCGCCGCCCTTCGTTCAGACCTTTTTACCCACTCGGATCTGAACGGAGGAACAAAATGTTTAATAGAAAAAGCATCTATGCGCTGAATAAGAAAGACCCCGATGCCATCGTTTATATGGACACTAATGAAGTCATCGTCCGCCTGACCCGCGAGGACTTTGCCAGCGAGGAAGAATTCCTGAAATGGAAAGCCCTGTCGGACGAGGACTATCACGCCTCCGAAAAGGAAACTCATGTCTATGCCAATCACACGCTTGCGCTGGATGAGCTATCCGAAGAAGCGGCCTCCATTCCTGCCGTGGATGTCTGCATGGAGCAGGCGCATGACCGGGTGGAAGAAATCCGCCGCAGCACCCAAAAGGTCACGCAGATCAGGAAGCACCTGACGGATACGCAGTTCCGCAGGGTGTGGATGTATTTCGTGGATGGAATGACGATTGACGAGATTGGAAAAGTCGAAGGCGTGTCGCATCAGGCTATTTCTCTCAACATTACAGCAGCAATCAGAAAAATCAAAAAATATTTCTGAGGTTTTTCAAATACACCTTGCAAAAGTGGCCCAAAATCGGCGATAGGTGAAGGGACATTCTCCACGAAGCCTTTCGTTGAACGTTGAAAACTGAATAGACCATGATGCAGGCACAAAACCCGCGTGATAGCGGCATAAGGTGCGCCGCCACGACGATGGCTTCAAGGAGGTGATTCCGGAAAAGCCATCCGAGCGATCTACGCAGCCTTAGACCCGATTCGGCAAATCGGGCGCGATGACAGCGCGGCGGATAATGAAACTTGCTCACGCCCTCCCACAGACTTGAGGGGGAACCCTGCGGTATGCGCCAGCTCTTTGAGGCAGCGGTATCGTGGAGTTATGACAGCCCTGCCAAGGGCGGCCTGCATCATGCCCACTATCCGGGGCGCGTGGCAAATAGGATGGATCTTCTCAAATGGACAAGCAGAGCGGCTGCGCCGGTATTCGCCATTATGTTATGTGGCTCCAATTCTACCCGCGCAGCCGCCTCTCAAAGTCAGATACCATGTGCTGACGGCCTTTCCGTCAGCGCATTCATGTGACCTTGAGGAAACCCACCAAACCGAGAAAGGAGATCGCCATGATGCAGCCAACGCCAAACGAATCCCACGTCCACACGGATGAACTGGTGGACATCCGGGAAGTATCTGTTGACAAAAATCTTCCCAAGGAAGAACGCATTGCCGCCTTTATCCGCCAGATCAAAAATCCCTACCGCTTCCGCTGCGGCGATTTCGTGGTAAACGCCTGCTTCGCCGGGAACGGCGTTACGTTGGAGGAATGTCTGCAAGGCATTTTGCGCTGAGCGACATCCTCGCTTTTTTCCGCAGAGAGTGCTATGATCGGTGTGGAAAAGGATGAAAACCAAATAGCCAGATAACCACTCTTTTCATGCGGGAGCAGTCCGGGAGAAAGGAGTGCTTTTTCATGCCCAAATACAAAGCCACCGCTTATATCCGCCTGTCCTACACCGACGATCATTCCAGTGAGAGCGACAGCGTTTCCAATCAGCGCAAGCTCATTGAAAACTTTGTAGAGCGCAACCCGGATATTGAGGTCGTTTCCGAAAAGATCGACGATGGATACAGCGGCATCATCTTTGACCGTCCCGCATTCAAGGAAATGATGCAGGATGTCACCGATGGCAACATCAACTGCGTCATCGTAAAAGACCTCTCCCGGCTGGGGCGCGAGTACATTGAAACCGGCCGGTATCTGCGCCGGGTATTCCCGGCCTATGGGGTGCGCTTCATTGCCATCACCGACAGCATCGACACCGCCCACGACAGCGGCGATGATCTGACCGTATCGGTCAAGAACATTATGAATGAAGCCTACTGCCGGGACATTTCCATCAAGACCCGTTCTTCTCTGGACGTAAAGCGGCGCAACGGCGATTTCGTCGGTGCTTTCCCGGTGTACGGCTACATGAAAGCCGAGGACAACAAGAATTTGCTCGTCCCTGACCCCTACGCCGCCCGCGTTGTCTGCGACATCTTCCGTATGCGGCTGGAGGGCGCAAGCGCCTCTAAGATCGCATCGGAGCTGAACCGGCTGGGTATCCTCTCCCCACTGGCATACAAGAAGAACAACGGCCTGCCCTACGCGAAAAAGGGATACGCAGACAAGGCTGACTGCAAATGGTCGGCTACCACCATTATCCGCATCTTGCAGGACGAAACCTACACCGGAACGCTGGTGCAGGGCAAACAGGGTACGCCGCATTACAAGATCAAGCAGATGGAGCAGCGCCCCGCCTCCGAGTGGGTGCGTGTCCCGGATGCCCATGAAGCGCTGATTGCCCGTCAGGATTTTGAGCTGGTGCAGCGCATCAAGGGGCTGGATACCCGGACTTCTCCCAACGAGGACACGGTGTACCTGTTCTCCGGTATCCTGATCTGCGGGTGCTGCGGAAGCCGCATGACCCGCAAGACCAACCGTGCGAACGGCAAGGAGTACCACTACTATTATTGTCCAACCGGCAAGAAAAAGGGCTGCGCCCATCCGGTCATGCTGAAAGAAAGCAGCCTGATCGACTGTGTGCGGGACAGCCTGAAAGCCTATATCGGCAACATCGCTTCGCTGGAGGCGCTGCTTTCGGGCATTGACCAGTCCAGCATCAATCAGGCACTTGCCAAGGAATACAGCGACCACATCACCGACAATGAGCGCCGGTTGGAGCAGGTGCTGGAGTTCAAGGCACGGCTTTATGAGAGCCTTGTTGGTGGAATGCTCACCAAGGAGGAATACGCCTCCTATAAGGCCAAGTACACCAAACAGGCCGAGGACATTCGGGAAAGCGTCCGCATTCTCAAAGAGAAACTCTCGGAGGTGCTGGAAAACCGGAGTGAGCGCAATCGCTGGATTTCGCAGTTTACGCAGTTCTCCACGCTGGAAACCTTAGACCGCAGGGCGCTCATTCACAGCCAGCTCCGCTTTTCCCAGCCCGACAAAAAGAAGCGGGACTACCCGCTGAAAGGCAAAGCCTTCTGCGGCTGCTGCGGCCATGCGCTGTCCCGCACGATGAATAAAACCTCGTATTATTACTGCCGTCATTCCGAGGCGGACGAAGAAAGCCGCTGTCACAAAATGCGAATCAATGCCGCAGAGCTGGAGCAGGCGGTATTCCTGACGCTGAAAAAGCAGATGGAAGCCACCGCGCCGCTTGCCCCTGACGGTACGCTTCGGGCAGATACCTCCGTGCCGGAACGCGCCGAGTATGAGCAGCAAATCGAAGCGCTACAAGACGGCAAGCGCACCTTGTATGAACGCTACCTCATGGACGAGATCGATCTGAATACCTATAAGGCGGAAAAGGCTGCGTGTGACGAGCTTCTTTTGAAAACGAAAAACGCCTATGCCACAGTATTGGCACAGGCGAAGCAGAAGCAGGACGAGCAGGCACGGCAGGACAGCCGCAAGGAGGCATCCAAGGCAATTTTTGATGCGGACACGCTGACCACCGAGCTGGCCGAGCTGCTGATCGACCGGGTGCTGGTGTACCCCGATAAGCACATTGAGATCGCATACAAAATCCAAGACATTTTCGATTGAGGTAACAGACATGAAAGCTGCTTTCTATTGCAGAGTGGACGGACAGGGCTTCGGCTTTGTCCTCCCCGATGAAGCTGACAAGCTCCGCGAGTTTTTCGCCGAGCATCAGGATAAGCCTGTGCTTGAAAACCCATCAAGCGCAAGCTAAAAATTTTTGTCGTGTGCTTGACATACGGGTGTCTGAGGTCGTGAAACCTGATGTGCTCCGCGCCGATGGCCTTCAGGATCTTCTCATGGGTGTGGCGGAAGGAGTCCGGGTCGAACATGGCGCCGGTCTTGGGCGACACGAACAGGTAGGGACTGTGGGGGTGCTTTGCGTGCTCCTCTACCAGCAGCTCCACCGCCCTCTGCGGGATAGCCAGCTTGCGAACGGAGTTAGGCGTCTTGGGCTGGCTGACTACCAGTTCGCCGTTGATACGGTTTACCTGCTTGCTGACGGAGATGGTCATATTCTCCACGTCCAAGTCCGTCCACAGCAGGGCGAGGAGCTCGCCCCGGCGCAGGCCGGTGGTCAGCTCCAGATAGAAAGCCGCCAGCAGTCCGCGCCGTTCTGCTTCGGCCAGATACGGGCCGATCTTGTCCTCCGGCAGTATCTTCATCTCCCGCTTCTCCAGCTTCGGCAGGCGGCAGCCCTTGGCGGGGTTGGTGAGGAGCAGCCGCTCCGCTACCGCCTGCTCCAGGCAGTTGTTCAGCAGCGTGTGGATGCCCCGTACCACGCGAGTGCTGAGACCCTTATCTTTCAGTTTGATGTGGGTATACCGTTGGATGCGGCCGGATTTTTGCAGGTCGTTGTAGAACTTCTGGATCTGGATGGTGGTCAGTTTTTCCAGCGGCGTGTTGCCCAGCTCTGGAACGATGTGGTTGTCAATGTAGTTGAGGTAGTAGTCCTTGGTTTTCTCCCGCAGGCGCGGCTCGGCGTAGACCTCATACCACAGCTTGATCCACGCGCCCAGCGTGTAGGACTTGGCGCGGCTCATGTCCAGCTTTTCAGCCTCCGCGATGGCCTGCTTGAGCTTTTCTTTGGCCTCGGATTGGGTTTTGGCGAGGACGCTCTTGTGGATGGGCTTGCCGGTGGTGGGATCGCAGCCTGCGGTGTAGCGGCCCTCCCAGCGGCCATCCTTCCGCTTGCGGATGCTGCCCTCGCCGTTTGCTCGTTTCTTTGGCATGGTATCAACTCCTTTTCTTGGTAGCCAACATACATACCACAAGCCGACCTTAATAGCTATCGGAGATGGGCAGAGTTAAGAGAAAGTTATCAATTCCGCAGCCGGGGCATTCTTTTGTTACAGCGTGGTCATTTTTGTGTTGTGTTGGCGTCGATCCACTCCCGCAGCTTGTCCTTCGGCACTACGATGCGGCTGCCGATCTTCAGTGCAGGGAAACCCTCGCTGTGAACCAATTCATACGCTCCGGCGCGGGAGATGCCCAGCACCGCCGCCACCTGCACGACGTTCAGCATCAAAGGCAGCTCGTCAAAATTCTTATAGGTACACTCGTTCATTCAATCCTCCTTACATCATGGTCATGTCGAAACCGTGATACTGCTCATATTCTTCCTCGTAGTGTTCCTGCTCCTGACGGCGGGACTGATACCACTCCACCAGCTCCTGCAGCAAGAGGCTGCTGTAGTACAGCTCACGGGCAAGATCACTGACCTCGCTGTCCTCGTCCTCACAGAGGGCGCAGATGGCTGCCACTGTACCGGCCATGCCGCAGACGGCATCCTCCAGCGTGGGTGTCGGCTCGCGGTGGTCACAGGCGATCTGCCGGCAGGCTTGCAGATAATCCGCGCCACCCAGCCGGAAGTACAGCTCCATATTCTCGCGCTTCAGCGTCTGGTCGAACAGCTTGCTGTCCCGGCAGCGGATGTTCTCCGGCGTGGTGTAGGTGATGTATTTCTGATGCGGCTCCCATTTCACATCGTAGCCATAGGCATTCATATACGCAACGAACTCCTTCTGCGTGCGGCTCTGCTCCATAGCCTCTTTGATATGATCCGTCAGCCGCCTCTTCCATGTTGGGATGCGGAACGGGTCGGCCTTGGACTCCGTGACGGACAAACCGTACTCCCGACAGAGTTGGCTGCAGTAGTCCTTGACCTGCTGCATCTCCCTTGCAGACTGATGGAATTTCATGCCTGTCTCGAGATTGACGGAGTTCATGATGATGTGGTTATGGATGTGGGCGGTGTTCATGTGGGTGACCACGATGCACTGGTAGCCCTTAAAATGCTCCGCCAACTTCACGCCCAGCTCGTGCGCCGTTGCAAAGTCCAGCGGATCATCCGGTGCGAACGCCTGCACGATATGATAGTAGCCGCGGCCCTCCGTTTTGCGGAACTGCTTTTTCACTGCCTCGAATTCCGGCACCGCCGTCCGCGCCACACAGTTGACGCCGCTGATAAGCTGCTCCACCGTCTTTTCCCGGTTGGTGACATAGTCGACGATGCCCCTCAGCCCACGCGAGACAGCAATAAATTTAACGTTTGCCATGTGTTTTCATACACCTCCATGAACGGCTCCATGTTGACCAGCTCGATGTGACCCTGCCGCGCCATAACGACCAGCTGATTCAGGTTGTTGCCCTGCCGACGCAGCTCGCGGATGAGGTCATCCACGCCGTCGATGACCGTCACATCCTTGTCCATGGCCGCGTCCCGCACATACTGGCTGAGAGACTTGTGCGCCTTCTCCGCCTGGAGCGAGATATATTTCTTCTGCCACCCCGCCACGCGAATGCGGATAAAGTCTTCTTTCTTCATACGTTGCTCCTCCATGAAAAGGGGTGTGGGCTTAGCCCGCATGCAGCGTTTGGGGAGCGGTTTCGGCCATGGGCCGAAAACCGTACCACAAACGCGAAACTTGCCATCGCGCCGAAGGCGCGATGCTCCGCTTTCCCCGACTCCCAGCGTCCTGTGACACTTGCTCCGCCCTGCGAGGCCACACAGAGGCTCACCGGGGCGAATGCGGCGGTTCTGTGGTCTGTTCTGACAGTTTCCGCTGTACCCGTTGTCGCTCGGCGGCGGCTTCGGCGAGATACAGCTGATGCCGGGTGTACCATTCCATCGCCTCTCGGATGGGGCGAATATGATAACGCAGGTTGCCGTTTTTCTTCAGCCTGTTCCGCATGATGACCGACGTCGGCTCTACGGTGATGAGCCCCTTTTCTACCAGTCCAGCCACATAGCGTTTGACGGAGCTCTTGCTTTTGCCGATGGCTTTACCGACGGTTTCGTAGCTGGGCCAGCACTCATAGGTGCGCGGGTCTTCCAGCCGCATCAGTACAGCGTAGGTGGCCAGCTCGCCGGTGCTCAAATGCAGAGAGAAGATCTCGTTGGGCAGCGGCGTGAAGTTTTTCAGCTTGTTGTTTTGTAAGTTCAATACATACCTCCGATTCCTGTTGACATGGCTGCGCGAATGGTGTAGACTAATTGCAATTTAGATTAGACATTTAGCTTGAGTCTATCATAACAGAGGCGGCATGATCTGTCAACGCTGTCGAGCATTATTTACAATTAGTCCATAACTGGAGGGCGTTATGTGGTACTGTAAAATGTATTTCCCCGGAAGGCATGAGGTCATCGAGAGCGACGCTTTCGGTACACAGGGAGCACCGTCGCAGCGAAAGGCATTTCCTTTTTTGGAGTCGCTGCTGTCCTTCACAGAACTGGACACCGGGAAAGTTGCCGTCGCGCTGCGGTGTATCTCCGATGACTTGGAGAGCCTCGACCGGGAGCGTGTGACCAACGCCATGGTCAGGCTGGGTGGGCTGGCGGATACACACAGCTTCTTTCGCGTGCTGTATACCAAGTGGTTCTACTTCCGTTCCGTGGGCTTTGAGAACACCGAGGCTGCGGTAACGGGCGCATTGGACGAGCTGCGAGCGCTGCCGGAGGAGCTGCCGCTGTACCAAAAGCAGATCCAGCGGTTCTTCGAGCTGATACTGGATATAGACAAGGCCGGGCGCGAGCCCAGCCGGCAAGTCTTGCGGTACTATCATTTCGACCAGCCTGACCAGCCCAGTGACCCGGAGCTGTTTCCGTTCCGCCTGCTGACCACGCGCTTTGAGCCGGTGGATGGCGATACTTGCGCGCCGGTGCTGTACGCGAATACCGTAGCGGATATGATCAGCTATTCTTTGCAGACTTGCGTGGAGCGCAATATCACCGTGCGTCGCTGCAAAAACTGCGGACGGTACTTCGCCCAGACAGGCCGCGTCAGCGCGGAGTACTGCGACCGCACGCCGCTCGACGGTCAGTCCAGCTGCCGTGCGATGGGGGCATTCCAGCAGTGGACGCTGAAGCAGGCGGATGATCCTGTATTCAAGGTCTATCGCAGGGAGTATAAGCGACGCTTCGCGTGGATCAAGGCCGGGCGCATCAGCGACAGCGAGTTTTACGCGTGGAGCGAGCAGGCCAGAGAGCAGAAAAAGAAATGCGACGAGGGTATCATCACCGCGGAGGATTTCCAGCGGTGGCTGAAGGAGTCGTAAATACAAGGAGGGTGCGATCCAGCGGAACCGCACCCTCCGTAGTTTTGTCGGCAAAGAAATTTTGGTCCTATTGTGCGCTAATGCGCGACGAGACATCCCGTAAAATTTCAGCAAGAGGGCCGGTAGTCCCGCAGAGCGGCAACTAACTCTGCATTGCCTGTTTCCTGTACAGTCATTGATACCATGTCCATATCCTTGGCATCGATGAGTTTTTCCCGCAGCATAAGGCGGAACAGCGCGGGATGCTCAACAGCCGCCCCAATGAGCTTTGCAGCATGGGATCTTATATACTTGCAGTATTTTTTGCCGTTTTTGTCCGCGCAATCGCGATCATCCTCTGCAAAACCCACCACTGCACCGGGTCTGTACCTCGTACTGATACCCGTTATATCTTCCATGTGGATCACGATATTTTGGGACTTTGGCAAAATCACGGACAAACGCTTAGCCTGCGAGGACGGGAGTGTTATCTCCTCTAAGCCGTCGCAATCCTGAAATGCCTCTGCGCCGATATGCGTCACGTTTTCCGGAATTGTGATACTCGACAGCCCACTGCACCCTGCAAATGCGGAATCTCCAATACTCGTAAGACTGTTAGGGAGCATGATATGTTTCAGTTCTCTGCACCAAGCGAATGCAAAACTTCCGATGCTGGTCACTCCCTCCGGAATTGTTATGTCCGTTATGTTACGGCGACCATAAAGCGCACGCTCACCGATGCGCGTCACGCCAGTCGGGATCGCAGAGTATTCTTCGTTACTTTTGTTAGAATATAAAACACCACAGACAATTATATGCCCGGATCCATCCGCCAACCCCCGGCATCCTGCGAACGCACTATCGCTGATGTCCGTCACATTATCCGGAATTGTAATGCTTGTCAGGTTCTTGCATTCGTCGAACGCCCCGTCCCCAATACTTACCACACTGTTTGGGATCGTGATACTGGTGAGTCTGGTACACCACCGAAACGCCTGTTCTCCGATATTTGTTACGCCCTCGGGAATTATTACATTCGCCAACCGCTTGCATTCGGCAAAGGTTTCCCGCTCGATGTGTGTCACATGGTCTGGTATTGTGATGCTGGTCAAGCCGCTGCAGCGCCAAAACGCCTTTTCGCCAATACTTGTAATGCTATCGGGCAGCGTTATGCTATCCAAAAACTCACATCTGGAAAATGCCCCCCGCCCAATGCTTGTCACATTGTCCGGGATCGTTATGTCCGTTAAATCTCCGCATCCGGCAAACGCGCCATCCCCGATGCGCGTTACGTCTTTCGGGATCGTCACGCTGTCTCGATCGTCAACGCAGGAATACAGAGTGCCGTGTATGATGACAAGCCCCGATTCATCCGCCAAGTCTGTGCATCCCCAGAACATATGTTCACCAATATCCGTCACACCGGTCGGAAGCACAACACTTTTGAGCTTTCCGCACCCTGCAAACGCACTATTTCCAATACTTGTTACGCTATCCGGGATCACAATGTCGGTCAGTTCGCTGCAGTTGCTAAATGCCGCGCCCTCGATCCTCGTCACGCCCTCCGGGATCGTAATGCTGCTCAAGCTTCTGCAACCCGCAAAAGCCCACTGCTCGATATTCACCAGGCTGGCCGGAAGTACAACGTTTGTTAATTTTGTGCAGCCGGCAAATGCTGTTCCTCCAATACTTGTTACTCCCTCGGGGATGACAACATCCTTAAGGTTCATACAGCAGCGGAATGTATACTTTTCAACGGATGTCACTCCTGCAGGGATCGTGATGCTGGTCAGACGGTAGCAGAATGCAAATGCGTTGCAATCAATTTTTACCACGCTCTCTGGGATCGTGATGCTGGTCAGGCTTTCGCAGCTAAAAAACGCCCCGTCTCCGATGCGTATCACGCCGTCGGGGATGACGACCTCCGTTACGCCAGGTTCTTCGCGGTAGTTCCTCAAAACACCGTTCTTGATCTCAAATGGCATGCTGTTCTCCTTTCTCGTTCATCGTATCGTCTCTTTTTCCATTATACATCCCGTGGAGCAAAAATCCACCCCATTATACCGCTTCATTCTACGCGACGGGCTTGTCCTCCACGGCGCGCTCCTGAAGCATCAGGAACATCGCCGTCGCTCCGCCTCCTCCAGCTTGCGCATGATCTTCTGGCGTATCGCCTCCTCTGGATCCTCCGGCGGGAAATTCTCGATCTCCGCCGCGTCATACCTTGAAGCCGCCTCGCAGGTCACCGCAGGGCTTCTCTTTACAGTGGCGCTGCGAATGGCTTGGATCTCGGAATAGAGCAGGGTCTTCTTTATGACCAGCGCCTCTGTGATTCTTCTCAGAAACGCCTCGTTTTGAGCAAGGAGCGCCCTTGCCCTGCCGTAGTACCGCTCCAGCTCCGCCTGTACCGCCGCCTCGCTGCGGGCATTCAGGCTTTCGGACATATTGCTGGAGGAATCGCTTTCGACATTCAGCAGGGAGAATCCCAGCGTCCCCTCCTTGGCTGCTGCCTCGCGGATACAGTTGACCGCACGGGCGATATCGTCGCTGCATCCCTCCGCGACCTGCCCCGCATACCGCATCTCCACGGCGGCCTTGCCGCCCAGGGCGATGATGGCGCTTTGTGAATCGGAGACACCTTTGCAGCAGTGGATAAAGCCGCCGCACCGGTTTTCGTCGGAGGGAAGCAGGGAGGCAAAACCGACGCTGCCGGGGCACAGCGCTTCGCATACCACCAGATGCCCCGCCTCGTGAAGTGCCACCTTTTCGATAACTTCATCCGAAACGCGAGGCATATCCTCTTGTGCGCCATATTGCTGCTTCAGCACCACACTCACCATGTCCTCCATGTCGATGCCGGTCTTGCGGGCAAAGGCCGCACGAACCGCCGCTTCATTCAAAATAGTCTCCAGCTCGGCGCAGGAATTATAGCGCATCATCCTCGTCAGGTCTTCCATGTTGACACTGTCCGAAACCCGTTTCGTTTTCAGATAGTGGGTGATGATCTCCTCCGCATCGGACGCCGTGGGCGCTCGAAGTCCGATTTTTCGGTCAAACCGTCCGGAACGGCGCAGGGAGCTCGGCAGCTTGCGGATATCGTTTGCCGTGGCGATCACAAACACACCGGTGTCCTTCACATCGTCGATCCCCGCTTGCACAGCGGCATATTCCGGCGCGTCGCAGTGGGTATCATCCTCGTTGGCAAATTTGTCCATGTCGTCCAAAAGGACAATGGACGGTGCTTTTGTCTTCGCGCTGGCAAAGGCCTGTGTAATTCCATCGATAAAGGCATCGCCGCCCTTGTCGCGGCGTACCGTGATGGTGTGCAGCCCACTCTCCTCCACAAAGCACCTTGCCAAAAGCGTCTTGCCCAAGCCCGGGTCGCCATACAGCAGCAGTCCATGGGGCAGGCGGGCGCCCATCTCCTCATAGATTTCCCGGTTACGGAGCATATCGCACAGCTGCAGCAGCTCGCGCTTGGTGGCCTTGTATCCGATGACCTTGTCAAATGCGTTCATGGTAAAATCTCCTTTTCGAATTTTACCGCCAGTATAGCACCCATATAATTAAGACCTAATTTATATAAGCATATATAGGCCAAAAGGCGGTTTTCTGCAAAATTTCGTATAGATGCACAATATAGCGCATCTATAATTGACATATTTGCAGCTTTATGCCCATGAAACGCGGCGGTTTTTGCTGCCTGCACACGAAAAAATGGGCGGTGGAGGCCGATTTCTACCCCCAAACCGCCGAAAATAATATAAATATTTAGGTCTTATTAAAAAAGGTGCTACACTGACCGCAAATCACATTGCAGGAGGAAATGACCATGGATGTTACTTTTTCACCCGCCTTCCGTGTGTACGCGGAGATGTGGGAAATCGCCGGACGGCGACGGGCGGCGGACGCACAGTTCTCGCAGGCGTTGACACATATCCGCAGCGGCACGCCCGACGCTATGGCAAAGGCATTCGATCTATTCAAGCGCTCAGGAGCCCACAACTTTACCGAAGCGCAGTTCGCCGCCGGATGGTGCTGTGAGCACGGCTGCGGTACAAAGCGCAATTACCCGCAGGCTATCCGCTGGTATAAGCGGGCGGAGAACAACGTGACTTCCGATGTAATGAGCGCTTTTGACCCTGTGGGTGAGGCGGAGAATGCCCGGCTTCGGCTGTACTTCGAGTGCGAGTCCTACGCGGCGGCGGTGGACTCGCTGCTGGACGCACAGGAGCGGGAGGATAGCTTTATGGCTGACTACGAGGCGGCGGTGGGCGGCGATGCCACCGGGATGCTGTATCTGGGGCATCGATACTATTACGGGCGGGATGTGGTGTGTGACCAGGCAGAGGGCATCCGCTGGTATCACCGGGCCGCCGAGGCTGGCAGCGATGCCGCCATGTCGCGGCTGGCACAGATCTACGAGGCGGGCAAGCATTACAAGGAGGCTGCAAGATGGTATCGCCGCTACGCGGCGGAGCGCATCCGCTGGCGCAACCAGAGGCTAAATTGGTGAAAAAGTTCCAAGAAATTGGTGAACTTGCGTTTTTCGACAATAGCTCTTATAATGGATGTACAGGCAATGGCACGCAGAATAATATGATGAGAAGGAGAATGAACGATGGAAAACTTGATTAACCAGTTGACAAGTACACACGACAAGGATGCACAGGTGAAGCTTCTGCAGGAAATCGGTAAAAAACTGTTGACGGAGTATGTCATCAAAATCGGTGATATCACAATCAAGCCGCTATGGGTCGAAGCATACTATTCTGACACGAACACCGGATTTGTTGACGAAGCTGTTCACGGTAACGAATGTCAGAAGAATCAGTACGGCGCTCTCTATTTTCACCACAAAACGGATGATCTGCGCAGCGGTGTAGATATTTGCCTGTCGTGCGGCAATTACTATCTTTCCTATCTGTTGAAATACACACTGGTCAACGGTGTCTTCAAATCGCAGGCACAGCTGAGCAGTATGATCCCGCACGAATTACGGGAAGATGCCAAGAACGTTCTTGTAAAGGAGCAAAATCTCGCAGAGGTGATGGTTTGCACAAAACGCATCGGCATCGCGTCCAGCGCGTACAAAGATGAGGATCTGGCTATTGCGAGGGATATCAATCAGCGTTTTGCGACAGAGTCTGGGGAGAAGAAATCCCTGCCGCAAAAAACAGAACTATTGAAGGCATATATTGATGCCGTTTATTCGGATGACCAAGTCAACACAGAGGAGCAAAAAGCAGCTATCAGCCGTAAATTAGTCGGCGAGTATTGGAAAGGTTTGTTTGAATGATCTATTTCTCTGCACTCCTCCCTGTGCTTTATCCAACCGGCGCAGAGACGCTGTTCGCCGCGCTGGCGGCGCACGATGTCCCCTACGCCCTGCTGGATGGCACACGGGACATCTGGCTGCGGGACTTCATGCCGGTGCGGACAGGCTCCGGAAAGCTGGTATCCTTCCGCTATGAGCCGTCGTACCTCCGGGATTGCCCGGAGCTGCGAACGGACTTTCTGCGCAATATAGCGCCGCAGCTGGCGTTGACGCCCCTGTACTCCGACATCAATCTGGATGGCGGGAACGTGGTGTTCTCGCCGTCCGGGGCGCGCGTCCTGATCAGCGACCGCGTCTTTTCCGAAAACCCGGAGTATCCGTCTGCCGCGCTGGTGCATGAGCTTTCGGAGCTGCTGGAAACGGAGGTTTTGATCATTCCCTCTCTGAAAAGCGACATGACCGGCCACGCCGACGGCATGGCGCGATTTCTCGACGACCGCACCGTTCTGTGCAATCGCCCGCTGTCATCCTGCGGCTTTGAGCAGCAGGTGAAGCGAGCGGTGCAGGGCTGCGGCCTGGACGCGGTGGATTTTCCCTTTGTCCCGACCGGTGGGGTCAGTGCCGTTGGCTGCTACCTGAACTATTTGGAGACGGAACGGGTGGTTTTCCTGCCGGTGTTTGGCATTGAGCAGGATGCCGAGGCTGAGACTTTCGCACGGCAGCTTTTCACCAAAGAGATCGTGCCCGTCAACATCCGGGAGATCGCCCAACAGGGCGGCTGTCTGAACTGCATCAGCTGGGAGGGACCTCATGCATAATGAACAGGATTTGAAGAACACGCCGGAATACCGCTCCGGTATGTTCCGCATCGTCACCTGCCCCGTCTGCGGCTATCCCACGCTGGATATGTACTGGATCTGTGAGCATTGCGGCTGGGAGTATGACATCGAGCTGCAGACGGAGGATGAGGAGTCTCCCTGCAACGGTATGTCCCTGCGGGCATACCGCGAACTATACAAAACTGGAGGTATATCTATGAACGTGACCATCTGTTCCCGCAAAGCCGCCGAGGAACTGCTGCGTACCGACACGCTCTCCCGCACGGCGGTGATCTCCTTCTGCGACCCACCCTCCGTCGGCAAGCCTGCCCCGATGCCCCCGCTGGACTACGCCGGCAAAGCGGCGCGGGTGTTCACCGTGGTCGTTCACGATCTGGATCTGACGGCTCTGCCGGATGTGGGGCTGGACTACGACACCTACATGCCGGAGGCGGACGCGCTGGCGGCGTTTATCTGTCAGGCAAGGGCGGACGGGCTGGATATCCTTTGCCAGTGCGAGTATGGGCAGAGCCGCAGCGCCGCCTGCGCCGCCGCAATTTTGGAGTATTTCGACGGCACCGGTATCTCCGTCTTTGCCGACTACCGCTATTACCCTAACCAAGTGGTGTATCACAAGATCATGGACGCACTGACCCGGTACGGGCCGGAGACGCAGTCATCCACTTGACTTTCCCGCCAAAGCGCTTTACCATATAAGCATAACCGAAGATCAGCCCCATGCAGTAGTGTACAGCTTAGAGTTTCGTACTTTGAGGAGGGCGGCAGCTGGCGGCGTTTCTCTCTACCAGCAGGCAGAAGCTCCTTTACTATGCGCGGCACACGGCGGCAGCGTACCACCCCCGTCACCATCCCCAAGCGTAACGGAGCTGTGCGCACGCTGTCCGTGCCAGCCGTCTATAAGCGCTTACTTCGGCAGGAGATCTATTACGCCCTGCGCTTTGGTCTGGCGGACAGCATCCTGCGGGGCGGCCGCGCAGTGCTTCGCACAGACGGCGTTCCTGATACGGAGCGCTACCGGCAGCAGCTATTGGGCAGAATTCAGTATGTGCTGCAGATCGACCCAGGAAACCGCTGGTTCCGCGAAGCAAAGCAAAAGCTGCTGTCCTACGATAACCTCCCGAAGGTCTGACACCTATTCTTTAATTACAGCGTGGTCATTTCTGCGCCAATGCGCGGCGGGATGTCCTGTGGAACTTCAGCAGGACAGCAGGTGCAACATCTCAAAAGCGGTAGAATCGGCGTTTCTGTAATTTTTCAGATATACCGACATATTGCTTGATGCTGCCGCAAATCTTGTTTTCCTGTTTTGTGAATGCTATACTCAGGACAGGGTTACCAGACAAATTGTGCAGAGAGGGGAATCGGCATGGTCAACCTTTCCAAGTCCAAATACTGCGCGCTGTGGCAATGTCCAAAAATGTTATGGCTCCGCAAATATAAGCCGGAGCTTGCCGAGGTGGACAGCCATACGCTGTCCATTATGGAGACTGGCAACGCCGTGGGCGATCTTGCCATGGGACTGTTCGGGGACTTTACCGAGGTCACGGTCTACACGGATGGGGAGATCGACCTGCCGGCTATGATGCGCCGCACGCAGGAGGAAATTGCAAAGGACACCCCCGTGATCTGCGAGGCGTCCTTTGAATGGAACGGCTTATACTGCGCCGTGGATATTCTGCGGCGCGAAGGTGACGGGTGGTCAATCTACGAGGTAAAAAGCTCCACATCAGATGACAAGGCAGCCTATATCGCGGATGTCGCCTACCAGAAGTTTGTACTTGAGCACTGCGGCGTCAAGGTCACGGGCACCTACCTTGTGGTGCTGGATCGCGACTACATCTTCGACGGGACACTTGACCTGCAAAAGCTGTTCAAGGTCACCGATGTTGGCTTGGCGGTGGCCTTTGAGCAGGACAATGTAGCCATCAACACGCGGATCGCAGAGGAGGTGCTGAAATCCCCCGACGAGCCGGGCGACGACCTGTCTATACACTGCAATAAGCCCTACCCGTGCGCGTTCTGGAAATACTGTTCCCGCCATGTGCCGTCGCCGTCAGTGTTTGATCTCTACCGCCTGCCGTTCAAGAAAAAGATCGCCTACTACCAGCAGGGAATGGCCGGCTTTGACAAGCTGCTGCACTGTCCCGACATCACGGGGGACAAGCAGCTGCGGCAGATCGAATACGCGCTGGCGGACAAGGGGACGTACCTCGACAAGCCTGCCATCCGTGATTTCCTGCGGCTGCTGCGCTACCCGCTGTATTTTCTGGACTTCGAGACGATACAGCCCGCTGTGCCGCAGTACGTGGGTACACGTCCATATACACAGATACCGTTCCAATACTCACTGCACTACATAGAGTCCGAGGGCGGTGCCTTGCAGCACAAGGAGTTTCTGGCACAGCCCGGCACAGATCCCCGCCGCGCGCTGGCGGAGCAGCTGTGCGCGGACATTCCTTTCGGTGTCTGCACCACCGCCTACAACAAGCAATTTGAATGTGGGCGTATCCGGGAGCTGGCGGCACTGTACCCCGATCTTGCGCCGCACCTGCTGAATATCGAAAGCAACATCGTTGATCTTTTGGTGCCATTCCAATCTGGCTATTACTACAATCGCGCTATGGGTGGGTCGTTTTCCATCAAGAGCGTGCTTCCGGCGATATTTCCCGATGACCCCGCGCTGGATTACCACAATCTGGAGGGCGTACACAACGGCAGTGAGGCCATGAGTATTTTCCCCAAAATGAAGGATATGCCGCCGGAGGAGCAAGCCAAGGCGCGGCATGACCTGCTGAAATACTGCGAGCTGGACACCTTTGCGATGGTAAAGGTGTGGCAGGCGCTGTGTGAGGCAGCGGGCTAAAATATTTAAGGAGGAGAATTGTGATGTGCTGTACTTCTGAAGATGTTGAGCAGGCGGTAGAAGATTTCAAAAAGAACATTGGTAGTAAAAAAGTGGAACATCTCAGTTCTGTGAAATCCGAAGATGCCATTAAGTATGCATTTGACAGCGCATATGGCGACGCCAAGCGCACATTGACCGGCATCAGAGATTTCCAAAAGGAAAAAGAAACTGCCAAAGGTCGCATTGTAGAAAAAATGCTTGACTATTTTAACGGTCCTGCTCCAAGTGGGCAGGAAGCATTTGATGTGCTGCACGAGGAGATGTGTATGCTTTGGTGTGCCCAGTTCACGGAAAGCAGCAAAGACCTTGGCACATACGGAAAGGCGCAAAAAATCATCAACATGTCGTTCAAATATCTCTTTTGCTGCGAAGATGCGAAGGAGCACTATGCCCACTTCCAATACTGCCATATGCCGTTGGACTCTTTTACTCTCGAGTGGATTAAGCGTTTTGTTAAGGATGAAAAAAAGAATGCCCTGCGTGTAGGAAAGATCGACTCTTGGAGCAAAATGCAGAACGCCGATACGGAATACTATATCGACACAAATGACAAGGAGTTCTACCCTTATGACCGTTATGTGAGGTGGATTCGCGACTACATCCACGACAGGAAGTGGAGCATCTCCCCGCTGGAGTTGGAATTTATCATATGGCCCATCATGCAGAAGAAATTGGCAGCAGAAGGTTTTTTGATTGGGTTGCAGGAGAATCCCGACCGTAAGGCAAAACAGGAAATTCAGAAAAAATCTCTTGAGGATAATTATAGGGAGATATGTGCCGCCTTGAAAAAGATTGATCGTTGCGATTTCGATATTAGCAGCATCATATTGCAGGCTACTACCGAATAAAATCATTGTTATCCATTCCGAAAAGTTAATCATACGACAGCAAGATAGGAGGCATTTGCGGTTTTTCACTGCAAATGCCTCCTATCTTCGCCGCCTATTTACCTGTCAATCTCCTTACCCTTTACCGCCCCAGCCGTCATCCAGATGACTTCTGTAATGGCGGCTGTTGTCGTATCGGAGCAGCGGCTGGGACGTGATGGCAAAGGCCGCCTGTATCTCTGCCAGCAGAGCCGGCGGCACATGCGGGCTCATGTAGATCACCGACTGTCCCCTGTTGTCCGCGTCCACCCTGCCGCGGGGATAGTAATTATACGGTTTGCCGAGGGAACCGTGAAGCTGCGCCCACAGCTTTTTGTGGTTGTATGTGACGCCGGATCGGGCGGCGCCCCCGGCGTATACGCCCTCTGCAAACGGGTGTGCCAGCAGGGCACCGTCGATCACCCAAAACACACCGCGATAAAACTTACTGCCCTCCATTCCTTTAGCAATCCACCTCTATGCGAAAGTCGCTGACAGAATAATTCCCCTGTGTGTTAAAGAACGTGACCAATCCGGAAAGCTCGTAGTGCATCGTACCATATTCCTCGCTGGGCATCCAAATATCAAGATTTGCCCGATATACGCCGAAATCCTGCGGCACGACATACCATTCGGTTTCCGCTACTGTGCGCCAAGCATCATCCGGCGGGAAAACATTGTCCTTTAAGAAGCGTTCAAAGGCGGTATATACATCCTCCGCGATCTCCTGCGTAACGTTTTCCGGGGAGGTATACGCGGCAGGAAAACTTATATAGCCGCCATAGACCGACTCGCTCGTGCCGGTCTGCACCATGATGTTATCGCGCAGCGGAGACAGCTCCTCTGTGTCCGCATCGCTGCCGGAGGCCGTGGGCGGAACGCACTTCTCGGATACCTTTTCAAAAACATTGATCGTGCTTTGCCCCACCTCCTTGAGCAGCAGCTTGCCATCCTCCAGTGAATAGGTATATTCCTGCGCTGTGCCAGATAGCCACGAATCCCCGTCAAATTGCATACAGAGAGTTTCCGCAGATACCGTATAGCTTCCGCTGGCGACAAGGCGATACTCTTTGCCTCCGGTGGAGAGGTATATTTCAAATGTGCCGTCCTTGTCAAGCAGGATGCACTCTACGTCCTGCCAGCTGTAGGTGCCTGTCAATCGCCTCGTCTCCCTGCTGGGGATGCCCGCCGCCTTGTCTCCGCCGCAGGCGCATAGCGAAAACGCAAGAACAAGGATCATACTCCCTATCAGAAAACTGCGCTTCATAACCTGTATTCCTTTCGTTTCAAAATAGCGGAGGCCTGAAACCGAACTTCGGCCTCCGGGGAAAGTTTTCTTGCTTTGTCCGCAGCGAATACATTTTCTTCCAACCTTATACCATGGGCTCATAACGGATAACAAAGGGAATAACCGGCCTCCGCTCACCACACTGCACACGATGGGAGACCCCTGTCGGAAGTTTTAAAAAAATACTGCGGTCAAAACAACGGAACGGACTTACACGGGCAGCTCGAAGGTCTCCTGCTGATTGGCAGCGTCCAGCGCCATCTGGGCGCGGGCCAGCTCGTCCACCGCCTGCTCATAGTCGGCCTCCACCGCCGCGATGTCGTAATTGGCGTAGGAGTAGTCGATCAGGTCCGTGCGGCGACCATACTGCTCCTCCGCACGCTCCATGGGCAGGCGGTTCTTCATCGCCGCCAGCTTATTCTTGCGGCGGGTAAGCTGGGGGATATACACCAGCATCTCGTCAATGGTCATGTCGAAGCCGGGTACGGTATGGGTGGCGTTGAACAGGTTGATGGCGTGCTTGATGCGGCGGATGCACCGCTCCAGCTCCGCCAGACGGCGCTGGGTGTCCGCGTAATCATAGGCAGGGCGCACGGATTCCACATTCTCGCCGGCGGCGGCGCGAAACTCCCTGCTGCGGCTCTCCTTCTCCCGCAGGGACACATATTCATCGGTCAGCTTCTTCAGCCGCTTATTGGCCTGTGCAGAGGTATAGTTCATGGTCATCCATCCTTTCTGATCATTCATGACTGATTCTCTCGGGTACTGCGGTTATGGCGTGCCCTGCCCGCAGGAAATACGGCACGATCCCAATTGCGCTGCCATACCTGTACGCCTCACAGTGCAGCAAAGCCTCCACCTCCGCAATGGCGGCACAGATGTCCCGCTCACCGGGTGCCGCCGCCCATAGCACCTCATAATAGCGATACCGCCCCTTGACGCCTACGTACCTGGCGGCGTCACAGTGGGTGGATAGCCTCGCCTGCAGATCCTCCAGATAGTACGTCAGCGTCTCCTCTCGGCTTGGATAGCCGCAGCATGACCGCTCCTGATATGACCGCTCCAAGGCGGCGTTTGCATAGTATCCCATGTCACACCTCACTCCACATAAAATTCCTCCAGCGTATCCAGACACAGGCAGCCCAGCACACCGTTATAAACCGCGCCGCAGTCGATGGCAATGTGTCCGTTGCCCCGCCAGATACGCCCCCTCGATGCCTCGTCGATAAAGCTGGTAACGGTATGGCCGGTGACGATGATGCGGTCGGGGTCATAGCACAGCTCATACTCCGGCTCCCCCGTGAGGAAGTCGCAGACGCGGCAGCTCTCCGGATAGCGCATTTTGCGCTTTCCCGGCACGGTATGCGCCAGAAAGAAGCTGCGTCCTCCCGCCTGTACCTCCGCATAGATCGGCAGACTGCCGAGGATACGCAGCACCCGGGCGCGCACCGCCTCAGACCGGTTCCAGAAGGCGCGGTATGTCCTATCGCCGCCGTCCTCCATCCACTCATACCATCGTGCAAAGAGCCTTGCGGGCGTTGCCTCGTTGTCCGGGTCGCGGGGCAAGAACTCCAGTGCCGCCTGCTCGTGGTTGCCCCGCAGGAGGATCACGTTCTGCCGCGACGCCGCATCCAGCAGGACGCGCAGACCGCCGCTGCCGCGATCCGTCACATCGCCCAGAATATACAGCGTATCAGTGTCACTGAAATGCAGCATTTCCAACAGCCGGAAGTACTTTTTATCGCAGCCGTGGATGTCGCTGACAACGTAAGTCATGCCGCACCTCCTCTCAGGTGGCAGGTACGGCTCGGTCCCTGCCGCAGATGGACTGAATGTCGGAGTGGAGAAGCGTCTGCTTCTTCAACAGCGCATCTGCAAGCTCCTGCACCAAATCGCGATTGGCGGCTAAAAGCTCCTTGGTTTTGAACAGATAACGCTCCAGCTCCGCACGGAGGATGGTTTCACGTTCCATCTTACCGATGTCGCTGCCATCATAACGCCCGGAGACGTTCACACCCAGTATACCGTTGCTGCCCAAGGTCTCCACCCAGCGGCGGATCTGGGCGGCGGCTTTACTAAGGTCATCACCGCATCCGATAGCCACCTTGCCATAATGCAGCTCACAGGCGGATTTGCCCGCCAAAAGCGTCATAACATTCGTCTCCATGTCCAAGCGCGAATTGCGGAGGATAAACCCGCTGCAATCACGGGGGCGTTTGCTGCAAAGCGTCGCAAATGCCACGGAACCCGGTGCCAGCAGCTCCATCACGGCGATATGCCCCGCCTCGTGCCACGCAGACGCCTCCTGATCTTCCTTGTCTGCATCGGAGATGTCGGGCGATACATGGTGGACAGTGGTCAGCACAGCCCTGATAAAATGCGCCGCCGAGATGGTGCTGCTCCGATCGTAGGCAGCGTAGACCGCAGCTTCATTCAGCGCACTCTCCAGCTCGGCACAGGAGCTGTGGACCAGCAGCATGGCGAGATCCGATATAGCAATATCCGGCGCAGCCACCTGCCTCTCCAGATAATGGCGAATGATCTCCTCTGCATCCTCGGTGTCGGGTCGGTGTACGATGATCTGGCGGTCAAAACGTCCGCAGCGCAGTAAAGAATCGGGCAAGGTGTCCGCATCATTGACGGTGGCGATCACGAAAACCGGCTTGTCCCACACCTTATCCATGCAGCCCTGTACCGCGGTGAATTCGGCGGTACTGAACTCGTCGCTGGAGAACTTGTCCATATCATCCAAAAGGATCATGGACGGCGCGGCGTCGGCTGCCTTGCCGAAAGTTTCCTCCAGTGTCTTCAGAAACCCCTCCTCCGAGCGGCAGCGGCGCACGGTGAAGCAAGGCAGACCGCTGTCCTCCATCAGTGCCATAGCCATCAGCGTTTTGCCGAGGCCGGGCTCGCCATCCAGAAGCAAGCCTTTAGGCATCCTCGCACCCAAGGCTGCATAGGCATCCGGACGGTGGATCATGTCACTGATCTGCATCAGTTCCGTCTTGATCTTGTCATAGCCGATGATCTTGTCAAATGCACTCATAAGTAGTACCTCCTTATATAAACTCGTAGGGGATCTGGTTCTGCACGGCAAAGTGGTGGGCATAGCTGCCGCATACCACGCGAAACACCGATGGCTTCCTTGCGTCTTCGCCTTCGCCACAGGTGCGGCACGGAAATTCCGCCGCTGTGGGCATTCTTGTGCCGCCTTCGACGGAAAAGTGTTCGATCCTCTGCACGCCGGACGGGATGGTCACATAGGGGCTGCCGCCAAAGCCGTCCAACGCCGAGCGTTCGATCACCAGCGTATCGGCGGGGATCACGCC
>ENA-OPAV01000714-OPAV01000714.1-human-gut-metagenome-genome-assembly--contig:-NODE-714-length-25949-cov-3.170657_pt1 | contig 25949 bp, 20 predicted proteins | sample MGYA00241056_ERZ501428 | MGnify/ENA primary metagenome ERZ501428 (study PRJEB25962, sample SAMEA2042621) | human gut metagenome | biome: human gut; feature: human-associated habitat; material: faeces... | reverse complement strand
TGCATATTCTGGCTTTCGAGCAAAGACGGCAACCAGTCGCAAAATATGAGTGACAGTGTGCGCGGAATTTTAGCCAAAATTCTCGGCTCGCCGCTCGGCAGCTTTATTGTGCGAAAATTCGCGCATTTCTTTGAATATGCGGCGCTCGGATTTCTTATCGGCTGCGCGTTTTTCCTCAGCCGCAGGCGTTTTTCGCCTGTTGTCTCAGTCATTTGCAGCGCCATTTATTCAGTCAGCGACGAGATACACCAGTATTTTGTCCCCGGCCGCGCCTGCCGCATTTTCGATGTCGGAGTCGACACCCTCGGTGCGCTGACGGGTACACTCATCCTCGCCTTCATAATTCTTATTGTGAACTCAATTGCAATACGCAGAAAGGAAAAATATTCCGCGTAAATTTTTAGCATTTCTATTGTCGTTTTATAACAGTATATGATATAATAATGCTTATATAGAGACTTTTTGGCTGAGAGGTATATTCAATGGATCATAAAGAGGGGCTCATAGTCGGGCGCAACGCAGTGCTTCAGGCTCTCGAAAGCGGCAGAACGATAGACAGCGTGACCGTTGCACAGGGTCAGCGTGGCGGACAGGCAGGCAGAATAATAGACATCTGCCGCGAGCGCAAGATTCCCGTCAAATTTGCCGATCAGCGCAGGCTCGACCGTCTCTGCGACGGCGCGGCGCATCAGGGCGTTGCGGCATTTGCCGCGGCTCACGAATACGCCGAGATGGACGATATTTTCGCCCTCGCCGAGAGCAGAAACGAAAGTCCGTTCATAGTCGTGTGCGACTCGCTTGAAGACCCACACAATCTCGGCGCTATCCTCAGAAGCGCGGAAGCAGCCGGAGTTCACGGGGTAATTATCCCCAAGCGCAACTCCGTGACCCTCAACTACACAGTCGCAAAGACCTCGGCGGGCGCTATTGAATATGTCCCTGTAGTAAAAGTCGCGAACCTCCCCGCCGCCATCGACGAACTCAAATTGCGCGGCGTCTGGATATTCGGCGCGGACATGGACGGCACGGATTACACCGCCCTCGACTACAGCGGCAGCATCGCTCTCGTCATCGGCTCTGAGGGCAAGGGCATAGGCCGCCTCGTGCGCGAAAAATGCGATTTTATCGCCTCATTGCCGATGCGCGGCAAAATAAATTCTCTAAACGCCTCCGTCGCGGCGGGAATCCTCATGTTCGAAGCGGCGAAACACAGAAACTGACTTTTATCCGATTCAGTATATACAATTGGGGTGAGATGAGTGGAAAACAGATCTTCCGATAAGCGGAGCAAGATTTCACTTGACAGAGTTCTCCGCGAGGTGGCGGAGCTTGAAAACAGCCGCGGCGAGCCGGACAGGATCTGGTCGCTGAGCGACATAGACGATTTGTTGGCGAGCACGGACACCAATTCCTCGTCGCCCGCCGACGAGGACGACACCGAACTTCTGACAAGTATCCAATACTATGAAGGCAGATACTCTGACGATGATACGCCGTCGGAGTCTGAACCCGTATACAATCAGCAGGGAGCCGAAGAGCCCGAGGCGGAGATTGCCGCCGAGCCGGAACCCGAGATTCCGTCGGTCGCGGCTGAGGCTGCCACAGAACCAGAAATTGAAGAATCCGCCGAATCCGACGATGCGGAGCAGACTGGCAAAGAATCTGACGAAGTCGAGGAGGCAGAAGAATCCGCAAGCGAAATATCTTCCTCAGAGTTGAATACGTCCGAAGAGCCTGTGGACGAAACTTCTTCTGAAGAGCCAGCAAACGAAGAGACGGCGGAAGCTCCTGCAGAGCCGGAAAAAGCCGAAACGGCGCAGGAAATTGCCAATGAAGCTGAGCCGAAAATCGAAGAAGCCACGGTCGAAGAAGCTGCCGCCGATGAAAGCGAGGATATATACTCCGATTCAAAGCTTGAGCTGTCCGTTGTAAAAGCCGACGGCGAAGATGATGATATTCACGAATCTGACAACAAAGTTGATACAGACGAATCGGACGAATCAAATGAATCCGATGAACCTGATAACAGCGATAACATTCTGACGCTTCACGGCGAGGAAGAAAAGCCCGCGGCGGAAGAGCCGCAGGCCGAGGACGAAGCCGAGAAAAAGCCGACGGTAGAGGAGCTTTTCGGTGCGCCCGCGTCGAGATATTTCGGCGAGCCGACCGAAGAGCCGGAAGAGGACTCCGAACGTGAGAGCCGCGCCATACCCGGTCTGTTCGGCGACACAGTTGTGTTCGGCCCGATGAAATCCCTCTCCGAGCCGGCAAAAAACAAGCCGGACGATGAATATAAGACAAAGCTCATGGCTGCAATCGGTTCGGCAAAAGAGCCCCAGAGCGCCGAGACGATAGAGAAGCCCGGCGTTATCTTAAAGCGCGGTCCGCTCTCCGAGACATCGGGGCTCGAGCCCCTGCCGCAGGTCATTCCCGCCGAAGAATTTGTCGGTTCAGGGGACGATAAGCCCGCGTCGATAGAAGATCAGCCTTTCACGAATCCCGCCGCGGGCAATCAGCCGGAGGAGGAGCAGATGATGCTCAGCGGCTTCGGCGAAGAGCCGGAGACCGAAAAGATAGACGAAGACGAGCTCCGCAGCGAGCTCGACAAAAAGAGGGCGGAGAAGAAGAAAAAGTTCGTCCTGCTCAGCGGTCTCGGCGACGATGAGCCGCAGGAGGACGAAAACCTGCCCGAAGAGAAAGAGGACGAACCGGAGAAACAGCCCGAGAAAAAGAAAAAGCACTCCGAGAAAGCTCCCCTCGAATATGAAAAGCCCGAACAGCGCGGAAGAGTCTATAACAGTCTCAAGAACGCCGCATCGCAGTTCAAGACCTCGGTTATCGGTCTGTGCGTGCTCGAAGGCGTGTCGCTGCTTCTGCTGCTCATACCGAAAATTCTCGAGTGGGCGGCGATAGACGCGCCCGCGTTCGACCGCGGAGGCGCGGGACTTGCGGCGGCAAATATAGTGCTTCTGCTCGCGTCATTCTATCTCGCGTTCCCGAATATTTTATCCGGCGTAAAGGCGCTTGCAAACGGCCGCGTGACCGGCGGCGCAGTCGGCGGGCTGACGTTTATACTCGCTCTCGTTCAGACGATACTCTCGTTCTTCAACAAATCACCCGAGGGCGCTTCGGGCATGTTCTACTGCGCGGCGGCGATATTCGCCCTGCTCATGACCGCCGAAAACAGCAGCCGCGGCACGGCGCGCGTGATGCAGAATTTCCTCTTCTGCACCGCAAAGCGCAAGTCGGGACTCTACGGCATAAGGGCTATCGAGAGCGAGAAAGACGCTTTTGAAGTCGGGCGCGCGCTCAAGATGGGCAACCCCGACATTTTATATTCCGGCAGGGTCGAGTTCCCCGCCGACTTCATCAAAAATTCCGAAGCCAACTCCCCTGCTGACAGCTGCATAAAGCGCAGCCTGATAATTTCTTCGGCTGTCTCCGTGCTGCTCGCAGTTATATCGGGCATAATAACAAAAGATATATTCCAGGCGTTCGGCGTGCTCACCGGTGCATTCTGCCTGACTTCACCCTGCGCTATAGAACTCGCGCTGATGATCCCGCTCTATCTTGAGAACAGGAAGCTCAACGCAGAAGGCGGCATGATAGCGGGCTACGATGCGGCTCTCGAATGTTCAGAAGCGGTCGCTGCTTCTGTTGACAGCGCCGATCTCTTTGACCGCGCGGCGTGTGAGATGCACGGAATGAAGGACTTCCACACCGTGCGCATAGACGACGTTCTGCTCTACGCAGTCGCCATAGTGCTCAAATCCGGCGGTCCGCTTACAGATGTTTTCAACCGCATTATCGGCGGCTCGACCGAGCTTCTGCCGCCCGTGCGCGATATGATATATGAGGACAGACTCGGTCTTTCAGCCACAATATATAATCAGCGCGTGCTGCTCGGCAACCGCAACCTGCTCACGCACCACAATATCGAAGTTCCGCTCAAGTCCGAGGAAGACAAAGTCAAGCGCAACGGGCGCAAGATCCTCTACATAGCGATCGACTCTCAGGTCGCGGCGATGTTCGTTTTCAACTACGCCGAGGACGCATCGCTCAAGGATTCGATAAACGAGATGGCGGACAACGGCTTCAGCCTTGTCGTTCGCACGGACGACCCGAATGTGACCGACGAGCTCATCGCCGCCCGCTTCGGCATAGCGCAGAAAGATGTCAAAATGACACTCTCCCACGGCGCACGCATATTCAGCGCATACCGTGACAGCGTTGTTGACTCAGCCCCCGCGAAGGTCATGCACGACGGCTCCGCCCGCTCTTATTTCAAGAGCATAGCGGCGTGCGGCAGACTCGCGAACTTCGCTTCGCGCTGGGCAGTGTTCGCCCTTATCGTGCAGGCGGTCGTGGCGGCGGGTGCGATACTCTGCGTCGCACTCAAGGCGTTTGCGTTTGTGTCGCCCCTGACGGCAGTTGTGGTTCAGGCCGCGATAGTGGCTTTCAGCGTAATACTGGAAAAATTCAAGAAATAACTACGGGGGCTGCGCCGCAAGGTGTCAGCCCCTTTCTGAAAGGATAAGCGGATATGCAGGAAAAATCAGTCAAGACAAAAATTGATTTAAACGGCAAGACCGTGCTCGTGACGGGCGCGGCGGGATTCATCGGCTCCTTTCTCTCGGAGCGTCTGCTCTCGGACTTTGAAGATATCCGCGTCATCGGCTTCGACAGCGTCAACGACTACTATGATATCCGCCTGAAAGAATCGCGGCTCAAAAAGCTTCAAAAGCATAGAAATTTTATTTTTATCAAAGCTAACCTCGCGGACAAAGACAAAGTGAACGAAGTGTTCTGCAAATACTCGCCGCATATAGTTGTCAACCTCGCGGCACAGGCGGGAGTGCGCTATTCGATAACGAATCCCGACGCCTATATCGAATCGAATATAATCGGCTTTTATAATATTCTCGAAGCCTGCCGCCACTCATACGACGACGGCGCAACACCTGTCGAACACCTTGTATATGCTTCGAGTTCGTCGGTCTACGGCAGCAACAAAAAAGTGCCCTACAGCACCGACGACAAGGTCGACAACCCTGTCAGTCTCTACGCCGCAACGAAAAAGTCCGACGAGCTGATGGCTCATGCCTATTCGAAGCTCTATAACATCCCCTCGACGGGGCTCCGCTTCTTCACGGTCTACGGACCCGCAGGCCGCCCGGACATGGCATATTTCGGTTTCACAGACAAGCTTCTTCGCGGCGAGACAATCCGCATTTTCAACTACGGCAACTGCAAGCGCGACTTCACATATATCGACGATATAGTCGAGGGCGTTGTGCGCGTCATGCAGGGCGCGCCGGAGCGCAAAAACGGCGAAGACGGTCTGCCCGTTCCGCCGTATGCAGTCTATAATATAGGCAACCAGAACCCAGAAAATCTGCTCGACTTCGTCGACATTCTCCAGCAGGAGCTTATCGCCGCAGGCGTTCTGCCGAACGATTACGACTTTGAGGCGCACAAGCAGCTTGTCCCTATGCAGCCCGGCGATGTCCCCGTGACCTATGCAGACACGACCCCGCTCGAGCGTGACTACGGCTACAAGCCCTCGACCGATCTCAGAACCGGGCTTCGCAACTTCGCCCGCTGGTATAAAGATTTTCACAAGATTTAATGGCATATATATAATGTATGTCCGCGGAGCTGAGATACTGTGGCTGAGCGGACGCACGGACGAGTGATAAATTGGGAGTTGTATTATTCATTGCATATGTCGTCAATTAGCAATACACAATATCGCAAATTCCAAATTATCCGCCTGCCTCTATTTCAAAACAAGCGACATAAAAAATCCTGCCCACAAAAAAGCCGTGGGTAGGATTTATTGCTTCATGCCCCGTCAAGTCAACGGGGTTCATTTTTAATTATTATCAAAGATACTTTTTGATAAACTTATCAACTGTTGACCAATATTTTTCGGGGTCGACGGTCGAGGCCTCTGCGTGCGGTGCGCCGGGGATAACCAGCTTCTCTTTGTCGCACGCGGCGGCGCGGTAGACGCGCTCCTGCATCCAGAACGGGACGAAATCGTCCTTGTCGCCGTGGATGAACAGGGTCGGCGTGACGGAGCGCGAGACCTGCTCGATGCACGAAGCCTTCTTCATGTCATAGCCCGCGCGCAGCATCGTTGCGCTTCTTGCGGCGGAGAGGAACGGGAAGGCCGGCAGGCCGTAAGCGTCCTTCATGTTGGCTCTGCACTCGTCCCAGACTGATGTATATCCGCAGTCCTCAATAGCGCAGACGACATTCGATTCGAGCGGCTCGCCGGTGGTCATCATGACTGTAGCCGCGCCCATCGAGAGACCGAAGAGCACTATCTTCGCGTTCGCATTCTCGTTGATTATGTAGTCGATCCACGCCTTGATGTCGATTCTGTCGTTCCATCCCATGGTGGCATAGTTCGACTCGCTCGCGCCGTGGCCGCAGAGATACGGGAACAGGCAGTTATAGCCCATCTCGTGGAACTTCTTGCCGAACGAACCCATTCTTCTGGGCGATCCGGTGTAGCCGTGAATGACTATCACCCAAACATCGCTCGGCTCGTCTGCAAGGATTATCTCGCCGTGGACATATCCGCCGCGGGGAGTGACTATCTTCACCTTTGCGGGACTCGCGGAGTCGAACCACTCCATACCCTCTTTTGTGATGCCGTCATACTCGTTCTTTTTCTCGTCCATTTTTTTTGCGATGGACTTTTTGCTCATGGTCTTGTTGAAAATCGCGTTGCCGACAGCAAGATATGCCGCGCCGACTGCTGCACCTGCGGAAGCGGCTGCTATGACAAGCTTTTCAGATGAACTTTTCTTTCCCACTGAAATTCATTCCTTTCATTTTTATATGAGCCTTATACAGGAGTATTCTATCATAAAAAGTTCTCAGTTGCAATAACAAAAAGCCCCTGCAAAATAATACAGGGACTTCGGATATGTACCCGCCGCGCGGCGGGTGAGGTTTATTCCTCGTTGAGCTTATTGCGCTTGTTCTGGGCCTTGTTCTCCTGCTGATTCTGCTGCTTGTTGTTCTGCTGCTGATTCTGCTGGTTCTGACCCTGCTTGTTCTGCTGATTGCGGTTTTCCATTGAGAGCACACTCCATAGATCCCTTCGCGGGAAAATTAGGATTTTTTCAAATCCGTTTTATATTCTTTCCTCCGGTTCGTGTTTTTATGAGCCTGAAACTAATGAAAATTTTGCCTTTTTCTGATATAATTTATAATAGAAAGCTTACGGAGGTCAGCAGATGGAAATATCCGACGAACTCATATCGCATCTCGAATCGCTCGCACATATAGAGCTTGGCTCCGGCGAGCGCGAGGATTGCCGCAGAGATTTTGAAAAGATAATATCATATATGGACACGCTGTCGGCACTCGATACCGACGGCGTTGAGCCGCTGACCAATTTATCCGACACGGTGAATGTCCTGCGTGAGGATGAGACGGGCGAGACGCTCGGCGTCAAAGAGGCTCTGTCAAATGCCGCTGAAACGGCTGACGGCTGCTTCTGCGTCCCGAAAGCAGTGGAATGAGGTGCGCTATGAGAGATATGATTAAAGATTCCGCCCTCGTTCTGGCAGAAAAAATCAGGTGCGGCGAGATTAAAATCGCCGAAGTTTTGGACGCCGTATATGAATCCGAGGAGCAGAATAAAGAACTCAACTGCTTCATCACGCTCTGCCGCGAGCGCGCATATAGCAAAGGCTCAGAGATACAAAAGCGCATCAACGCGGGCGAATATATCTCGCCGCTCGCGGGCGTGCCGATAGGCATAAAGGACAACATCGCGGTAAAAGATGTCAAAATGACCTGCGGGTCGCATATGCTCGAAAATTATGTGCCGCCCGTGAGCGCGGCGGCGGTAGAAAAGCTCGAAAAAGCGGGGCTTATTATCGTCGGCAAGCTCAACATGGACGAATTCGCCATGGGTTCGACGGGCGAGACTTCGTATTACGGCGCGGTGCTCAATCCCGTTGACAAAACGCGCGTGCCCGGCGGCTCGTCCTCGGGCGCGGCGGCGGCAGTCGCGGCGGGGATAGTCCCGCTCGCGCTCGGCTCGGACACGGGCGGCTCGGTCAGACAGCCCGCGGCGTTCTGCGGGGTATTCGGCTTCAAGCCTACCTACGGCACCGTCTCCCGAAACGGGCTTGTCGCCTATGCCTCGTCGTTTGACCAGATAGGCGCGATAGCGAGAAATGCCTCCGACTGCGCGGCTCTCGCGGCGATAATATCCGGGCGCGACTGCGGTGATTCTACAACAGAGGATACTGCTCCCGTCCGTTCGGATTTTGTCGAGTCCTATTCGCTCTGCGGCAAAATTATAGGCGTGCCGAATGAATTTATTGATAATTGCGGCGAAGATATACGCAGTGCTGTGAATAATGCGCTCAAAAAAGCTGAATTGCTCGGCGCGAGGGTCGAATATTTCTCGCTTCCGCCGCTCAAATTTGCCGTGCCCGCCTATTATATAATCGCCTGCGCGCAGGCAAGCTCGAATCTTGCGCGGTATGACGGGGTTCGCTTCGGACGGCGCGCACAAAATTCAGACGACCTGACAAAAATGTATATCAAAAGCCGCTCCGAGGGCTTCGGGCGCGAGGTCAGGCGCAGGATAATGCTCGGTAATTTCGTGCTCAGTGCGGGATACTACGACGCATATTACAACAAGGCGCTGAGAGCGCGCAGGGTTATACGCGACACGCTTTCGGACGCTTTCAAAAAATATGATTTCATCGCGGGCGCCGTTTATCCGTCAACTGCGCCGAAGCTCGGCGAGAGCCTTGACGACCCGCTGAAAACTTATATCGGCGACGCATACACCGTTCCGGCTAACCTCGCTGGACTCCCGGCGATAAGCGTGCCGTGCGGAAAAACAGCCGCGCTTCAGCTCATGGCGGCACCGTTCGCGGACGAGAATCTTTTGGGCGCGGCAAGATGTCTGACCCTGTAACATTTAAAAATTTACAGAGTATGATCGTGTTGAACAAGTTTGAAGACACAACTAAACGCAGTCGGACGGCGCAATGCTTGTAAAGTTTTAGGCATTACAAGGTACTATGGGAGGCTTTCAAATGAGATACGAAACTGTTATCGGGCTCGAGGTCCACATCGAGCTGCTGACTGAGACAAAGATATTCTGCTCCTGCCCGACTGAGTTCGGCGGCGAGCCGAACACGCATGTCTGCCCCGTGTGTCTCGGACTGCCCGGCACTCTGCCGACGCTGAACAAAAAAGCCGTTGAGCTTTCCGTCCGTGCGGGACTCGCGGCGGGCTGTGAGATAACACCGATAAGCCGCTTTGACCGCAAAAATTATTTTTACCCCGACCTGCCGAAGGCTTATCAGATATCCCAGTTATATCTGCCGCTGTGCCGAAACGGCTCGGTCACGCTCGACAGCGGCAAAATTATACGCATAAAAGAGATGCACATGGAGGAGGACGCGGGGAAGCTCATGCACTCCCCCGACGACAACCGCACGCTCATCGACTGCAACCGATGCGGAGTGCCGCTGCTTGAGATAGTCAGCGAGCCGGATATGAGAAGCGCCGAGGAGGCAGTCGAATATCTCGAAAAGCTGCGCGAGCTGATGCGCTTTGCCGGCGTTTCGGACTGTCGGATGCAGGAGGGCTCGCTGAGAGCGGATATAAATCTCTCCGTCCGCCCGGAGGGTCAGACAGAACTCGGAACGCGCACGGAGATGAAAAATCTGAACTCATTCAGAGCCGCCGAGCGCGCGATAAAAAGCGAGAGCGCGCGGCAAATCTCGCTGATTGAGAGCGGCGGAAATATTATTCAGGAGACCCGGCGCTGGGACGACGGCGCGGGTATGAGCTACGCGATGCGCTCAAAAGAGGACACGAGCGACTACAAATATTTTCCCGAGCCGGACATTCCGCCGGTAGTCGTTTCAACCCCCGACATTGAGAAAATCAAAAATCAGATGCCCGAACTGCCGCAGGCGAAGCGCCGCCGCTGGAGCGAAGAATATAATCTCGGCAGAGCGGACATTGACACATTGATGTCCTCGCCGTTCACGGCGGAGCTCTTCGACCGCACGGTTATGCTCTGCAAGAGCGCAAAGGACGCCGCATCGTGGATAAATGTTGAGCTCCCAGCCGTACTTCGCGGCGCGGGAATGAGCATTGAAGATGCAAAATTCAGCCCCGACTCGTTGGGCAGGCTCATAAATATGCTCTCATCAGGGGAGATAAACCGCGGCACGGCGAAAAAAGTCTTTGCAAAAATAGTGACCGAAAACGCCGACCCGGCGGAATATGTCCGAAAAAACGGACTTTCTCTGATGACCGACGCAGCGGCGATAGAGGACGCGGTAAAACGCGTTATCGCCGAAAACGAAAAGAGCATCTCGCAGTACAGAGACGGCAAGACGCAGGCGTTTCAGTATCTTATCGGGCAGTGTATGCGCGCGCTCGGCGGCAAAGCCCCGGCGGCAGCAGTCACGGAAACGCTCAAAAGGCTGATATAAATAACAAAGGACTGCCGTTACCCGGCAGTCCCATTTTGTTTTTCTTTTACGCTTCGACTTCGGTGAGGTTAAGAGTGCCCCAGCTGTCGTTATTGAGCGTGAGCACCTTGTTGTCTTTATTATACGACGCGGTGAATGTTATCTCCGTGCCCGCCTTGAAGCCTGCAATAGCTATCTCGGGGACTATGGTCACGGTCGCGGGGTCAGCCTCGGTGTCGACCTTGTATGTACCGGAGACCGAAGTGCCAACGGAAATGCCCAGGATATTGAGGTTGCTCGACTCATACTGGAAAGTGCCGTCCTCTTTGAACTCGATAGTCGCGTTGTTCTGCGAGTCGCTCCACTTGCCGACGATGAGCTTGTCAATTTTCGCTCCGCAGCCCGCAAAGGCGCAGACGATTATCGCCACAGCCATAACGAGAGCCGTCAGTCTGAGAGTCTTTTTCATTGGTGATTACCATCCTTTCTGTTTTGCCGCTTTTCTTCCATACTCATTATATCACACTTCGCTCAATTTTGTCCATAGGCGTTACGGGGTACTGCGTGTCGAAAAAAGGTATAAACAGATTATTTACAATTTTGTAAAAATAATGTATAATTTTCCTGTTGCACATATGTGCTTGCGAAAGGAGAATACAAAAATGAAGAAAAATCCGTTCAAGCGGATACTCTGCATTGTCATCGCCGCCGTGATGCTCTGCTCGGTATTTGCTTCGACCGCGGCGGCCGCCACCAAGTGCGCCTGCGGCCATTCGCCCGTTGTCATGATCTCCGGATTCGGCGCGACGATTCTCTCGGAGAAGCAGGAGGACGGCTCATTGAAGCGCGTTTTCCCGCCCGACACCAAAGAGATTCTCAAGCTCCTCGGAGTCAATGCCCCCGACCTCGTCACGGGCATAATCGAGCTCCTCGCCCAGAAGGGCACGGACGGCATCGAAAAGCCAATGCGCGAGATAATAACTTCTATTGTCGAGCCGCTGAGAATGAACGACGACGGCGCTTCCTATTACGACATCGTGCCGATACTCAGCGGCGCTAAAAACACGAGTCTTGAGGCGTTCACGAAGAACGACCAGCTCGACCTCGTCCCCTACACGGGCTCGGAGTTCCTCGACATGGAGGTCATCGGCGACGAGATAGGCGACGACCATGTTTTCAACTTCCTCTACGACTGGAGACTCAGCCACGCCGATGTTGCGGCTCAGCTCCACGATTATCTCGCAGAGGTCTGCGCCCTCACCGGGCACGACAAGATCAGCGTATACAGCATCAGCCAGGGCAGCCTGCTGCTGGGCACTTATATGTATGAGTATCCGAACGACAACTATATCGACCGCGCGGTGTTCGACACTCCGCTTCTCGCGGGAAGCAACCTTGTCTCCGATCTCTACACTGACAAGCCCCTTGCATTGAACTTCGACACCACCCTCGATATCCTCAGAGCTATCCTGCACACCGAGACCGACTTCTCGTTCGTCATGGATATCATCCCTGCCGACGGCGCGAACAACATCGCCGACTACGGACTCAAGAGCATGGTTCTCCCGAGCGTCATAAACATCCCCGCATTCTGGGAGATGTGCGACCCGGAGAATTACGAATATATCAAGTCCGTGCGCCTCGACTCCGTCAGGAATGCAAAGCTCATTGAAAAAGTCGAGAAAGTCAGAAACGGCTTTATGTCGCATATCTCCGAGACACTCTACGCTCAGCAGAAAAAGGGCGTCAGCGTTTCGATAAAGGCTTGCTCCGGCGTGCCGCTCGCCTCGGGTACCGTTGACAACAGCGACGGCATAGTCAACATGAAGTATTCCTGCGGCGCCGTCTGCGCGCCCTTCGGCGAGACTTTCCCCACTGACTACAAGCAGGCTGTCAAGACGGGCAAGAACAACATCTCGCCCGACAGAACGGTTGACCTCTCGACCGGCTATATGCCCGAGCGCACATGGGTAGTCAACCGTCACTACCACGGTCAGGCGGAGTGGGATCCCCGCACCTACTCCCTGCTCATGGATCTCCTGCTCACCGACAACATCAAGGACGCATATTCGCACATCGAATATCCCCAGTTCATGGAGAGCCTCTCTCCGACGAGCGACGTAGTCGTTCTCTTCAAGAGCACGAACTCCTCGTTCCTGCCGACTCTCTCGAAGCACCTCTTCTCCTGCAACTCCGTCATGGTCAAGAACCTGTCGAAGAAGGACAAGATAAAGATCTCTTCGATAACCTCGGAGAACGGCACGCTGAACTTCGCCCTGCCCTATCCGATAGTCCTTGAAGCAGGCGAGAGCGCCGAGATAGCCTTCACCGGAAAGGTTCCCGCGACCGAGAGCTACGACAAGATAACCATAGCCTACAAGCGCATGACCGTCACCGGCAAGGACGCGACCCGCGACTTCGGCTTCACCGTGACCCGCAACTATTCGGGTATTACAAAAGCAGACCTCACCCCCGCATATATCATCACCGCTATCCGCATAGCGCATGATATACGCGATATCATTGCGCGGATAGATGCGATCTTCTCGTTCATCAACGGGATAAAATAACAATATAAAATTAAAGCGAGCGGCATAACCGAGATTATGCCGCCCGCTTTTTGTTATGCTCTTTTATCCTATAAGCTCCGCAACATACAGGCTCTCGTATATGCTCCCGTCGGAGGGAGATACATATTTCCCGAGGTCAACGAGTATCGCGTCTGCTTTTCCTTTAAATTCATAGCACTTCACACCGTTGACTTCGCCTAAATACTCGCCCTTTTCGGGGACGGGACAGATATAAGCCGTTTCGCTCACTATCCCGTATTTTTTTCCGCGAAGCTCAAAAATGCCGTCCAATATGCAGTCATAGCGCAGGACAATACCGTTTTTCTTGTCCCCTATGCTCTGTTCCATGGGGATATTTTTCAGCGAATAGACGGCGATTTCCGTGCCGTTTATTTTTTCGCGGTGCAGCGGACCTAAATCGGAATCCGTCAGCGCGAGGTTGTCGCCCGCATACCCGTAAAGTCTGTGATTCCAGACCTTATATGTCGGGATGCAAACACCCGCCACGCTGCCGCCGTGGGAAACGGCCGCTGTCGTTTTCTCCGCCGTCTGCGAAACAGTCTCGCCTGGCACTTTCTTTTCGGGCTCTCCCGCTCTGTCCGTCGCGATTTGACCACCTCGCTCCGTGCCGTTTTCGGTATTCAAAGTCGAATCGGAAGCGGGAAGTCCCAGGCTTTTGCCGACTGCTAAAACGGATATGAGAACCGTGCAAGCCGCAATGCACGCCGCCGCGGCATACCAAACCTTTTTCGGATGACCCTTGGCTTTGCTTTCCCGAACACTTTGAATCGGCTTATCCTTGATTTTATCCCAGACCTCCTCCGGGGCTTTAAAACTCATTGCGTCTCTCATGAATTTTTCTGTTGATTTACGCCTCATCCGTATGCACTCCTTTTCGGTCGAAATAACGCCTCAGCTTAGTGAGAGCGTAGCCGTATTTTGAACGGACAGACAAATAGGGGAGGTTCAAAACCTTGGCGATCTCCGTCTGCTTCAGGCCGGAATACAGATACAGCGATACTATCTGCCTCTCTGTTTCGCTCAGCGTTTTCAAGGCTTCCAGCGCAAGCATCGCGTTTTCGGTCTGCTCAAAACCCTCCGTGTCACCGGGCAGCAAATCAAGGCTCTCGCTGTCTACCGTCAAAAGCCTTGCGTTTTCCTTCATGCAGTCCATGCAGCAGTTGCGCGCTATGGCGAAAATCCACGCCCTCGCATTTGTGCCGGGCTTGTAGCCGCAGGCAGACTGCATAATATTAAGAAATGTCTCCGCTTCTATATCCTCCGCGAGCTGCCTGCTGCGAACCAACGACAGCGCAAACCGAAAGATCGGATCTTTCATGTCAAGATATAATCGGCTCAGAGCGTCTCTGTCTCCCGCGGCGATTTCGCAAATACACAGATCCAACTGCCTGCCTGTCATCAATTTCACTTCCCGTCTTTGTCTTTCGTCTATATATCCGTCTGAACGGTCGGAATGCATAAAATTTTTACCTTTTCTTTTGGCACAAGCATAAAATTATCCCGCCGAAAAACTCGACGGGATTTCTCTTTTTCCGTTACGGGGTGAGTCTGTTCGGGCCTCTGAAGAGGAACATTGCTTCTTTGATATGGAGTCCGAGCATGAGCATGGTCAGGCGGTCGATGCCGATACCGAAGCCGCCATGGGGCGGACAGCCGTATTTGAAGAACTCGAGATAGAACTCAACATCCTTGTCGAGACCCTTCTCCTGCGCCTGGCTCTTGAGCACATCGTATCTGTGCTCGCGCTGCGCGCCGGTGGTTATCTCGACGCCGCGCCAGATGAGGTCATAGCCCTGCGGCACGCCGTTCTCGTCGCGCATATGGTAGAACGCACGCTTCTCGGCGCTGTAGTCGGTGATGAACAGGAACTCGTGACCGTATTTCTTCATGACCCAGTCGTAGCTCAGACGCTCGGCATCGGTCGTGAGGTCGCCCTTTTCGCTGTCGGGCACGGTATAGCCGAACTCCTTTTCGAGCTCGTCATAGAGATCGGCAAGCTTTATGACCGGGAACGGGGTCGTCGGGACGATAACCTCCTTGCCGAACAGCTCCTTTATCTCCTCGCCGTACTTCTCCTTGACCGATTTAAGCATATATGTCAGCAGCTCCTCCTCCATCTTCATGACATCTTTGAAAGAGGTGATATAGCTGAACTCAAGGTCGAAGCCGGAGAACTCGGTGGTGTGCTTGTTGGTGTATGATTTTTCAGCTCTGAAAACGGGGCCGACTTCAAATATGCGCTCGAAGCCGCTCGCCATTGCCATCTGCTTATAGAACTGCGGGCTCTGCGCAAGATAGGCGAGGCGGTCAAAATACTTGACCTCAAAAACCTCGGCTCCGCTCTCGCTCGCCGCGCCGATGAGCTTCGGGGTGTGAATCTCGATGAAATTATGATCTATCAGGAACTGACGCATGGCGTTGACCATGACGGTCTGAACCTTGAACATGAGCTGATTTTCGTCGGTGCGAAGGTCGATCCAGCGGTAGTCAATGCGCTGGTCGATGCTCGAACGCTCGACGCCCGGGCGCTTCTTGGTCGCAGGGATCTCCTTGCGCACTATCGGCAGCGCGTCGGCTATCGACTCTGCGGTTATCGACTCGGGAATTATCTCAACGCCGCCCATCTTGACGAAATCGTTCTCGACAGCGGTGCCGACGACCGAGATAACGGAATCCTGAGTCAGAGTCGCTATCACGGGGCAGAGCTCCGGCAGCTTCTCTTTCTCGACGGTTATCTGAATTTTTCCGGTGATATCCTTGAGCACGATGAAAGCCATATACTTGCTGTCGCGCAGGTTCTCGACGAAGCCCTGAACGAGCACGGGTTTGCCGAGATTATTTTTGATGTCCGCAATGTAAGTTCTCTCCATTATCTGAGCCCTCCAAAGAGATTTGATATATCGGCAGCGTTGAGATCTCCGTCGTTGATGCTGTCCGCAAAGGCGTTTGCCGCAGCCTGAACGAGAGCCGACGAGAATTCATCGCTGAAGTTTTCAATTGAGAAAGCGGTCTTTTCACCGTTTTCCATGTTCTTGACGAGGACTTCGCCCTTGGCGATATCGTCGTCGCCGATAACGCAGGTGAAGCGCGCGCCCAGTTTGTCGGCGTATTTCATCTGAGCCTTGACCGAGCGTCCCGCGACGTCAAACTGCGCGCTGACTCCGTCCGAGCGGAGATCCGTGCAGAGCTTCGCCGCAACGAGCGAAGCGGCGTCGCCGATTGAGCCGATATAGATATCGCACTTCTGGTCGCCGGGCAGCTCAATGCCCTGAGCCTCGATGACGCTGAGCAGGCGCTCGAGTCCCATTGCGAAGCCGAGCGACGGGGTGTGCTGGCCGCCGAGCTCTTCACTGAGTCCGTCATGGCGTCCGCCGCCGCCGCAGACAAGTCCGTCGGTCTTGTCGTTGTGCGAGACGAATTCGAAAACGGTCTTTGTATAGTAATCAAGTCCGCGCACGATGTGCGGGTTGACAACATAGTCTATCATCAGCGCGTCAAGATAGCTCTTGACTTTCTCGAAATGCTCGCGGCACTCGTCGCAGAGATAGTCGAGCATAACGGGCGCGCCCTCGGCTATCTTCGAGCAGACGGGGCTCTTGCAGTCGAGAATACGCATGGGGTTGCGCTCGAGCCTGTCGAGGCAGGTGCCGCACAGCTCGTCTTTATACTGCTCAAAATATGCCTTGAGCGCCTTGTGATACTCGGCGCGGCAGGTCGGGCAGCCAATCGAGTTTATCTCGAGCGTCAAGTCTTCGATTCCGAGGAAAGCGAAGATTTCGGCGGCGAGGGAGATTATCTCGGCATCGGCGGCGGGAGCCGGAGTGCCGAAGACCTCAACGCCGAACTGGTGGAACTCCCTGTATCTGCCGGACTGCGGCTTCTCATAGCGATAGCACGAGGTTATATAGCAGGTCTTCTGCGGCAGGGGCTCGGTGAAAAGGCCGTGCTCCAGGAATGCGCGCGCAGCGCCCGCAGTGCCCTCGGGTCGGAGCGTTATAGAACGTCCGCCCTTGTCGAGGAAAGTATACATCTCCTTCTGCACGACATCGGTGGTGTCGCCGACGCCGCGGGCAAACAGCTCCGTATGCTCGAACACGGGAGTGCGAATCTCCTTGAAGCCGAAACGCGAGGCTATATCGAGCAGGGTATTTTCAAGAAAGCGGTTTTTATAGCTCGCCGCGGGCAGCACATCCTGGGTGCCCTTGACAGCTTTCGTAAAAAGAGCCATGTTTTCGTTCCTTCCATAAAAACATTAAATCCCGCCGTTGGCGGGATGAGCGAAAAAGCTCCGGAAAAATCCGCCCGGCGGGAAATACCGCCGGGGCGGGTCAAAGCTTATTTCGGGTTGACTATATCGCGCCAATCAAGGTCGCCGCGCGCAAGGCTGTGAATAAGAGCCTCGGCGGTGGCTATATTGGTGGCAACGGGGATGTTGTGCACGTCGCAGAGTCTGAGAAGATTTGCTTCGTTGGGCTCGTGCGGCTTGGGTGTGAGCGGATCTCTGAACATGAGCAGAAGATCGATCTCGTTGCAGGCTATTCTGGAAGCTATCTGCTGGTCGCCGCCCTGACTTCCGCTGAGGAAACGCTGAATCTCAAGTCCCGTTGCCTCGGCTACGAGCTTGCCCGTAGTGCCGGTCGCGCACAGGGAATGGCGGCTCAGGATACCGCAATAAGCTATACAGAACTGGGTCATAAGTTCTTTTTTTGAGTCGTGAGCCATGAGAGCGATGTTCATTGTGTATCCCCCTTTTCCGAGTTGTTGACTTCGCTGGTCATGTTAATATCATATCAGAGAAACCGGGTTATGACAAGAGTTATTTGTAACTTCTTACAAAATTTTAATAAAAACCCGACCGATTATTCCTCTGTTTCGGAAATTTCGCTGTCTTCGGCAGGTGACACTTCCTCAGCCGCGGTTTCTTCCGGCTTTTCCTGATCTTCCTCGCTCGGAGTGCAGGCGACGGTAACCAACTGCTCGCCCTCGGACACACGCATGACTCTGACGCCCTTGGAGGGTCTTGCAAATGTGCTTATCTGTGAGACAGGGATGCGGATTATAATGCCGTCGGACGAGATGAAGATGACATCCTCGCTCTCGTCAACGACCGCTATTGCGGCAACGTCGCCGTAGGTCTCGGTGCGGTAGTTTATCGTACCCTTGCCGCCTCTCGACTGGAGTCTGTAGTCGGAGGGCTCGCTGCGTCTGCCGTAGCCGGTGGTACTGACTGTGAGGACAGCCTTTGCATCGTCGAGCACTTCCATGCCGACGACCTCGTCGCCCTCGCGCAGCTCAATCGCCTTGACGCCGCGCGCCGTTCTGCCGAGCGGTCTCGCGTCGTTTTCATTGAAGCGGATGCCCATGCCCTTGCGCGTGGCTATGAGCAGGTCGTCGTTGCCGGAGGTCAGGCGCACCCAAGCGAGCTCGTCGTCATCGTCGAGATTTATCGCGATAACGCCGTTCTTGCGGACGTTGCGGTAAGCGTCGAGGCTCGTGCGCTTGATGATACCCTTGCGCGTAACCATGCAGAGGAACGCATCGGGGTCATATTCGGGCACTCTTATCATCGCCGACACCTTCTCGCCCGCTTCAAGGGGCAGGAGGTTGACTATATTCATGCCCTTGCTGTTTCTCGAGCCCTCGGGCACTTCATAGCCCTTGAGACGGTAAGTTCTGCCGCGGGTGGTGAAGAACATGACGTAATCGTGGGTGGAGCAGGTGAACATGGTCTTTGCCACGTCCTCCTCGCGCCTTGTCATGCCCTTGACGCCTCTGCCGCCGCGGTGTTGGATCGTGTATGCGTCGGCGGGGATACGCTTGATATAGCCGAGGTTCGTCATGGTGAACACGCAGGTCTCCTCGGGGATAAGATCCTCGATATCGACCTCGCCACTGACATTTTCAATGACGGTGCGGCGGTCGTCGCCGAACTTCTCGGCGATAGCGCCGGTCTCCTCGCGGACTATAGTGAGTATCCTCGACTCGTTCGAGAGAATATCTATAAAGTCGGCTATCTTCGCCTTGAGCTGAGCCATCTCGTCCTCGACCTTTATGCGCTCGAGTCCGGTCAGCTGGCCGAGTCTCATCTGGACTATCGCCTGCGCCTGAATCTCATCGAGACCGAAGCGGTTCATGAGCGCCTCGCGTCCCTCGGGGATGCTCTTTGACGCGCGCAGAATGGCTATGACCTCGTCGATGAAATCGAGAGCCGTGAGCAAGCCCTCGAGTATATGGGCGCGCTCCTGAGCTTTTTTCAGATCGTACCTTGTGCGGCGGGTGACTATCTCGCACTGGTAGTCTATATACTGCTGAAGAATCTGCTTAAGGGTGAGTATCTTCGGCTCGCCGTTTACGAGGGCGAGCATAATCACGCCGAAGGTAGACTGGAGCTGAGTGTAGGTATAGAGCTGATTCAAAACTACCTGCGGATTCGCGTCGCGCTTCAAGGTGATGTCGATGTGCATACCGGAGCGCGAGGAATAGTCGTGGATATCGGATATGCCCTCGATGCGCTTATCCTTGACGAGATCCGCCATGCTCTCTATGAGCTTCGCCTTGTTGACGCCGTAGGGTATCTCGGTGACAACTATCTTGTGGCGGTCGCCCTTTGTCTCGACTATCTCGGCGCGGGCGCGGACTATAATCTTGCCGCGGCCCGTGCCGTAGGCGGCGCGTATGCCCGCTCTGCCCATGATTATTCCGCGGGTCGGAAAATCGGGGCCTGGCAGATAAGTCATAAGCTCCTCGAGAGTCGCGTCGGGGTTATCTATCAGGCAGTTCATGGCGGCTACGACCTCGCGCAGATTGTGCGGAGGGATATTTGTCGCCATGCCGACCGCTATGCCTACAGAGCCATTTACAAGCAGATTCGGATATCTCGACGGGAGCACCGTGGGCTCCTTGAGTCGGTCGTCGGAGGTCGGGATAAAATCGACCGTGTCCTTGTCGATATCCGTCAGCATTTCGAGAGAGAGCTTTTTGAGCTTTGACTCGGTGTAACGGTAGGCGGCGGGCGGGTCGCCGTCGACGGAACCGAAGTTGCCGTGGCCGTCAACGAGCGTATATCTCATGGAGAAGTCCTGCGCCAAACGCACCATGGCGTCATAGACGGAGGCGTCGCCGTGAGGATGGTAGCGGCCGAGCACCGAACCGACCGTGTCCGCGCATTTGCGGTACGGCTTGTCGGGATAGAGGCCGTTTTCGTACATGGTGTAAAGTATGCGTCTGTGGACGGGCTTCAAGCCGTCACGCACATCGGGCAGAGCACGCGAGGTGATGACCGACATAGAGTAATCCAGAAAGGATTTGCGCACTTCTCTATTGATCTCGACATTGATTATTTTTTGTTCGTTATATGCTTCGTCAAAGCTCACAGAGATCTACTCCTTTCCGTTATATGTCCAGATTCTGGACGTATTTTGCATTGGTTTCGATGAACTCGCGGCGCGGCTCGACCTTGTCGCCCATAAGAATGGAGAAGGTCTCGTCCGCGAGCATCGCGTCCTCTACATTGACGCGCAGCATCGTGCGGAAGTCGGGATCCATTGTCGTCTCCCAAAGCTGCTCGGCATCCATCTCACCGAGACCTTTGTATCTCTGAATATCGCAGCTGCCCGAGCCGCCGAACTCCGCCATGAACTGGTCGCGCTCCTCGTCGGAGAAAGCGTATCTTATCTTCTTGCCCTTGCTGACTTTGAACAGCGGGGGCTGAGCGAGATAGACGTGACCCTGCTCTATGAGCGGGCGCATATAACGGAAGAAGAAGGTCAAAAGCAGCGTTCTGATATGCGCGCCGTCGACATCGGCATCCGCCATAATGACTATCTTGTTGTAGCGAAGCTTTGTTATATCAAATTCGTCGCCGATTCCGGTGCCGAGGGCTATGACTATGGGCATGAGCTTCTCGTTGCCGATAACCCTGTCGAGTCTCGCCTTTTCGACGTTGAGCATCTTGCCCCAAAGGGGAAGAATCGCCTGGAAGCGTCTGTCGCGTCCCTCTTTTGCGGAGCCGCCTGCGGAATCTCCCTCGACGATGTAGAGCTCTGTGCGCTCTGCGTCGCGTTCGGTACAATCGGCAAGCTTGCCGGGCAGGGAGTTTGAATCGAGAACGGACTTGCGGCGAGCCAGTTCGCGCGCCTTTCTCGCAGCTTCTCTTGCGCGCGAAGCGTCGAGAGCCTTCGAGAATATCGCCTTTGCGACTGCGGGATTCTCTTCAAAATAGGTCATCAGCTTCTCATAGACCGTTGTCGAGACGAGCTGGGTTATGTCGGTGTTGCCGAGCTTGCCCTTTGTCTGTCCCTCGAACTGAGCCTCGGTGAGTTTGACGCTGATAACGGCAGTCAGTCCCTCGCGGACATCGTCACCCGAGAGCTTCTTGTCGCCGTCTTTGAGAATGGAATATTTGCGTCCGTAGTCGTTGAAAACACGGGTCAGAGCGGTCTTGAAGCCGGTTTCGTGAGTACCGCCGTCAACGGTGTGGACGTTGTTCGCAAACGAGAGCATTGTCTCGTTGTAGCTGTCTGTATACTGCATGGCAATCTCCGCGCTTCTGTCGCCGTGCATGGCGGAGAAGTGGATCGGCTTTTCATGCAGGGGAGTCTGACCGCGGCTTGTGGTCAGATATTCGACGAAGCTCGAAAGTCCGCCTTCGTAGCAATAAGTGCGCTCGATGATATTATCGGGGTCGCGCCTGTCTGCAAGGGTTATGCACAGTCCCGCATTGAGGAACGCGGACTCGCGCAGGTGTCTTTCAAGGGTCTCGAAATCATAGACCGTGGTCTCGCGGAAAATCTCGGGATCGGGCTTGAAGCGTATAGTCGTGCCGGTCGCCGACGAGGTGCCTATCTCCTTGAGGTCATAGTCGGGATGACCGCCGTTCGAGAAGCGCTGCTGATAGACATGGCCGTTCTGCGCGACTTCAACTTCGAGCCACTCGGACAGGGCGTTGACGACGGACGAACCGACGCCGTGCAGACCGCCGGAGACTTTGTATCCGTTGCCGCCGAACTTACCGCCGGCGTGCAGGACGGTCAGGACGACCGTCACGGTGGAGATGCCCATCTTTTCGTTCATGCCCACAGGGATACCGCGTCCGTTATCCTTGACGCTGATAACATTGCCCGGGAGTATCTCAACATCGATATTCGTGCAGAAGCCCGCGAGAGCTTCGTCTATGGAGTTGTCGACTATCTCATACACAAGGTGGTGCAGGCCGCGCGGACCCGTCGAGCCGATGTACATACCGGGGCGCTTGCGGACCGCCTCAAGTCCCTCAAGAACCTGAATCTGGCTCGCGTCGTATTCCTCGGTGACCTTGGTGTTCATATCCTTGTCAAGCTCAATGTCTTCGTCGAGCACGAGCTCGTCCTGATTCTCGGCGTTCTCTTCAAGGATCTCGTTGTTCTCATTGTTATCCAAAGCTTTCATCCTCCTTCTCCAAAACTATAAAAACGAATTACTGATTCGTCAGGGTGGAGAACATGTTCTTTTTCTTCTTCGCTTTCTTGGGCTTGTACTTCGGCGGATTTTCGAGTCTCATTCTCGCGCTCTTGGACTTCGCGAGATACTTGTTGACCTGGACAACGGGAGAGATCATGTCCGCGCTCATGTAGTCGACGCAGTTTGCGAGCAGATCCTGATCGTTGTTGAGCTCGCCGAGGACGGTGACGGCTATGATGCTCTGAATCTCGTTCGTGCCGTCGTCATAAATCTCGTTGAGGAGATTGAAGAGCTTTCTCATCTTCTGCGGGTCGTTCTCTTTTATGACCTTGATAACCACGGGAGCGGCATGATTCTTGAAGAAATCCTCGGGCAGAAACTCGCCGTAGGTCTCAATATTCTTTCTGTATTCGTCGCGCAGCTCGGGATAGATAACGCTCAGGCGGTTTGCGAATGTGTTCGCGTCATAGCACGCCTCGCCGCTCTTTGCCGCAGCTTTCGATACGGGGGTGGGGAGCTTCACTTTCTTTTTATCGACTGTGCCGTTCTTACCGAAGCTTTCTTCGATAAGCTCGGCATACTCGTCCGAGATAAACTTGATGTCCTTGTCGTCGGCGGTCTCAACGTCGAGCAGAGAGTGAGCGATCTTCGCGAAATCCGTCTCGTTCGCACCCTCTTTCTGCGCCCAGAGCAGGGCTATTTTGTTGTCGTAGTGCTCGATACGCAGAGCCTTGTTGTCGCCGGAAAAATCCATAACGGCGCGTCCGCTCGTGACGGAGACGGGGATACCATCGGAGATATCTGCGGGAGTGGTGATTCTGAAGCCGCACTTCGTGAGGGTCGGCTCAAGGTTCTTGTAGATGTCGTTCATCGCTATACGGATATCGATCATAACTGTTCTCCTTAAAAAATACTCTGCACAGAGTATATATTATATATACTAATATAATATATCATAATATCGGCGCGTTTGCAATGCTCTAACAGAAAAATAATGCGCCCGTTTTCAAATAAAACGGGTTGACGAAAGACGTATAACTGTGGTATTATAAAAAATCAAAAGAACGAGGTTTTTCATAGCCTCAGAGCAAGAAAGAAAAGGACTTTTCCGATGGAAAAAAAGGTGTTTATAAACATTGAGGACAGCCACTCCGGGCATGACGACAGCTACTCGTCGCAGACGAGCACGCAGGGCGTTCTGCGCCTGCTCGAAAACGGCTACGAGCTCTCATATGAAGAGCCTGCCGCCGAGATGGAGGGCTGCGTGACCACCCTGCTCATCGAGGACGGCGGACTCGTCACAATGACGAGAAACGGTGCATATACTACACAGATGGTCATGGAGCGCGGCAGGCGCCACGTCTGCCATTATGCGACCCCCTTCGGCGATATGCTACTCGGCATATTCGCCAAGAAAGTCGAGTCGTCCGTGACGGAGGAGGGCGGCGAGCTGCTGCTCAACTACACTATCGATGTCAACGCGGATCTCGCCGCATCGAACGAGCTGAAGATAACGGTCAGCGGACAGTAAAAATGACGGTTTGCCCGCAGAAACTGCGGTTACACGAAAGGATGGATAAATTTTATGTCAGTGCTTGTAAAACAGGTCGAGGATAAGCTCTGCGAGCTTGTCAGGGACGCCGCGAAAAAGGCGATGGCGGCAGGTGAGCTGCCCGAGGCCGAGCTCACGGATTTCAATGTCGAGGTTCCGGCGGACAGGAGAAACGGCGACTACTCCACGAACGCCGCCATGGCGTGGGCGAGAGCTTTCAGACGCGCGCCCGCTATGATAGCCGCGGCTATAACAAAGAACATCGACCTTGAGGGCACCGCATTCTCATCCTGCGAGGCGGCGGGTCCCGGATTCATAAACTTCCGTCTCGCCGACCGCTTCTATTCGGAGATTCTCATGGATATCCGCAAAAAGGGCAGCGACTACGGCCGCTCCGACTTCGGCAAGGGCGAAAAGGTAAATATCGAATTCGTCTCCGCCAATCCGACGGGTCCGATGCACATGGGCAACGCCCGCGGCGGCGCTCTTGGCGACTGCCTCGCGGCGGTCATGGACTTTGCAGGCTACAATGTCAGCCGCGAATTCTATATCAACGACGCCGGCAATCAGATCGATAAATTCGCCCTCTCGCTCGATATCCGCTATCAGCAGATATACAAAGGCGCCGACGCGCCCGAGCTGCCCGAGGACAGCTACCACGGCGAGGATATCGCCGTGCGCGCCAGGGAATTTGCCGATGTCTACGGCGACAAATATATCTCCGAGAGCGAGGACGTCCGCCGCAAGGCGCTCGTCGATTTCGCGCTGCCGAAGAACATCGACTCGATGCACGAGATACTTTCAAAATACAGAATAGAATACGACACATGGTTCAAGGAGAGCACCCTGCACAACGGCACGGAGCTCCGCGATACAATAGAACTGCTCAAAGAAAAGGGACTCACCTACGAGCTTGACGGCGCGCTGTGGTACAAGAACATCGAGGTTCAGACAAAGCGCCTGCTCGCCCAGGGCAAAACGCAGGAGGAGATCGACAAGCTCGGTCTCAAGGACGATGTTCTTATCCGCCAGAACGGCAACCCGACCTATTTTGCGGCGGATATCGCATATCACCGCAACAAGCTTGCGATAAGAAAATTCGACAGAGCGATAGATGTCTGGGGCGCAGACCACCACGGTCATGTTGCCAGAATGAAGGGCGCGCTCGACGCGATAGGTCTTGACGGCGACAAGCTCGATATAATCCTCATGCAGCTCGTTCGCCTGACGAGAAACGGCGAAGTTGTGCGTATGTCCAAGCGTACCGGCAAGGCGATAACCCTCGTCGACCTGCTCGAAGAGATACCGATAGACGCGGTGCGTTTCTTCTTCAATCTCCGCGAACCCGCAACACAGATGGAGTTCGACCTCGATCTCGCCGTCGCCGAGAATTCGCAGAACCCGGTTTACTATTGCCAGTACGCCCACGCGAGAATTTGCAGCATCCTGAGGAAGCTCGGGGAGCAGGGCTGTGACATCCCCGAGTGCACGCCAGAGCAGCTCGACCTGCTCACCGCACCCGAAGAGCGTGAGATAATCAGGCACTTAGCGTCGCTCACCGACGAGATTGCCCTCTCCGCGAAGAACTACGATCCCGCGCGCATCACGCGCTACTGCATAGACCTCGCTACCCTCTTCCACAAGTTCTACAACGCCTGCCGCGTCAACTGCGACGACAAGAACTTGAGTGCGGCAAGAATATATCTGTGCCTGTGCGTCAAGGAAGTTCTCAAGAACATCCTGACCCTGCTCAAGATAAGCGTACCGGAGAGAATGTAAAAAACAGAATTATAAAAAATCATTCCGCAGGGGCCCGGCGTTCCTGCGGAATATTAAAATGCGGAGTTTTTCCTGCATACAAGCGGCGCAAGGCTGTAATCGAGCGATTGTAGG